>Ga0068858_100006539_pt1 | contig 11335 bp, 6 predicted proteins | sample KBSSwiS12_FD_66589 | JGI IMG/M metagenome (GOLD analysis project Ga0068858, IMG submission 66589) | Switchgrass rhizosphere microbial communities from Kellogg Biological Station, Michigan, USA - KBS Switchgrass S1-2 | ecosystem: Host-associated > Plants > Roots > Rhizosphere > Soil ... | reverse complement strand
TCGATAATGCCGACGATTCCAAGGACCGGCGTCGGATAAATTCCTTCGCCCAAAGTTTCGTTGTAGAAGCTGACATTGCCGCCGGTGATGGGAACATCGAGTTCTTCGCAGGCTTTGGTGATTCCATCAATCGCCTGTGAGAATTGCCACATAATGTTCGGCTTTTCCGGATTGCCAAAGTTCAAGCAATTGGTCGCACCGACTGGAGTTGCTCCCGAGCATGCCACGTTGCGTGCAGCTTCAGCGACGGCGTGCATCGCGCCGAGTTTGGGATCGAGATAGCACCATCGCCCGTTGCCATCGAGAGCCATAGCCAGCCCGCGGTTCGAACCTTTGATCCGGATCACGCCGGCATCGCCCTGACCTGGGCCTTCGACCGTGTTGGTCTGGACCATCGAGTCGTACTGTTGCCAAATCCAACGCTTGCCGGAGATGTTGGCGCTAGCCAGCAGTTTTTTCAGATCAGAAGTTAGATCAGCCTTGCCCAGCTTAATGTTCTCAGGCTTCTCGCGCGGAACCGGCGGCTCCCAGCGCTCAAGGGGGCGCTTGTACACCGGAGCATCGTCGGTCAAAGCTTGGTTGGGAATCTCCGCCACGAGCTTACCGTGCTCGAACACGCGCATTTTGTTTTCGCCGATGACGCGGCCGATCTCGACAGCATCGAGTCCCCACTTCTCAAAAACGCGGAAGACTTCGCTCTCACGGCCTTTTTGCGCAACCAGCAACATGCGTTCCTGCGACTCGCTCAGCATGATCTCATACGCATTCATGCCGGTCTCGCGCTGAGGCACTCTGTCCATTTCGATTTCGAGGCCAACCCCGCCCCGTCCACCCATCTCGCAGGTCGAGCAAGTCAGGCCCGCTGCGCCCATGTCTTGAATGCCGACGATCGCTCCAGTCTGCATGGCTTCGAGGCAGGCTTCCAACAGCAGCTTTTCCATGAAAGGATCGCCAACTTGCACATTTGGCCGCTTCGACTCTGAGCCTTCATGAAATTCTTCGCTGGCCATGGTCGCACCGTGAATTCCATCGCGGCCAGTTTTCGAGCCAACATAGATGACCGGGTTCCCTTCACCCGCAGCTTTCGCGTAAAAGATTTCATCTTTCTTCACCAGGCCGAGAGCGAAAGCATTCACCAGAGGATTGCCGGAGTAGCAAGGCTCGAACTTGGTCTCCCCGCCGAGGTTGGGAACGCCGAAGCAGTTTCCGTAAGAAGCAATGCCACTCACCACCCCTTCCAACACAGAGTGGTTCTTATGCAGCTCGGCTTGAGACAAATTAGGCGTTGCAGTGATCGGCCCGAAGCGCAGCGAATCCATCACAGCCACAGGCCGCGCGCCCATGGTAAAGATGTCGCGCAAAATTCCGCCAACGCCCGTAGCAGCACCTTGGAACGGTTCAATAAAGGAAGGATGATTGTGCGACTCAATCTTGAACGCGCAAGCCCAGCCATCACCAATATCAATGATGCCGGCGTTTTCTCCGGGGCCCTGCACCACCAGCTTGCTGCGCGTGGGCAATCTTTTCAAATGCACGCGTGAAGATTTGTACGAGCAGTGCTCGCTCCACATCACGCTGAAGATGCCAAGCTCTGTGCGCGTAGGTTCGCGCCCGCCGAGCAGTTTGACGATCTTTTCGTATTCGTCCGGCGTGAGTCCGTGTTCGCGGATGACTTCCGGAGTAATGGCAGGAGGAGCGGCTGCACTCATAGGAGAACTCTATTTTCGCACCTGCGGCAGGGGATGAAAAGGGCGAATCCAGTCGAAAAACTTATTGCCTCAGTTGCCTGATTTGATTTCCTGATTTCACCAACCTCGGCCGTTAACCCCCATAATTTGCAACTACTCGGGTAATTTTCCCGTCTTTGACTTCCATGAATTCACCAGATTTGGTGCCGTTTTGGTTGGTGTAGTAGAGAACCAGGCTGGAAAGTCCCCACATGACGTCGATTAAATTGAACTTGAGTTGGGGATAGAACTGGAGTCCCTTCTGGAAATAAGCGCGCAGCAATGCTTTGCCTTTCACCGTGCCGGCGGGATCACCCAACAACTTTGCCGCTACAGGAGACACCAGAACGACGTCTTCGCTGTAGTGGGACAGGATGGCGTCGATGTCGTGCGAGTTCCAGGCTTGAATCCAATGTTGCGCGAGGCCGTGCGCTTGGTCTTTGGTGAGCATGACGAATCATACTAGACTCGCTCCCGCATTAACTGTTGCGCAGCGCCGTCATGGGATTGATCCGTGCTGCCCGCCGTGCTGGAACATAGCCAGCCACGATTGCCACCGCAGTCAAAAGCACAATAGTGCTGGTGAAAGTTGGCGGATCGTTGGGCTGCACAGCAAACAGCAGGGAAGTGATGCCACGCGCCATTGCAAACGACGCGGCAGCTCCTAAAACAATTCCAATCAACGCCATGCGCAGCGTTTTCCAGATAACATCCATTTGTACCCGCACCACCGTCGCGCCCAAAGCCATGCGGATGCCAATTTCCTGGGTCTGTCGGGTCACCGAATAAGAAATGACTCCATAAATTCCTAGAGAGGCAAGGACTAAGCCAAGCGTGGCAAAAATGCTAACCAGCACCACGAAAAAGCGACGCGGCGAAGTAGCGTGGTCCACAATCTGCTGAATCGGCCGAAATTCCCTTGCGGGTTGCGCCGGATTCATCGACCGCAAAGTGGTCAACACGCTCGACGCCAGTGCCGCTGGCGGGAGCTTGGTGCGGACCACAAGTTGCGCCCCAACCGGGCCAGCCTGGGTTATCGGCAGATACATCTGCCAGCCTGGGATCGTCTCAGCGCTGCTTTCGCGAACGTCAGCAATCAATCCGATCACCCGCGTATCTTTGCCATTGACCAGCGCAATTTTTCCGATGGGATCCTCCCCCGGCCACAAATAGCGTGCCGCTGTCTGATTAATAATTACGACAGGCTCGCTCTTCTCTCCGTCTTGCCAACTGAGATCGCGCCCTGCAAGCAGCCTTATGCCCATCACATTGAGATAACCGGGCGTCGCTACATAGACAAACGTCGCGGGCAACTCGCCCTTTTGATATTGCTTGCCCTTCGCGCTCAATCCCCAGGAACGGTTCATATCGAGCGGCAAATTGTCCGAGATACCGGCTGCCTCAATTCCTGGAACCGCAACGATACGTTGCAGCATTTCGCTTAAAACCACTCCACGCTTGTTTCCATCACCGTCGGCGAATTCGACTTTGATTGCAGCTCGCCGGCTGGGCTCAAAACCCAAGTCCACATCCAACACGCGCAAAAAGCTGTGCAGCAACAAGCCGGCACCGACCAGCAGCACGCACGCCAAAGCCAGCTCGGAGATCACCAACGCGGCGCGCAGGCGTTCATGCTTTTTGCCTTCGCTCATGCCTTGGCCGCTGTCTTTTAAAGCTTCCTGCAAATTCTTGCTGGACATTTTGAGTCCAGGAGCCAGACCAAAGATGACGGCCGTCGCAACGGTGATGAGCAAAGTCCATATCAGTGCGGCGCTGTCCACGCGAACGCTGCTCAATAAAGGAAGAGCAATCGATCCTTGATGTGCCAAATAAAAAGTAGTGCCATAGGCCAGAGCCAATCCCAACACCGCACCGATCGCCGATAAAACCAGGCTCTCGGTAAGTAGTTGCCGGACCAGCCGCCCGCGCCCCGCGCCTAAAGCACTGCGCATGGCAAACTCCTTGCTTCGAGCAGCTGCGCGGGCCAATAGCAAGTTCGATAAGTTCACACAGACAATCAGCAAAATTAAACCCACCGCACACCACAGCACGATCAGCGATCGCCGCAGCTTTCCGCTGACATATTCCTTTAGGGCGGTCAGTTGTCCTGTGTAATTACCACCCCATCCCGGGTGTTTAAAGCTAAATAGAAATTTTGGAAAAAGCAGATTGGCTTCTGCCTGCGCCCGAGCGATCGTCACTCCGGGCTTAAGTCGCCCAACGAACGAGAGCGTGTTTCCCCAATCTTCCATGTCTTCCAGAATGGCGGGCCCGTAGAGTTCGATTTTCGCACCGGGTGAGAAGACCGAGCCGAAATCAAATGTCTCAGGCAGCACGCCAATCACAGTGACCGAGCGGTTATCGAGATTGATGGACTGGCCTACGATGTTGGGATCCGCGGCAAAGTGCCGTTGCCAGAACTGATAACTCAGCAAAGTCACCGGGGGCCCGTTCTTGCGGCATTCCTCCGCTGTAAATAAGCGGCCAAGTATCGGCTTGACGCCCATGGTCTGGAAAAAATTCCCCACCACAGCGACACCTGAAAGCGGCACTGGTTCTCCATGTTCGATGAGGCGTGTGTTGTCACTGGTAGAAAAGGCAAAATACCCGGTTACATCCTGAAAGGATTGCTGCTGCGAAAGAAATTGTTTGTAGGCGTCAGTCGAATATGTCTCCGAGGAAAGCCCGCCCTTTCCGGGAAGGCCGGCAATCCATACCAGTTGTTGTGAATCCTGAAACGGCAGTGGGCGCAGCATGAGCGTGTTCACCACGCTGAATACTGCGATGTTGGCACCTATACCCATGGTAAGGATCAAAATCGCGACGCAGGTGAAAACAGGATCGCGGCGCATGGTGCGGAAGGCATAGCGCAAATCGAGCCAGAGAATATCCAGCCCCTGAAATCCGCGAGCTTCGCGCTGTTGCTGCTTGGCCTGTTCCAATCCGCCGAACTGGATGCGCGCCTGACGCCACGCCTCTTGCTCAGACATCCCGCGCTTCATGTTCTCTTCAATGGCCATGGCCAGATGAGATTCCATCTCCGCATCAAGATCGCGATCTGCCTCCGCATTGGAGAACGATGAACGGAGGCGTTGAAGTAACTGCCATAGCCAGTTCATTTATCTTCTCCCTGCATGGTCAACACACGGCCCATCACGCTTGAAAGGCGCTGCCAATACTCAGCATCTTCCGCCAATTGCTTACGCCCCTTCTTGGTAATGGAATAAAACTTCGCCTTGCGGTTATTGTCGGAGGTGCCCCACTCGGCGGAGATCCAGCCGCGCTCCTGCAAGCGGACCAACGACGCATAAATCGTGCCCTGATTCAAAAGAACTTCATTACCACTGACTTGTTCAATGCGGCGGGCGATCCCATATCCATGCAGTGACCCCATGGATGCGAGTGTTTGCAGCACCATCAGGTCCAGAGTTCCCTGAAGCAAATCGAGTTTCGAATCGGACATGCGTTCTCCTGTGTTAATCCCACAGAAGCATGCCATACCTTCTGTGGGATTACAACAGGAGAGACGGGCCAACCAGGCAAAGGTAAACCGGCTCGGTTACAATTTTTCGCTGATGCCGGTAAGTTCCCCAAGCCAGAAGCGTAGCGCGTGGATCGTCATGGCCATGTTTGCCATGATTGCCGTCCCAGCAGGAATTGCGTTGCATACGGTAAAAACGGCGGCAGTGGCACAAATCCCCAGCGCGAACCCGACTCCTTACGGTTACACCTGGAGCTTGTTGTTGTTTATCATTCCGATCATTGTGATTGGCTGGTGGTTTCTGCCGAGTGAGGGGATTGCAATTCCCCAGAGAGCATTTTGGAGAACCATCTGGATTCTTGTCCCAATCGGGTACGGGCTGGATTTCTTTCTCGCCCACCGCTTCTTCATCTTTCCCAATGCCGGAGCGACGCTGGGAATTGGCGCACCCGCACTTAGCGGACCGGTTCCGATTGAAGAGTATATTTTTTATTTCACCGGCTTTGTCGCCATCCTCCTTATCTATATCTGGCTGGACGAGTACTGGCTCGTGGCCTACAACATCGCTGACTACAAAGGAGAATCTCAACAGATCGCAAGGCTGCTGCAATTTCATCCGTGGTCTTTGGTCATTGGGCTCGCACTGTTAACCGTAGCAATGATTTATAAGAGGTTCCATTCGCCTCAAGGCTTCCCTGGCTATTTCACCGTGTTGGTGCTCGGCGGTCTTGTGCCTTCTGCGGGTTTCTTCCACGCGGCACGGCGCTTCATCAACTGGCGTGCCTTTAGCCTGACAGTTTTCATGATGCTGCTCATCAGCATGTTCTGGGAAGCAACGCTCGCGGTACCTTACGGATGGTGGGGATATCAGCCGAATCAGATGATGGGATTATTCATCGGAGCGTGGGCGAACTTGCCCCTTGAAGCGGTGGTGGTTTGGATTGCCGTCACTTACGGAACGATGATTGTGTATGAAATCATGAAAATTTGGCAGGCTTCGGGCAAAACCGCGAAAACCGCGTTTCTCGGATCGCCTTCCAGCAAATAATTCTCTACTCTACTGCAACTTCGCATACTCCGCCCTGGCCTGCTTCAGCACGGGCACATCGGGGTCTGCATCCTTCCACATCGAAAAGAAATCCTGATAGGCGGTCTTCGCTTTTGCGTTATCGCGTTGCATCGCCAGTGCCCGCGCCAGTCCCAACTGGGATAGCGAATAAATTGGGTTGACACAATTAAGACCGCGGTGATCGAGCATCTTTTGGAATTGCGCTGCGGCTTTAATTCCGTCATGCGCCAGCAAGTACGCTTTGCCGCGTACGTAGACAGGATACAAATTCAAGCCTTGTGGGAACCCTCCCAGCTCATAGGGCTCAGCCGCCGCCAGCAGACGGACCGCTTCGGCTGGCTGATTTTTGTGCATCGCCATAAGCGCGCGAGCGGTGGGAATCCATCCCTGGATCAAGATCAGGTTCTTGGGGCTTTGCCGGCCGAGTTCGTCAACAAGTTGCTGCGAGCGGCCCGCTTCACCCACGATCGCCCATGCCAGCAAACCCTGAGTTCTTGTGTCGCTATCGCCGGTGATTGTCAATGCCTGGGTGATCTGGCGTTTGCCGGGCTCCGGGTCGTATCCCATCTCGGCGTCGAAAGAGGCCTGTTCGATATACATCTGCGCAGCCAACTCTTTCAAGCTGTTCTGCTGGGCGAGCTGAATGACCCGGCTGTAAGTAGACCGTGCGGACTTTACTTTGCCCTGAAAAAGCTCGGACATAGCTACGAGATCGAGAAGTATAGGCTCAAACCCACTGTTTGCCCGGCTTTGGACAATCTTATCCATGGCCGGACGGTCGCCGTGAAGGAAGGCGATTTGCAGCAGAATGATGTCGCCGACCGGCTGGTTGCGTCCTTCTGCCTCGGCTTTTTCAACGATCGCCTTGGCTTCGTCGTAGCGGTTCAGGCGCAAATAGATAGCCGCCAGGTTCTGGGGAGCAAAACTATCTTTGGGATCGAGCTGCATGGCATCAGCCGCGTTGGCAAGCGCCTTGTCGTACTGCCCCAGCGTCATGTAGGTCAATGCCAGATTGTCCCTGGGGACTGAGTCACGCGGATAAGACCGCTTCCACTGCTCGTATATCTCCGCGGTGGCCTGAAGGTCTCCTACAACTTCGCTTAGGTAGTGAGACGAGATGTACAGCTTTTCGTGCTCGCTGGTTCGATCTTTGAGCTCATAAGCTTTGGTCAGATATAAAGTCTGATCGCTCATGTGACTTTCATTGCCCGAAACTACGCCAAGTGCCGCATACGCCATGGCGAAGTTCGGGTCCAGCTCGGTTGCACGTTTGTAGTGAGGAATGGAGTCTGCGTCGCGCATCGCCTGGTGCAGTTTGTGCGCTTCGGAGTAGGCCTTCAGTGCCTCCAAAGATGACGTGGTCGCCTGCTCGAGTGGCGTGGCGAACTTCTGCACCGAACTGAGTGACTCTCCCAGCTTCTGCCGAAGATCGGAAGCAACTTTGTCCAACGACTTCAGCACCTGCTCTTTACTCTCCGCTTCAACCTGTCCCCGGGCCAACGAATCGCCGGTTGCTGCGTTGATGGCGTTCAGGTCAATAACGTAGTGGTTCCCCAGAGATGAGATAGAGCCGACCAGCACGGCCTTAGTCCCTTCACGCTGGCAGATCTCTTTAGCGATGTCTGCAGTGATGCGCTCATCGGATGGACGTCCCATAAAACCTAACGACTGTTGAATGCGGGACTCGGGCATCACATTCAAATAAGGAGACTGTTCGAGCTGCACCGCCAGAGCTTGCTTCAAAGTGCCGTCGAAGACGGTGTCGCCGGTGCTGTTCACGAAGTCCGCTAGCAGGATGGAATCTTTTTCCGTGAGCGCCGCGGACTTGCGTCCGTGAAAGAACAGACCTCCGGCAACTACAACGACGAAAGTCGCAACAGCGGCTGCAATCCAGGCGCGGCTTTTCTTTTGTTGTAGTACCGACGAAATCGATGAGGAAGAAGCAGTCGCTACGCCCGAGGCGGGCGTGAATACATGTTTGTCGGTACTGGTTGGCGTTGCAATACCCTCCGCCGGAGCTATCGCCGAACGGCTGGAATCCGTATCACGCTTCAGTCGCTGCAACTCGGCGCGCATCTCCGATGCATGCTGATAGCGGAGGTCGCGTTCTTTTTCCAGAGCACGGTTGATGATGCGCTCCAACTCCTGTGGCAGATCGGGGTTCAGTCGCACGGGCGAAACGGGTGCCTTGCCTAGAATCGATTGGAAGATGACGGCAGAGGTGTCGCCACGGAATGGGACCATGCCGGTGGCCATCTCATAAAGCACTGCTCCGAAGGAAAACAAATCCGTGCGGCGATCGAGTTCTTTGCCCCGTGCCTGTTCTGGAGACATGTAAGCCACCGTGCCCAAAGCGGTGCCGGGACTAGTCAGGTGCATCGCGTCGACAGCAGTCGGTAGAGCCGTGGCCTGCTCTCCGATTTTTGCTTCGAACGTGACCTTGGCCAGCCCGAAGTCGAGGATCTTGGCATGGCCGCGCTTGGTAACAAAAATATTCGCCGGCTTGATGTCGCGGTGCACGATCCCTTCCGCATGGGCCGCGTCGAGCGCATCGGCGATTTCGATAGCCAGTATCAGCAATACTTCCAGATCCAGCGGGCGGCCATCGATCTTGTGTTTGAGCGTCATGCCATCCAAATATTCCATGGCAATGAGAGCCTGGCCGCCGGGATCGTCGATTTCGTAAATGGTGCAGATATTCGGATGGTTCAGGGCGGACGCGGCCTTGGCTTCGCGCTGAAAACGCGAAAGCGCCTGCGGGTCTTTGGCAACTTCGTCGGGAAGAAACTTCAGTGCGACAAACCGGCCGAGCTTGACGTCCTCAGCCTTATACACCACGCCCATCCCTCCGCCGCCAAGCTTCTCGACCACGCGGTAGTGAGAGATGGTTTGTCCGATCATAGTGGCCAGATCGCCGGTCACGCCATCTTAGAGGCCGTGACAGAGGACGTCAACGAATCGCACACCATTGTATGCTTCTAGGGTGGCCCCACCTTTATGAAGTCGGTCATCATCGGCACGGCCGGACATATCGACCACGGGAAGACTGCACTGGTCAAAGCTCTGACCGGCATCGATGCCGACCGTCTTGAAGAAGAGAAGCGCCGCGGCATTACCATCGATATCGGGTTCGCACACCTGTACCTTCCCGCACCCAATGACGAAACTCTGCGCCTGGGTTTTGTCGATGTTCCCGGCCACGAACGCTTCATCCGCAACATGCTGGCTGGCGTCGGTGGAATTGATCTGGTTTTGTTCGTGATCGCAGCGGATGAATCCATCAAACCTCAGACTCGCGAACACTTCGATATTTGTCGCCTGCTGGGAGTGCGCCGCGGCATCACGGTTATCACCAAGTCGGATCTTGTCGATGCCGAAACCTTAGAGGTTGTGATCGCCGAGATTAAAGAGTTCTCGCACGGATCATTCCTAGATGCGTCGCACACCCCGATGATCCCTGTCAGTGTGTTAACTGGTACTGGACTCGACGAACTGAAGAAGGCACTGACACAACTCGCGAGCGAAATTCCGTCGCGCGATTCCACCGCTTTGCCACGGCTTCCCATTGACCGTGTCTTCAGTGTGAAAGGCTTCGGGACAGTCGTGACCGGCACCATGGTCTCAGGCACAATTGTTCCCGAACACGACTTAGAGGTATTTCCAGAAGGCAAACATGTTCGCGTAAGAGGGATGCAGGTTCATGGCCAGTCAACCGAACAAGCGGTCGCAGGTGAACGCATCGCGCTCAACTTGGCCGGAGTGGCTAAGGATGAACTGAAACGCGGAATGATGCTGGGCCAGTCTTCGATCTTTCGTTCCACGTCAACCCTCGATGTCGAGCTTTCATTGTTGCCCTCAGCCAAGCCCTTAAAAGACCGCTCCCGCGTGCATTTTCATGCGTACACGATGGAAGCCATAGCCCAAGTTTCCCTGTTTGGCGAAAGACATATCTCTCCCGGCGAAAAAAGATTTGCTCGTTTGCGCCTGCGGGAGTCAACACTACTGGTTCCCGGAGACCGCTTTGTCATTCGCCAGCTTTCGCCGGCGACAACACTGGGAGGAGGCGTTGTGCTCGATGCACTGCCTCTTGCACACAAAATCTCCCCGGAAAAAATTGCCTTCTTTCTAAAGATCATGGCGCATGGTTCTCCACGGGAAATGGTTGTAGCGCGAGTGGCGCGCAGGGAGCAAGAAGGATTGCGCCTTTCTGATTTGCAGGCAGAGATGAATCTGACAACCCGGAACGCTGCCGCAATGGTTGCAAACAATGATCAGCTTGTCCTGACAAATGATCGGGTGATCATTTCTGCGATTGAGTTTAACCGTGTGATGGACGGGGTTCTTCAAGCAGTGAGCAAGTTCCACAGTGCCAGCCCGCTCGAAACTGGAATCGGTCAAGAGGAATTGCGCGACCGCGTAAATCTGAACCCGAGCGTTTTCAATGCCGCGATTGAAAAGCTGAAGTCCGCCGGGAAACTCGAAATTGCGGGAGAACAAGTTCGTCTCGCAGGCCGCGTTATGGTGATGAAAGATGACGAGGCCGAATCCAAGAAGATCATCGAAAATGCGTTCGCATCTGCGGGATTAAAAGTACCAGCCTTGAAGGATGTGTTGGCAGAATTGAAAGTCGACAAAGCGCGGGCACAGAAGATCGTTACCCTCTTATTAAGAGACAAGACTCTAGTGAAGATCACCGATGATTTGGTCTTCCATGGCAAGGCACTGGAAATTCTGAAAGGTATGATTGCCAAGTACAAAACCAAATCTCCCAAAATAAACGTCACTCAATTCAAAGACCTGACCGGCGTCAGCCGCAAATATGCCATCCCTTTGCTGGAGTTTCTGGATCGCGAACGTATCACCCGCAGGCTCGGAGATGAAAGAGTGATTCTCTAATAGCCCGACTTGCATAGAGTTTCGCTCTTGCTTACCCTATGACTACAGCGGTTTGGCTAACCTCTCTGAACTTTCTCCGTCTGTAGCATGAGGGCCTTCTCGAAAGGATTTCTATGGCAAAAATGTATGGTTGTGGCTTGGTCGTAATTCTTTTCATGGCAA
>Ga0068858_100006536_pt1 | contig 11337 bp, 8 predicted proteins | sample KBSSwiS12_FD_66589 | JGI IMG/M metagenome (GOLD analysis project Ga0068858, IMG submission 66589) | Switchgrass rhizosphere microbial communities from Kellogg Biological Station, Michigan, USA - KBS Switchgrass S1-2 | ecosystem: Host-associated > Plants > Roots > Rhizosphere > Soil ... | reverse complement strand
GGGATCACACCACAGATGACACAACCTCCATCCAGAACGCTGTGAATACCGCGGCGACGACGGGAGGTGTCGTCTACTTCCCACCGGGCAGCTACGTGATATCCAGCACCATCAATATGCTCAACTGGGTGGCACTCAAGGGAGAGGGTCGGGCCAGCAAAATCATAGCCTCTTCCAGCTTCTCGCAGCAGCAGATGTTTTACGCTGCCAATGGGACGAGCTCGATGTTCTACAGTCGTCTCGATGATCTGTGGATACACGCGAACGACGTCGCGGCAATATTGTATGTCGTTCAAGCTGTGGCATGGCAGGAGAGTTCCGGAGCGAATCGTCTAGTGGTGACCAACTTCCGCAATACCGGCATTCTGCTCTCGAATGGCTACGGCGGCGCGTCCTGGACCCGCCTTTCGGAAGTGGAAGTGTTCGGCTCTCCCCTCGGCTCCGAGTACGGAATCCTCTGCACCCCGATGGGAGCCGTCGGTGCTTTCATGCTGAGCGTCTCCGGCGTTTCAATTGCCGGAGCCTCAGCCACTATGCCGCTGTCATCGGCAATTTTGATCGAAGGCAACTCACTGGTTGCGGACACCGTGCATTTCGAAAATTGCAGCAATGGGATACAGATCACTGGAATCGGCAACGCCAACATTCGAAGTGTTACCGGTTCATTCGAAGCGGTAGGAAATGTCGTGGTCCTGGCAAGCAACTTCAGCGGAAGCGCTGTCCTGCAGACAATCAATCCCAACGGCGCGAGCTGCGCCTACCTGAACAACAAGACGGGAGCCACCTCAACCACGACAGTGGCACATCTGGTCGTTCAACAGTAGATCGCGCGCAGCCGTCCAAAGGCGAAGCGTGGAGCGGTCTTTGTGCGTGATCCAGGCGCCGACGTGCGTTCGTCGGCGCCTGGATTGCGACCGGCGCGCTGCAGACAATCCGCGAGAGGTGCGGAATTATTGGCGGAGACACTCAGGCAACGGCGCTCCTTCTTGTAGCTGAACTTCGTAGTTGAGACTCCGGCGAACGCAAGTCGTCTGATTTACACCGACCGCGCCATCGCCCGATCCCAGTCGATGCTGACGCTGGGCACGGCGCTAAGGAGTGTTTGCCCTTTCAGCTCCTGATAGATCGGACGTCCATATCGATCGCCTTCGAGCCGGTAGATGGCCAACGTTCGATCTGTAGGGTGTATAAGCCAAACCTCGGGGACGCCAGCACGCTCATAGAGAGGAACTTTGACGCTCTGATCGTAGCTGGCGGTGCTGGGTGAAAGGATCTCTGCAAGCCAGTCAGGGGCGCCTCGCACTCCGCGTTCGTCGATCTTGCCACGATCGCAGACGATGAGAACATCGGGCTGAACCACCGTCTCGATCTTGTCGTCAGGCTCGTCAGACCTTGGAAGCCGGACGTCAAAGGGGGCGACATACACGCGATAGGACATACCTTCCAGCGCACCGCGGAGTTGGTAGGAAAGCTCGCCAACCAGTTCCTGGTGGATTCGTGAAGGTGAAGGTGGCTCTCTGACATAGGCGACGCCGTCGATTATTTCGTCGCCATAATCACGGGACCACTCGAGGTAGTCGCCGTAAGTATGGCGCTTCGTATCGCGCTGGGTGACTGGCATGGAGCTACTCCTACCCGACCGTTAGTTGATTGTGACAGAAGGCCATTATTCCGCAGGTTCGGAATTAATGACGAGGGACTCAAGTCGGTTGCCAACGTATCGGACTCAACCCGCGGAGTGAAGGGTCAATAATTGCCCGATAGCGGCAATTATTCCCCGGGAGTTATTTCAGCTCACCTTCAACACCTCGAGCGTAAGTGCTATCCGTTTGGCCCCTCAGAGAGCACCGAGCCTCATGCACGTCGCGACTGCAACGCCAATCCGATGCCGAATGCAACGAACATCCCGCCGGTCAGCCGATCACACACAGCCACGACATGCGGACGCTGCAAAAGTCGCATGACAGGGCGCGTTGCCGCAACCAGGCACGTAAACCAGATCATGCCGAGCAGCGCGTGAATGGCGCCGAGCAACAGGATGAATGGGCCGACGGACACACCGTGGGGAACGAACTGCGGTAGAAACGAAATGTAAAATACGCCGACTTTCGGATTGAGGAGGTTGGTCAGCGCGCCAGTTGCAAATGCCTGATGCCGCGCCTGAGCGCCCGGAACATCGGCGACGAACATGCGGCGTGGATTGCGCAACATCTTGTATCCAGTCCACACGAGGTATGCCGCACCTAGCCAGCGCAGGGCGTTGTACGCGAGCTCCGATGCTTCGAGCACCGCGCCGAGACCTAGTGCAACGATGGTCGCCCAAACGAAGCAGCCAGTAGCGATTCCGAGTCCTGCGAGCAGCGCCGGGCGAGCAGCGCCGGTCGCGAGAGTTCTGAGTACGAGTGCTGTATCCAGCCCCGGTGTGATCGTCAGCAGGGTCGCCGCGCCCACAAATGTTGCGAGAGAAGCCGCAATCGGCGTCATGGTGATCTCCGTGTGTGCTCTGGGCTGGAAGTATATTGTGAGTCGGAAGCGGGAAACACCGGGGTGCGGGGTGCGGGGTGCGGCGGCCAAGGAGATCTGCCGGCTGGGCGGATTGCCCTGTTCCGGCACTGGACACCGGTACATCTGGATTTTCACGTCGGAAGTCCCAGTAAGGCCATCGACAGACCCGTCGGGCAAACCCCACCGCCGCGGTGGTTGGTGAATTGAACGGCATGAGGCGATTGCAACCTTCACGGAATCGGCTGGCCGGGGCACTCGCCCTGTGGGTCTCGCTTGCCGCCTGTGTTTTCGCGGCGGATCCACCGATTTCGAAGCTGAAGGACGAGATGCGTCAGCCATGGGAGCGCGGCGACACGTTCTTCATTCGCGGCTGGAAGGTCGCCCGTGCGTTCAGATGCGATCTGGCGCGCGACTGCCTCGACATTCCGGGAGGTGAGGCCGTCGCGAAACCCAACGAGACCCAAAAGCGTGCCGACGGCGGTCCGCTCAGCTGGGTGAGGACCACTGCTTTGGAGACGCATGCGGCTTCGGCGCCGCCCCGGGGAGAGCGCGATGACGCCGTGGCCTACGCGGCGACGATCGTGGAACGCGCGGCCGCCGGCAAAGCCGTTCTGTCCGTCGGTAGCACCGATGGCGTCCGCGTGTGAGTGAACGGCAAGTCCGTGCTCGCGCGGAAGGTGATGGAGAACAAGACCGGTTTGGGATCCTCCCGATCCCTACAGCGAGCGCAGGAAATCCAGGATCGCCTGCCGATCCACCGGCGAAAGTGCCCTGAAACGCGCGACCACGGTATTGGCCTCCGATGGACCGTAGCAGCGATCATTGGCGGTGTGCCCCTCCTCTTCACTGCAGGTCACCGCAGGTGAGTAGTGCTCCTCAATCGCTCGCAGAAGATCATCCGTGCGGCCATCGTGGAGGAAGAACCGTCTCTGCCCTACACCCCACAATGGAGTAGTGCGGAACATGTCGCCGGTAGCAAGCCCCTGAGTGATGTCGTCGGCAAGGTGCTTACCCATGTGGTGAATGAGCAGATCGGAGTACAGGTGCGCTGTCACATTCTGCAAGGCCACCGTCTCGCTTCTTGCTGGTGTCACCATTGTTGGCGAATGACATGCGAAGCAACCCACGCCCGGGGTGCTCGGGCCGGTGCCGAACAACTCCTGACCCCGCAGCGCGCTCGCAGTGAACGGCGCGGGCTTGGGCCCATCGAGCAGGCGCATGAACATCGCGAACATCAGCCAGTCCGGGGGCTCGTGCAGCGGGTTGTGAAAGCCCTGGTTGCGCGAATCATCGTCATCGAGCCGCGTGATATCGTTGGGCTCGCTCTTGTCCGCGGTGCAGGCGGGAGTCTCGTCAGTGGCTTGCGTGAACAGATCGTTGGTTACCCCCATCTCGACGTTGTAAGCCTCGGCAGAGAAGATCGTGATTGACTTGTTTTGTGCTTTCCATCCGAACCGGGCAATCGTGCCATCATTGCCGCTGCGGTTCGGGATGCCCAGGATGCCGAGTTGTGCTCGGACGCGCGCCGTCGCGGTGTGACGCTGCAGAATCTCGCGATCCTGAATGCCATCAAGAATCCCCAGCCCATACAGCTGCAGCGGTATGCGGAAGCGCAGATTACCGCGCCGATACTCGGTCTCGAAGTCCGGCTGAGGCAGGTCCGCAGCGGTACAACTGCCCGATTGCCAAGGCGCAAAGATGTCCGACCGGCCGACAACCGTGAACAGTTGGTGCACTCCTCCGTCCGGGCGCCCATCAGGCCTCCTGGCAAACCGCACTTCACGAATGGGACCGTAACGCGTGAGGAACGAAGGGACGTAGTTGGTTGCGCCCTTGCGGTGGGGGATGAGATCGAACATCGGATTCTCAGGCGGCCGATGACGTGCAATGGGATCTTGTGGGTTCGGCACCATGAAGCCGCCAGAACCTCCGAGCGCAGGCTGGTTGTGGCACGCCGTGCATTGGTCACCGTTGAATCGCGTCCCGAGTCCCGACGAGTTTGTCTGGGTTACGAGATTTGCGATCCGCTGGTCGGTGGCTGAGCCTGGTGTCAGGTCCGCGCAGTCATCGCACACCGCCTCGAGTTGGATAGCGCGCGCCAAGCCTTCGTTAAACATATCCTGCTCGATGGGAGTAAGCCCTTGGAGAGGTTGGCCTGCGCCCGGAAGGCCCGGGCGCATACCCGGATCTCGCGGTAGCGACTGACTGCTTGCGAAATCAGCCCCTACCGCACTCAGTAATGCAAAAACACAGGACACAAGAATGACGGGTGTAGTGAAGCGTGTGCGCACGGACATGATTGCCTCCCATTTGAGCTGCGCTCCTTTGCTGGAGCGTCTTCATGCCCATACAGACGGAAGCGATTAGAAAAGTCCGCCAACTACTCCCTGAATAAAGAGACCAGCCGGTCCCGCATCGTGGGTGGGCGTGGAGCGTATTGTTCGAGGACGCGGGCGTAAGCTTCCGCGGCCTCCGGCATCATTCCTTCGCGCGCGAGCAGGCGGGCCAAGGAAGCCCTGCGGTAGCGCCAATTCCTCCATGCCGCGTCGGGCCAATCCTCACTTCGGGCGCGTTCTGCGGCCGCAGCGTAGTACTTGAACGACTCGAGCAAACGCGCGTTGTGTTTCGCGGGACTCTCAGCTGAGAAATCCGAGTCATCGCCTCGCTGGCCAAAGCGAGCGAGGGCATCAGGTTGCCCCGCATCCGCTGCCTTCTGATACCAGAGCCACGCCCGGGCTTCATCGGGAGCCAGCAGGTATTCAGTCTTGGTGTCTGAACCTGCGCGGCTCACGCCGTGCTCGTAGAGACTGCCCAGCTCAAATGCCGCAACGCTCACTCCGTCTCTCCAGGCGTGTTCGTAGAGCGAAATCGCCCTGGGAAGATCCAACAACCCGGCGGACGGTTGCGAAAGAAGCATTCCCAGATCGACCTGGGCCGCCCGGTAGCCGCCCGCCACAGAAGCCTCGAAATCTCGTCGGGCCGCAGAGAAATCGCCCTTGGCCACCAAGGCTCGACCATGTTGATAGACTGATCGGGTGTCGTTGTCAGGGCTGCTTTGCCTGGCCGCACAAGCCTTGACGGCTATGTCGGTGACAATTTCACCGCGCATGACGCCCGGCGCACGCCGATCGGGATCATGAGGTGCTGCCGCTGATTGATCGCACTTCGACGCATCCGTCAGCCACTGCCGCGCGTAGGTGGGCGCTGGCAACCCGAGTTGGAATCGTTCCGTACCCGGCAGTGAATCAAACTGCGCTGCCTCGGCCCACCCAATCTGTATGTCGAGAGGGGAAGCGCGCGCGTCCCAAACACGGGCCGTCCCATCGATTGACCCCGTGACGACGTGCCAGCCGTCGGGCGAGAAGTCGGCGGAGATCACCCCGTCCGTGTGTCCGCGCAGCAACAGGACCTCTCTACCGGTCGTGACATCCCAGATACGGGCGGTGTTGTCGTCCGAAGCAGTGACGACGCGCCGACCATCGGGCGAGAAGGCGGCAGAGTTTACCCACTCCTTGTGTCCGCTCAGCATCATGAGTTCGCGACCCGTTGCGGCGTCCCAAATGCGTGCCGTCTTGTCCTGTGACGCCGTGATTACTCGGTGACCGTCGCGAGAGAACGCGGCGGTGGTTAGCCGGTCCGCATGCCCGTTGAGGACCATGAGTTGGTGACCTGTCAGGGCATCCCAGATGCGGGCGGTCTTGTCGAACGACGCCGTGACGACGCGCCGGCCGTCGGGCGCAAACTCGGCACTCTGCACTGGGTCAGTGTGCCCAGTCAGCACTGCGAGTTGCCGACCCGTAACGGCATCCCAGACCCGGGCGGTCCTGTCGGTTGACGCCGTAACGACGCGCCGGCCATCAGGCGAGAACGCGGCGGTCTGCACCGGGTCCGTGTGCGCCAAGAGCATGAGCTGTCGTCCTGTCGTGGCATCCCATATGCGCGCGCTTCGGTCGTTTGACGCCGTTGCTACACGCAGGCCGTCCGGGGAGAACTCGGCGAACCACACTGAGTCCGTGTGCCCCGTCAGCACCAGAAGCTGCTGACCCGTTGCGGAATTCCAGATGCGGGCGGTCTTATCGAGGGAAGTCGTGACCAAGCGCCGGCCATTGGCCGCAAACCGACTGTGGGCCACCCAGCCGGTGTGCCCGCTCAAGACGAGTAGCTCTGCACTCGGGGCCAGATCCCAGATTCGCGCAGTCTTGTCGGCGGATGCCGTAACGATGCGATGGCCATCGGGCGAGAAGTCGGCGGAGGTCACCCAGTCCGTATGTCCGCTCAGCAGCATGAGCTGCCGACCCGTGGCGGTGTCCCAGAGGCGGGCACTCTGGTCCGATGACGCTGTTACGACGCGGCGACCGTCCGGCGAGAACGCGGCGGTGTATACCCAACCCGTGTGCCCGCTCAGTCGGAGGATCTCCCGGCCAGTCGCGGCATCCCAGGTGCGAGCGGTCTTGTCGAGCGACGACGTGACTACGCTACGGCCATCGCGCGAGAAGGCTGCGGATGTCACCACTTCCGTGTGCCCGCTCAGCAACAGGATCTCTCCACCGCTCGTGGCATCCCAGATACGCGCGGTCTTGTCGGCCGAGGCCGTGATGATGCGTAGGCCGTCGGGCGAGAACGTAGCAAACAACACCGTGTCTGTGTGTCCGATCAGCCGCAGGATCTCGTGACCCGTCGTGGAGTCCCAGATTCGCGCCGTCTTGTCGAGCGAAGTTGTCACGATGCGCCGCCCATCGGGTGAGTACGCCACCGACAACAGCCGGTCCGTGTGACCACGCAAGCGCGTCAACTCGTGCCCGGTCCCGGCGTCCCAGATGCCAGCAGTGTGGTCATATGAAGCGGTGACTACATGCAGGCCGTCGGGTGAGAACGCAGCCGAGACCACCCGGTCCGCGTGCCCGCTCAACTGCAATATCTCTCGACCCGTCGCGGCATCCCAGATGCGGGCGGTCTTGTCGTAAGACGACGTAACAACGCGACGACCGTCGGACGAAAACGCGGCGGATCGCACCCGGTTCGTATGCCCGGGCAGCACAAAGACCTGTGCATCTGCGGCGCGCGCTTCCTGGAACACGCTGAGTGCTTCGGATGTGTACGACCGCGTTGCTCCGCGGTGCGGCAACACCTCGAGGATGATGCTCAACGCACCCGAGACATCACCTTCCTTAAGGCGCGCGGCGGCCGTCTGCGTTAGCGAACGCAATTGAGCCTGGAGTGCTACGTCGCGCTGTGCAGATGCGACTTCTGCCTCATACGTCGTCGCGGCGAGCCCGCCGGCAAGCGTGAGGATCAAAAGGCTGGCTGCAGCAAAGCCAACGCGATGGCGGAATACAAACTTGCGAGCGCGATAGATGACGCTATCAGGTTGAGCGAGGACCACATCGCCGCGAAGAAAGCGCGCGACGTCCTCGCCGAACGCGTCCGCCGTGGCATAGCGCTCCGTCGGGGACTTCTTCAACGCCTTCATTGCGATGGTATCGAGGTCACCTTTCAGAGTCCGCGCCAGCTTGTTTGCGGTGGTGGCGCGGGCGCCGGCCGCGATCTCGCTCGACGTCACGCGACTCGGCGGAAGCGGGTTCACTTGCAGGATGGCCTCTTCTAACGCACCACGTGTATCGCGCTTGAGGCGGTACGGCTGCTCTCCCGTCAACAGTTCATAGAGCATCACGCCGAGTGCATAGACATCAGCGGCCGTGGTGATCGGCTCGCCGCTGATCTGCTCAGGGGCGGCGTAGTCGGGCGTCAAGGCTCGACCGGCAAGCTGCGTGAGCGCCGTCTCCTTCCCTTCACCTTCAGTCAGAAGCTTCGCGATGCCGAAATCGAGGAGCTGGACCTGACCGTCCTCAGTTACCAGGATGTTTGAGGGTTTCAGATCACGGTGAATGACGAGATTCGCGTGTGCGTACCGCACCGCGTTCAGCACCTGAAGGAACAGGTGGAGGCGCTGGTTAACGTCAAGCCTCGCACGATCGCAGTACGTCGTGATCGGCGTTCCCGCCACATACTGCAGCGCCAGATACGGCTGCCCGTCTTCCGCAAAGCCGGCATCGAGCAGCCGCGCAATGTTGGGGTGGCTGAGGCTCGCCAGAATTTCGCGCTCGCGTGCGAACCGTTCGGTCACGCCGTGACCTATCAGCACCGGATGTACGAGCTTGAGTGCGACCTGGCGCGTGAACAAACCATCGGCTCGCTCAGCAAGCCACACGCTGCCCATCCCGCCCTGGCCGAGCAACGACAGGATGCGATAGGGGCCGATGCGCTTCCCGGCAAGCACCTCCTGCGCTTGCGCGAGCGATGCGAAATGGCGAGTCAATATGTCGCGAGTCTCTGGCAGCGCGCCGGATTCGAACGCGCCAGGCGCGCTGAGCAACTTGCGCAGCATGGCCGCTGAACGCGGATCTTCGCTTTCCAAGTGAATCAGCCACTCGCCTCGAGCCTCTGGAACGAGGTCGATGCACAGGTCGAGCAGCGCCGACAGGCGCGAGTACTCGGCCGCGCTCAGCTCTTTCAGGCGCAAGGCTGGTCCGGCGGTATCCGCCGACATCGATCCTCCCCGCTCAGAACCTCACGGTGGCGTAATCACCAGTTTCCCATCGACGACTGGGTTGCGATCATTCTCCGCGCAATCGTACTCGATCGCGCGATTCACGCCCGCAACCCGTTTGAACGTGAGGGTAATGTGCCAGGGATGAGCCAGCGCGATCGGGTCCTCGATCGTGAGCCGGTCCTCCAGTTGGCTCGGGTCTATCATCCGCAGACGCTCGGTAAAGTGCGCCCGCTCACTAAGCGTCGATGCCCACGCTCGCGGCGCAACCGGCTCCTGCTTTCGCGCGATCGTATCGATGATGAGCGTGTCGCCCTCCCAACGCCCCACGGAATCCCCCAGCCGCGTTGGCCAGATCTCATCGTCGGGCGGATGTGCACGGCCGTCGGTATAGACGTGACGCACCTGGTTGCTCTCGAAAACCAGCAGCGTTTCCTCAGGCAGTACGACTACCTGGAACACCCACGGCCCCTCCATCAAGGCAGGGAAGCTGCGCGTGCAGGCCTTGAACGTCGCACTCCGCGCAGCCAGGGCCGCGGTGTCCTTCATAGCCTCGTCGTACCGCGCCTGCCATGTTGCGTTGTAGGGCGGTGGACGAATGAGCTGCAGCATTTCTTTGAGCTGCGCTTCACCCCCCGGCACACGACCGGATACCTCAAGCGGCCACGCCGCGCTCAACCAGACGCCACTCCAGTCCGGCAGCGAGGCGAAGGCACGGACCCTTGCTGCGGAGTTCGAGGCGCCGTGCACGCTCGGAACCAGAACCGTTAGGAACAGGATCGGCGCGAATCTACGGCTGAACATGCTCGAGATCTTCACAACGGGTGCCCCCTTTTACTGCGGGTTGCCGCTCGCCGCCGCCACTGATCCGTTCGTCACCGGAACAGCGATTGGCGTCCCGTCTGCTCGGGTCGCGGACATGTACAGTCCACCATTCGAGCCGTCCCTCATCGGATGAATCGTGATACGGATCGATTCCCCCACTTTGAGGCTGCGCGGTTTCCAGCCGCCGCGGATGAGCTGCGAAGGGGACCCCATCTCCACACTCCATTCGACCGGTCCCTGAGGTCCGGGCGCGAGCACCTGGATCCAACAATGTGGGTTTGTCCACTGGAAGGTCTTCACCGTGCCGATGAGCGTCAGCGACTTCCTGTCGTCGAACATTGCCCCGGAATGGTGAGCGGTGGCTTGCAGGGCGACCAGAAGCGCGGCGACGCCCAGGAGTGCTTTGGGAGTTGTCATGGTGTCCTTACAGACGCCAACCGCGGACGGAATCCGCCACGGACACTCCCGCCCCCCTCCTGGAGGGCCCCGCCCCAGCCCCCCGCCCCCTCCTGAGGTAGCGTTCCTTAGCCTTCCTCGATCAACTGGCGCAGCAACAGCCGCGTTTTCTCCCAGTCGCGCTCGACGCTGCGCACCGATTTCCCGCTCAGCTCGCTGACCTCTGCAACGGTGAGACCGGCAAAGTAGCGCAGCTCCACGAGGTCCTTGAGCTCGGGTGCCAGGCGTGCAAGCGCATCCAGTGCATCGTCGAGTGCCAACAGCTGTGCGCCATCGAGTGGCAGTTCCTCGACTCCCGTTGTCAGCGCCAGGAAAACCTGATCGCCACCGCGCTTTCGTGCGCGACTCTCGCGCACCGCGTCCAAAACGACGCTGCGCATGACTTTGCCTATGTAGGAGTAGAACGCCAGGCGATCGGCCGGTGTGCTGCCGCCTCCTTGCATCAGCTTCAGAAAGCTCTCGTGGACGATCATCGTCGTGCTGAGCTCCCAAGCGCCGCCATTGCGTCTCAGACTGCTGCGCGCGAGAGCCTTCAGCTCCTGGTACAGGACCGAGAACAGGCGGTCCGCGGCCGTCCGGTCACCGCCGTTGGCGGCACGCAAGAGCTCAGTGACGTCACCCACCCCGCACACCCTCGGTTTTTTCAGACCATATAGGGCGGCGGCCGAGGCTGTCCAGGAGAGTGAAATAGCCCTTCAGCTCGGCGGCCACGATTTCTTCTCCCGGCGGGCTTGCAGCGGCTCGCGTCTGCCGGCACGGACATTGCTCCTGCGAACTGAGCGCGGCTCAGGAGGACGAGAGATGTCATGGCTTGGCAAATGGCGCAACCAATTCGGGTCCATCGTCGATATCACAAACGATGCTGAGCACCGAATCGAGGGTACATTCCGAACGGCGCTCAAGGACAGCGGCTTCTACGGACAGGAAGTCAGGATATTCGGAATACATCGAGGTCACTGCATCAGTTTCGCCGCGAGTGGGACCGGCCCAGCGGGCGACCTGCT
>Ga0068858_100006533_pt1 | contig 11344 bp, 7 predicted proteins | sample KBSSwiS12_FD_66589 | JGI IMG/M metagenome (GOLD analysis project Ga0068858, IMG submission 66589) | Switchgrass rhizosphere microbial communities from Kellogg Biological Station, Michigan, USA - KBS Switchgrass S1-2 | ecosystem: Host-associated > Plants > Roots > Rhizosphere > Soil ... | reverse complement strand
GTCAGCGTCGTTAAGTAGGTTCCCTTGGCCGGGTCGAAGGCGTTGATCGTACCGTCGCCGAAATTGCCGACCAGCAAGGCGCCACTCAGCGTGCCGAAATCCATGGGCGCCACGGCCATGCCCCACGGGGCGTTCAACGAGCCGCCGGTGGCTACCAAGTGGGTCAGGAACTGGCCACTTGTATCAAAGATGTCAATCAGTCCCAATCCAGCGCCATTCACGTCATCCTCGGCGTCGGCATCCTGCTTTGCGTACGCGACGTAGAGCTGAGTTGCACCGCCGGTGCCGTTGGGAATCGCCTGGATCCCGTAGGGCGCGTACCCGGCGGGCAGATTCGGATCCACGAAAGCGGTTGCCGGCCAGGCCTGCTTCGTGAAAGTGGCATCGAACACATCGATTCGGTTGTTGTGGAAGTCAGTGGCATAGAGATAGTTCGCGGTGCCCACGGCGGCAATCGCCAGCCCCTTATAAATGGCTCCGCCGGGATCGCCGTTGGCTGCGGGGTAGGTGATCACGGTGTTGGTGCCGGAGGCCTGGTTCCAGCCCGCGATAAAGCCACCTTCGCCGCTGAAAATAAACAGTGCCGGACCGCCATTGACCTTGAAGTCCTGGGTCGCGTTGAACACGATTCCGGTGGGATCAACGGTGGTACCGCTCCCGTTGGCAGGCAAAGTCACAATCAACGGGAGTGGCTTGCCGGCGCCGTCATACAGCGTCGATGTATTGCTGTGGTTGTTCGCAACCCAGAAAGGCGTAGCGGGACCGGCGACCACACCCCACGGGTTGACGAGATTGGCGTCCTGGTGCAATGCGATTCCGGCCATGTTCGATACAAGCGCGGTAGCCGTATACACGCTGTTGATCTTGAGCATTGCCGACATCTGGCCCGAGCTGCCTGCCGCTGAGCCGCTCATGCCTGCGGAAGAGGTGCACGTCAGTGTGTAGGTTGCGGTTCCGTCGCTCGTAGGTGTAACAGTCATCGTTCCGGAGAGCGGCTGGGAGCCCGACCACGCGCCGCTCGCACTGCACGTTCCCGCATTCATGACAGACCATGTGAGGGTCGCAGACTGACCGAGCGAAATAGTAGTTGGTGCAACCGATAACGTCACAGTTGGTGCGGCTGGCGCGGTCATGAGGTCATCATGTCCGCATGATGTCAGTAGCGCGGCGGACAGAAGCGTGAGCGGCAGCCCATGCCGCCCGAGGGTGTTGATTCGATCGCGGATCGAAAGCATTGATATCTCCCCTGACGCACATGAGCGCGTCAGCATTCGTTTCAAAATGAGCTCTACCAACCCTCGTTGAGGTGAGCCACGGGAGACAGCTTCGAGGTTCTGTCGGGAACGAGAATGTCTGTGTTTGCGGACAGTGGAGACCGAGCGGTCAGCGAGGGAATCCCCAGCGGGGGGCGTATGCGTTTTTTGAGTCCAGGCTGCCGGTAGGGGTCGTCGGCGAGCACCTTCGGTGGCAGCTTACTCCCCAAGAATCTGCCCGGACCCGCCTCGTAGCCCAACTGGTCTGACATAAACGATTACAGAGTCTTGTAATTGGTAATACATCATTGGATACTCGGGGCCATGAAGTAGTCTGACCACTAGGCTGGTGCTGCCAGCCGGTGCGCAATCGTGCTACCTGGGAGGGGGAAGATGTCTCACGGGACTCGCGGGAGAGGGCTTCGCGCCCTCGTGATTTGTGCCGGCGCTGCTCTAGGTGCCGCTAGCGGGAAAGCAGGGGCGCAGGACGCGGGGAAAACTGCTGCATCGACGGCAGCTGCTGCTATACCGGCTACAGCCGCCACACCGGCCGCAGCTGCCACACCGACAGCCGATGCCACACCGGGGGCAGCTGCTACATCGACGACAGCAGCTGCATCGACCAAAAATGACACCGGTAGCAGCAACGAGCTGCAGGAAGTCGTTGTGTCTGGTTACAGGGAAGCGCTGCAGAGCGCGCTCAACCTGAAACGCTTGTCACCCGTGATGGTCGATGGCATCAATGCCGAAGACGTCGCGAAATTTCCTGATTCGAATCTGGCTGAGTCGCTGCAGAGATTGCCGGGTATTGCTGTGGATCGTGATAACGGCGAGGGCCGTACGATCACGGTCCGCGGGCTCGGGAGCGATTTCACGCGCGTGCGCCTCAACGGTCTCGAAGCGCTTGCCACGGCTGCCGCGCCTGATTCCGGCGGAGCGCCGAACCGCAGCCGCGGCTTCGATTTCAACAATTTCGCCTCGGATCTGTTCAGCTCGCTGCAGGTGCGCAAAACGGCTTCGGCCGATACTGACGAAGGCTCTCTGGGCGCCACCGTGGACCTGCAAACGCCGCGGCCATTCGATTTCCACAAGGACCGTTATGCCTTTTCGGCGCAGGATGCGTACTACGAAATCGGCGGTTATCACCGGCCGCGGCTCGCAGCCCTCATGTCCCAAACATGGTTCGACAACAAGTTGGGTGGCGCCGTCTCGCTCGCCTATAACGATCGCAGGAGCCAGATCAACCGCTACCGGCGGCAGCCCGGCTCGGGCGACTTTCTGAACCAGCAGGCATTTGCCAGCGACCCGAAAAACCCACTGCAACCCGCACGCGGCGGATTCTCGGCCCCCGTGGGGACCAACTTCGGCACTGCCATCACCAATCCGGCGGCCATCGCCGCACTGACGGGATCGGATCCCGCGGCCTACGCGGCCCTGTTTCCCGGTCAGCCCTACAGCACCCCGGGCCGGTTCGACGATTCGATCGTGAGGGTTCCGGGGCTCATCAACATCGAGCAGCAGAATCTCACCGAGTCGCGCCTCGGGGCTACCGGCTCCCTCCAGTGGCGACCCACCGACCGTACGCTGGTGAACCTCGACGGAGTCTTTTCAAGATTCCATCAGAAGAGCGACATCAGCCAGATCGTCGACATCGGTATGAACCGTAACAACACCATAGCGGCGTACAACACTGCCAAAGCGGGCGACCCCGCCGCCGCCAAGCGCAGTCTGTATCCTCTGTGCACCCCGAGACCTTCAGCCCCGTACCTCGCACCCCAGGATTGCGGCGGGACCGACGCGGTGGCGGGCGGTGTGTTCCCCGGGTTGGGCACCACTAGCTTCAGCACCAACCCGCACAATCTTGATCCGTACGACTACTACAACAATCCCGGCTCTGTTGGGTACGGGGGCGCCGCGGCCGTGGCGGCCGCACAAGGCATGTATTACCGGGACGCGCTCATCGGACGCCCGTCGACCGACGTATTGGCGGCCAATGTGGATGAGGGCGGAACGGCCGACTACCTCGTGCTGCGCAATATGGATGCGCGCTCCGCGACCGATTCGTCGTATTTCACGACGAAATTCACGCAGGTGTCCCTGAATCTGCAGCAGGAAATCACCGACCAACTGCATGCGGACGTGCTCTACGGGAAATCCTCCTCCCTCAACCACAACCAGGCCTTCCTTGTGGAATTCGATCGGGTGGACTCCCCGGAGAACTTCGTTTACGACGAGCGCGCCCGCGGTCCCATGCCATCGGTCTCATATGGTTTCGACGTTGCCGACCCGAACAACTGGAGCCTGGTGAAGGGATTCTCGGTAATCAGGCACTTCGAGCGCGAGACTGACAACCGCTACTCCGGCGGCCACCTCAACTTCAAATGGCAGATGATCGATGCTGCCGCGCTGGAGTTCGGCTGGACGCGGCGCGATTACAAATTCAGCGCCAACGAATTCCGGCGCCCGGGCGGCAACGCCGAGACGCTCAATCCCACTCTGCAGGAGCTGGGGATCGGCGCCCAGTCGCTGGGCCGCGTCTATAACTACGGTGCGGGGCTCGACGTGCCGGCAGGTACTCCAACTTCATTCTTCGCGCCCGACATCAATGCATTCCGCAGCGTCCTGGGGTTCGATTGCAACTGTGTGAACAAGTGGGGTGACTGGCGGATTACCAACCTCACCACTCCCGGCAATCAGTTCGCAGTGGACGAGCTCGATAACAGCTACTTCCTGCAGTTCGACTGGGATCTGGACGTGTTGCGCCGGAAGTTCTTCGGTAACGTTGGCGTGCGGTACGCGAAGACCGCCGTTACCTCCGATGGCTACACGACGAACGTGACCGCGACCGGGCCGCGGCCGCTCGAGGCCTCGAACAATTACCACGATCTGCTGCCTTCCCTGAACGCCGCATATAGCCTCATGGACGACCTCATCCTGCGCACCGGCGTCGCCAAAGTGATGTCGCGGCCGTTGCTGAGCAACCTCGCGCCGAGCATCACCAACCTGACGACGCCGTCAACCCCGGGAGCAACCGGGTCGCTGACAATCGGCAATCCGAAGGTCAATCCCTTCCGCGCTACGAATTACGATTTCAGTGTGGAGTGGTATTTCACCCCGGGAAGTCTGCTGTCAGGCGCCTACTTCATCAAGAAGGTAACCAACTATCCGCAAGTCGTCGCCAGTGCGGGCGCCATCCAGGATCTGTTCACGGCGGAGGAGTTCGCGCAATTCCTCCAGACCCAACCAGACCCCGCCACACAGAAATGGCTGACGAGCGGCGGCCCAACCGGGGGCCCTGGCCTCTACAGCATCCTGCAGTTCAAGGACTCCCCGGGTGGCACGATCAAAGGTTACGAGCTGACATTTCAGCAGAACCTGACGTTCCTGCCCTGGTACTTCAGGAACCTCGGCATCCAGCTCAACTACACCCACCTGTCCTCCGAGCTGGCCTATATCCTCGATCCGGGCTCGACCACCGGACCCAAGCCGCGGCCCCAGACCACACAGAACGGACCGTTCCTCGGCGCATCGCCCATCACATCGAATGCCACCCTGTTTTATGAGAGCCCGCGATGGAGCGCCCGCGTGTCCATGGCTTACCGCGGCAGGTACGTCACGACATACCCGATCGCCTCTGGCGCCTGCGCTCCTGGGTCCCAGAACGGAGTAGTTTGCACCACACCGCTCATAAACGACTTCATCGGCAGCAAGGCAACACGGACCTACGACGCGGAGCTCACGTACAACATCGGCGAGCATTTGACACTCACTCTCGAGGGGCTGAATCTGACCGCCGAGACGGATGACCGCTGGGTGTATCAGGCCGACCCGCTCGTGGCGCAGTACTCGGCGCCTGGAAGGTCGTACTTCGCCGGCTTCCGCTTGCAGTTCTGACGGTGGAGCTATCTCGAGGCCGCGGCGCGCTGGCTGCGGAAGTCCGCCAGGTTGCCGGCTATGGTGTCCAACAGGGCATCGAGCTTTTCGACATCCTCGGCGTCGAAGCCTGCGAAGATCGCGGCCTCATGGATCTTCGCAAGCTCGTCGAGTTTGTCGAGCAATGGCTGCGCGGTCGGCGTCAGATGAACGCAGTACGCGCGGCGGTCGCTCGGATTCTCCTCGCGCTTGAGATAGCCGTCATCGCAGAGGCGATCGATCAACCGGCCCGCGGTGATCTCCCTGACCTCGAGCGCTTCCGCGATCAGCCGCTGCGTGGCACCAGGATTGCGCGCGACCGCGGCGATCAGGGTCCACTGGGCCCGCGTCAGCCCGCTGCGCTCCGCGCTCTGATCGAAGGTTACACGTAGCCGACGCGCTATCACCGTCAACTTCAGTGCAACGGCTCTCTTCTTGCTCCGCTGTGCCGCGATGACCGCGCCCCCTGTATCCGCACGCCTGGCTCGAACCGCATATCATCGTGGCTGGGGGCAGTTTTCACCAGTATTTTTTTTAGCAGCGGTCAGTGAGGCCAGATTGGGCCACGATGCCGGGCGCCCTTGCTGAGCGACATAGAGCGTGGACCGGCAAACCAACACGCGGCCGAGCGAGTTGGCCATCGAATGCATGTCCGCGGCCGTCATTTCCTGGCCATGGATAGCGCCGGCAGCTCGGGTGATGCTTTCGTTCATCAGCGTTCCGCCGAGATCGTCCGCGCCCGCCTGCAGTGCGGCTCGCATGCCGTTGTGACCCATCTTTACCCATGAAGCCTGGATGTGAGAGACGTAAGGGTGAAGTACCAAGCGTGCAACGGCGTGCATGAGCACAGCCTCTCTGAATGTGGGGCCTGGACGGGCTCGGCCGCGTCTGTATAGCGGCGCTTCATTGGCTACGAATGGTAGTGGCACGAACTCGGTGAACCCGCCGGTGCGCTTCTGCAAATCGCGTACGCGCAGCAGATGCAGCGCCCACGCGCTATAGTCCTCGACGTGTCCAAACATGATAGTAGCGGTGGTACGCAAGCCCAGGCTATGAGCGGTCTCTATGACCTCGAGCCATTGACGGGTGTTGAGTTTGTCCGGGCACAGCACCTGCCGGACGGTGTCCGCGAGGATTTCGGCGGCCGTTCCAGGCAGACTGCCGAGCCCTTCATCGCGTAAGCGCCCCAGGAAAGTGGGCAAACCGAGGCCGAGCGTAGCCGCGCCATGCCAGACCTCGAGCGGTGAGAACGCGTGCACGTGCATCGCCGGCACCGCTTTCTTCACGGCACGGAGAATATCGACATAAGTGTCACCCGTGAAATTCGGGTGAATGCCGCCCTGTAGACATACCTCCGTGGCACCGCGCGTCCAGGCCTCCTGAACTCTTGCCCCAATCTCGTCAAGATCCAACAGGTACGGCTTCTCCGCCCCCTCACGGTTGCGTTTGCCCTTTGAGAAGGCACAGAACCCGCAGCCATAAGTGCAGATATTCGTGTAGTTGATATTGCGGTTCACGACGTAAGTGGCGACATCGCCGAGCGTGGCTGCGCGTAGCTGGTCGGCTGCTGAACACACGGCATCGAAGTCACCGTCCCGCGACTCGAACAGGCTTTCGACCTCCGCGTGTCCAATGTCCCCAGCACGCTGAGCGACGATGTCGTCGAGCAATTTCGACAGTTTTACCGAGACCGTGCGTCGCCCGGACACGCAGGCCGGCGGCAATTCAGCCGACCGCCCCGCGCGCCAGAGTTCCTCACGCCCAAGCCCGCCGCCGTCGCTGAGCTCCAGTACGGGCCGCCGCATTACCGGATCGAGCCACATTGCGGGCTCGCGGACGTAGGCGGGATATATCGTCAAGCGCTCGGCCAGGATCTTCCCGGCCAGCGCCGTGTCTTTGCGCAGGCGTTCGATCTGCGGCCAGGGTGCTTCCGGGTTTACGTAGTCCGGCGTCAGTGGCGAGACACCGCCCCAATCATTTATACCGGCCTCGACCAGGCGTCCCAACACCCCCGGGTTCAGGTTGGGTGGGGCCTGGATGTTCATGTGCGGGCCCAACAGAATGCGCGCAACCGACACTGTCCAGAGGAGCTCCTGCAGTGGCGCCGCCTCGGCCTTTGCCATGCGTGTGCCGGCCTTCGGCAGAAAGTTCTGAATGATGACTTCCTGGATGTGGCCGTAGCGTTCATGAAGTGCCTGTATCGCCAGAAGCGACTCGACACGCTCCGCCCGCGTCTCACCAATTCCGATCAGGATGCCGGTGGTGAAGGGGACCCTCTGCCGTCCGGCTTCGGCAATGGCCGCCAGCCGGACCGCGGGTACTTTGTCGGGCGAGCCATAGTGCGGGCCGCCTTTCGCGCATAGCCGGTCCGAGAGGCTTTCCAACATCAGTCCCATGGAGGCTGACACCGGGCGCAGCATGGCAACTTCCTCGGCGGTCATGCAGCCGGCGTTGATGTGTGGCAGCAGTCCTGTCTGGTCTCGAACGGTAGCGGCAACGTGCGCAAGGTAGTGCAGGGTGGTCTCGTAACCAGCATCTGCAAGCCAGGCACCTGCGACGTTGTAACGCCGCTCCGGCTTTTCACCGAGAGTGAAAAGTGCTTCCTTGCAACCTAGTTTCGCTCCTGCCGCGGCCGTCGCGAGCACTTCGTCCACCGTCATGAACGGGCGGCCAGCACGCCGCGGCGTCTTGGCAAAGGTGCAGTAATGGCAGGTGTCGCGGCAAAGCTGGGTCAACGGCAGGAAGACTTTCCGCGAGTAAGTCACAAGGGGGCCATGACCCGCATCGCGCAGTTGAGAGGCTTGCGTGCTGAGCGTTTCGGGCGATAGGCCGATGAGCGACATCGGATCCGCCTCTGTCTGCCGTGATGCGATGAATGGGCGCAACCTCACCGGCACCACACTTTTGGCGAGTTTTTCGAGATCCGCGCCAGTGTCCACGTCCACTGCAGCCTCATCGGAATGTAGCTCCATGGCTCGCGGTCCGGCCGCGAGGTGATGAACCGCAAAGCTGACAGTGCCGAAGGCTGGAGTGAACGGCAGCTTGGGATCCAGCAACACTGCGTTTGTACCGGTGCCTTCTTGAGAACGGACGAGCCCGATGACTCCGTCACCTTGCGTGCGCCGACATTCGAGATAGGCAGAAACCAGCGCATCCACGCCGCGGGGAGTCAAGAGGGCGAGATCCGCATGGAAAATGGCCCCGATATCCGCGCCGCGCGCGCGAACGTTGGCTACACCAAGCGCGCATGCAGTATTGAGGTCCGCTTCCTCTTGGAGCACCTCGGCACCCACCACCCGCGCCTCGTCCGCGACCTCGGGGTCGCCCGTAACGACGAGGATGCCGCTCAGCCGCCGTGAGCCGGCAAGGGCGAACAGGGTCTGGACCAGCAGCGCTCGAGCAAAGGCTTCACGGCGCGGCCCCAGCGCAGCCGCCAGCCTCTGTTTGGACGAGCTGAGGGCCTTCACCGGAACGATTGCCCAGATTTTCAAAGCGTGCGTTGACATGTTTGCAGTGTGATCCTAGCAAGACTCAAGGCGAGCAAATGCGAGGCGGACGGTACGCTCACAAGCTGAAGCGTTGCCTGATCCCCCGCGGTATCTCAACCGCGCAGGGAATCAGCGAGGTCGAGCGCTGCGCGTGCCACGCGGATGCGGTCCTCCAGGGTCTTCATCAACGTGTCGGCTCGAGCGTGTGGCAGATCGAGCGCGGCCGGCGGATCACGCGCGTCAATCAACATGCCATCGAGCAGCTCTCCATAGTGTTGCGACACCGCCGCGGCGCTGATTTCCAGCTCCAACTCGCGCATGATCTTGGCGGTTGGTCCCTTGACCGCATCCCCTGCGACCAGGGGTGAAACGGCGACAATCGGCACTCGAGTTTCCAGCAACGCCTGGCGGATCGGGGGTATGGCCAGGATCGGATCGATGCTGAGGAATGGGTTGGACGGCGCGATCAGTATGGCCCGGCAGCGCTCGTCGCGCAGCGCTTCGAGCACTCCCGGTGCAGCACGCGCGGTTTGCGCACCGGCGAAACGGATTGCCTGGATGGCAGGCGCACACCTTCGCTTGACGAAATAATGTTGAAAATCGAGCTCGCCCTCCGGCGTCATCACTCGCGTCGCGACCGGATCATCACTCATCGGCAGGACCCGCGCGGGAATTCCCCACGCAGCAGCGAAATCGCGGATGATTCCCGACAGCGCATCTCCCTGCCCCAGGCGTTGAGTTCGCAGCACGTGCAGAGCCAGGTCGCCGTCGCCCAGATTGAACCAATCTTCGCCGCCCAACGACCGAACCGCTTCCATGAAAGTCCAGCTTTCCTCCGTACGGCCCCAGCCCTGGACGGGATTAGCTTTCCCCGCCAGCGTATAAAGAAGCGTATCGATGTCCGGCGAGATGGCGAGCCCCAGGTGAGTGAAGTCATCGCCGGTATTGACGATTGCGGTCACATCGGCAGCAGGTATGGCATGACAGAGCCCTAGAGCGAGCTTCGCGCCTCCTACACCACCCGTCAGTATTGTTACGCGGCCACTCACCGGAACAGATCCTCTTGCAGCGGCCGTACGAGCGCCGCTGCCGGCCGATCTTGCGCCGACCACCGCAAGCCACGGACCAACACCGCCGGCACGCTCTCGGCGCCTTCGCCGGTGACGAGGCCACCGGCGCTCGCGATCATGTCGCCGAGCGCCACCTGGGTCACTTCGAGCCTGCGCCCGTCGCGATCTGTTTCGCCTCTGCGGTCGATGAGCGACGGAAGGCCGCTCGCGCCGATTGCAACGTTCGTGACACCCATGCGCCACGGGCGCCCGAAGCTGTCGCTGATCAGAACTGCAGGCGGCTCGGGCCAGTATTTGTCGAGCGCCGCGCGCAGCCGCTGCGCTGATGCGTCCGCATCGAGTGGGAGCAGCAGTGCGCGATCTTTACTACCCGGTCCCATGTTGGATCTATCGATCCCGGCATTGGCCATGACGTGGCCCGAGCGATGCCGCGTAATCAAAACCTCTGGCGCAGCGCGCACCACAGCGGTCGATTCCGCGAGTACGAGCTCAACAAACCTCGCATCCTTGCGCGTAATTGCGGCCAGCTCGATTGCTTTTGGGCTCGGTGTGACGCTGCCAAGGTCGGCAAACCTGCCTTCCGCCTTGGAGATGATCTTCTGGGTCACCAACAGGACGTCGTTTCGGCCAGGCATCAGGCCGGCGGCGTGGATCGATCGGGTCAGCAGGTGCGCCAGGTCATCGCCCGGCATGACTTCACCAATGCCCGGCAGAGGGTGCAGCTCGATCATGGCGCCTCAGTCAACAGGAGTGACGAGCTGTCCCGTGATAAGAACCCCGGCGCCGTCCACCTGGTAGGTCTTGTTGATGAATATGAGTACCGAAGTCATTGCTTCCGCTGCGGCCGAGTTGGCCAAAGCACCGCCCTGGATGCCTCGCAGACCGGTCAGCTTCACTAGTGCAACTACCTCCGCGCGTGCAGTCTTATCATCGCCGAACACGAGCACGTCGCAGTCGATATTCTGATCTGTTGCAAGCTTGTGGGCAGCAACATTATGGAAGGCGGACACGACCCTCACGCCTGGGCCCAACAGTTTCTGTGCGCGTTGGGCAGCGCTGCCTTCAGGCGGTAGCTGGACGCGCATCACTTTCGGTGGCACGAGCGGTACGGTGGTGTCGACAACGATTTTGCCGGCAACATGTGGCGCAATGTCGGCCAAGGTGGGCTCCTGCGCGGCAAAGGGTACAGTGACGATCACGATGCTTCCCGCCGTTGCAGCCTCAGCGTTGGCAAGGCCGGTCAGGCCGAAACCAAGCTCGGCCGCGGTGCGGGCCGCGCTGTCCGGGGATCGTGACCCAATGATGACCTTGCGTCCGGCTTTGGCCAGCCGCCGGGCGATGGCCGCACCCAGGTTACCCGTCCCGCCGATAACGGCGATGGTCTCATTTGACCGGGCCGCGTAGGTCATCAGGAGCTCCCAAATTCGGAGTATTCTGCCACACCGCCGGGCTGCCCATAACATCCGCAGCCGAGGATTTTTAGATGAGCTACGCCGCTGCGCGCGAGGGTGGAATCGCGGTCACCGCGTTGAATCTGGGCCGTTGAAGTGGCTGACATGAAGGGCAAAGGTCCGCTTTCCGGCGTCCGCGTCATCGACCTCACCTCGATGGTCATGGGACC
>Ga0068858_100006530_pt1 | contig 11349 bp, 7 predicted proteins | sample KBSSwiS12_FD_66589 | JGI IMG/M metagenome (GOLD analysis project Ga0068858, IMG submission 66589) | Switchgrass rhizosphere microbial communities from Kellogg Biological Station, Michigan, USA - KBS Switchgrass S1-2 | ecosystem: Host-associated > Plants > Roots > Rhizosphere > Soil ... | reverse complement strand
GTCGAGCCCGAACTCGAACTTGGTGTCGGCGATGATGATGCCGCGCGTGGCCGCGTACTCGGAGGCCTCTTTGTAGAGGCGCACGGCCACGTCGCGAAGCTGGCGCGCCATGTCGGCGCCGATGCGGCGCTCCACTTCCTCGAAGGAAATGTTCTCGTCGTGGTCGCCCACGTCGGCCTTGGTGGAGGGCGTGAAAATGATCTCGGGCAGCTTGTCGGCCTGCTTGAGCCCGGCGGGCAACTGGATGCCGCATACCTTGCCGGTCTTCTGGTAGTCCTTCCAGCCCGAGCCGATGATGTAGCCGCGCACCACGGCCTCGATGGGCAGGGCCTTCAGCTTCTTCACCACCACGGCGCGGCCCTTGACCTGCTCGGCTTCGTTGGGCGCGACCACCGATTCGGGCGCGATGCCGGTGAGGTGGTTGGGCACGATGTGGCCGAGGCGCTGGGTCCAGAAATTGGACATGGCGTTTAAGACTGCGCCCTTGTCGGGGATGGCATCGGGGAGCACCACGTCGAAGGCGGAGAGGCGGTCAGTGGTGACGATGAGCAGCTTGTCGTCGCCAACCGCATACATATCTCTAACTTTTCCCCGCGTGAGGAAAGGCAAAGACTTAATCGAGGATTGGTAAAGGGGCTGGCTCAAGTGCGCCTCACAAAAAATAAGCGGCCGCAAACAATGAATAATTTGCGGCCAGTCATGATGACAAGGGTGTAATTTTAACGAGGCCCGCCGCTCCGCGGCGGTATTTTTTGGGTGCCAGGACGGTCGCCCTGCCCCGGAAAACTACCCCGGCGGAGCCGGGGGCCTCGTGAAACAGCCGTTTAAACCCTTCAGGCTGCTTTCTTTTCTAGGTCGGCGCTGTATTTGCCCATGGCGGCCAAGCCGTTCATGCGGGCGCGGTGGGCCAGAGCGGCCTGGCCGGCGCCCACGTTGCCCGACTGGCCACGCCAGGCCTTGAGGCATGCCGCCTGCAGGGCTCGTCCGTAGGAAAACGACAGCGCCCACGGTCCCCCGCCCAGCTTGTTCATGATGTGCAGGTGCTCGGTGGCGACTTCGTCGCTCTGGCCGCCGGAGAGGAAGGCGATGCCGGGCACGGCGGCGGGCACGGTGCGCTTGAGGGTGGCGAGGGTGCGCTCGGCCACTTCCTGGGGGTTGGCCTGGCGGGCGCAGTCCTTGCCCGAGATGACCATGGAGGGCTTGAGGATCATGTCTTCCAGCACCACGCGCTGGTTGTACAGGGCGTCGAAGGTGGCCGAGAGGGTCCACTCGGTGATGTCCTGGCAGCGCTCGATGGTGTGGTCGCCGTCCATGAGCACTTCGGGCTCGACGATGGGCACCAGGCCTTCGGACTGGCAAATGGCGGCGTAGCGGGCCAGGGCGTGGGCGTTGGCCCAGATGCACGAGGCCGAGGGAATGTCGGCGCCGATGGTGATGACGGCGCGCCACTTGGCAAAACGCGCGCCCAGCTTGTAGTAGTCGGCACAGCGCTTGGCAAGGCCGTCGAGGCCCTCGGTCACGGTCTCGCCCGGGCACAAGGCCATGGGCTTGGCGCCGTTGTCGACCTTGATGCCGGGGATCACGCCGTTTTTCTGCAGCAGCGTGGTGAAGGGCGTGCCGTCGGCGGATTTCTGGCGCAGCGTTTCGTCGTACAGGATAACGCCGCTGATGTGCTCGCCGATGCCGCGGGTGTTGAACAGCATGTCGCGGTAGGCGCGGCGGTTTTCTTCGGTGTTCTCGACCTTGATGCTGTCGAAACGTTTTTGAATAGTGCCTGTTGACTCGTCGGCAGCGAGGATACCTCGGCCTTTTGCAACCATCGCCTTGGCAACTTTGGCCAGTTCGCTACTCATAGCTTCTTCCTCCGGACATGCTTTTTGATGTGTGGGAAACGGTGAATTTTACGAAGAGAATTGTTAAAAACCAAGGGGTATTCATAGGGTTATTCGGGTGGCGGTATGCCGCCGTCTTACCCCGTGGAACGGTTTGAAATATTTGGCCAAATTCTGCTTCGGAAATTTCGCCGTGTCGGGCGCCGGCGTCACACCTTTTTCTGGATGTGCTCCCCTACCCTGACGATTTTCATCGTATTTGTGCCGCCTGAAGCGCCAATAGGCTCGCCTATGGTGAGCACGATGACGTCGCCGTGCTTCACCACGCCGGCGTCCACCATGACTTGCTCGGCGTGGGCCAGCAACTGTTCCCGGTCCAGGCCGTCGTGCTGGACCATCAGCGGGTAGGTATCCCTGAAGAGCGTTGTCCGATAGCGTGTCGAAGGTTTCGTCGTTAAAGCAAATATGGGTACCCCGCAGTTCAGGCGCGACATCCACAGCGCTGTCGCCCCCGACTCCGTCAACGCCGCGATCGCGTGCACTTTCAGGTGGTAAGCCGTGAACAGCGCCGCCATGGCCACCGACTGGTCCACTCTGCCGAACCGGCGGTTGAGGAATTCCTCATCTAAAGTAACTGGTTGGGTGAGTTCGGACTCGACGCAGATGCGGTGCATGGCCTCGACGGCCTGCACGGGGTAGCGGCCGGCGGCGGTTTCGGCCGAGAGCATGACGGCATCGGTCCCGTCCAACACGGCGTTGGCCACGTCGGAGACTTCGGCGCGCGTGGGGATGGGGCTGGAGATCATGGATTCCAGCATTTGCGTGGCGGTGATGGTGAGCTTGTTGAGCTCGCGCGCCAGGCGAATCATGCGCTTTTGCAGCGCCGGCACCGAGGCATCACCCACTTCCACGGCCAGGTCGCCGCGCGCCACCATGATGCCGTCGGAGGCGGACATGATGTCTTCCAGCGCGCGGGGCTCGACGGCCTCGGCGCGCTCGATCTTGGCGATGAGCAGGGCCTCGCCGTGCGCGGCGCGCTGCAGCTGGCGCGCCATGTACATGTCGGCGCTGGACTTGGGGAAGGACACGGCCAGGTAATCGACCTTGATGGTGGAGGCGGTGCGGATGTCCTCCATGTCCTTGGCGGTGAGCGCGGGCGCGGTGAGGCCGCCGCCCTTGCGGTTGATGCCCTTGTTGTTGGACAGCTCGCCGCCATGCACCACCGTGCAGCGCACCTGCTCGCCGCGCACTTCCTCGACTTCGAACACGATGCGCCCGTCGTCGAGCAGCAGCACGTCGCCCTTCTTCACGTCGCGCGGCAGTTCCTTGTAGTCCAGGCCCACGCCGTCCTGCCCGCCCAGTTGGCGCCCGGCGTCGAGGGTGAAGGTGTCGCCGTCGTTGAGGGTGATCTTGCCGCCCTCGAACTTGCCGATGCGGATCTTGGGGCCTTGCAGGTCGGCCATGATGCCGACGGTGCGGCCTACTTTTCGGGCGGCCTCGCGGACCATCTCGGCGCGTTTGATGTGGTCTTCGGCCGTGCCGTGGGAGAAGTTCAAGCGCACGACATCCACGCCGGCGGTGAAGATTTTTTCCAGCACCTCTGGCGTATTGGTGGAGGGGCCGAGCGTTGCGACGATTTTGGTGCTTCGCATGCGTGCTTTTTAGACCCTGAAAGATTATTCGGTTGTCAGGATGTTCACGCCGGACCCCGTGGGCATTGCTTCTTAGTATGCCCGGGTTCTTTTTCTAAAGTTTGACTGCGGTTTGACTGCGCTCCGATATTGCCGGAGTCCTACTTTTTGGCCCGCTCTTCCAGCACTTCTATGGCGGGGAGCTTTTTTCCTTCGAGAAACTCCAGGAACGCTCCGCCGCCCGTCGAGATATAGGAAATTTTGTCGGTGATGCCGTATTTGGCGATGGCGGCCAGGGTGTCACCGCCGCCGGCGATGGAGAAGGCGCTGGAGTTGGCGATGGCGTTGGCCACGGTGCGGGTGCCTTGGCCGAACTGCTCGAACTCGAACACGCCCACGGGGCCGTTCCAGACAATGGTGCCGGCTTTCGCCAGCATGTCGGCCATGACCTTGGCGCTTTGCGGGCCGACGTCGAGGATCATGTCGTCCTCGGCCACGTCGCGCATGGCCTTGGTCTCGGCGCGGGCAGTCTCGGAGAATTCCTTGGCCGTGACCACGTCGGTGGGCAGGGGCACGTGGCCGCCCTTGGCCATGAGCGCGGCCATGACCTTGTTGGCATCGCCCACGAGGTCGGGCTCGGCCAGCGATTTGCCGATGCGGGCGCCGGTGGCGAGCAGGAAGGTGTTGAGGATGCCGCCGCCGACGATGAGCTGGTCCACCTTGGCGGCCAGGGCTTCGAGGATGGTGAGCTTGGTGGAGACCTTGGAGCCGGCCACGATGGCGACCAGGGGGCGCTTGGGGTTGCCGAGGGCCTTGCCCAGCGCCTCGATCTCGGCCGCGAGCAGCGGGCCGGCACAGGCCACGGGGGCGTAGCGGGCAATGCCTTCAGTCGTCGCCTCGGCGCGGTGAGCGGTGCCGAAGGCGTCGTTCACGTAGACGTCGCACAGGGCGGCCATTTTTTTGGACAGCGCTTCGTCGTTTTTCTTTTCGCCCTTGTTGAAGCGGCAGTTTTCCAGCAGGACGACTTGGCCGGCTTGTACTTGCACACCGTCGATCCAGTCGCGTTTCAGGGGCACGTCGCGGTTGAGCAGCTTGGCGAGGTGCTTGGCGATGGGTTCGAGCGATTCCTTCGGGTCGAACTGGCCTTCTTTCGGCCGGCCCAGGTGCGAGGTGACCATGACCGCCGCGCCTGCCTTCAGGGCCTGCTCGATGGCGGGGACGGAGGCGCGGATGCGCGTGTCGTCGGTGATGTTGCCGTTGTCGTCCTGGGGAACATTGAGATCAGCCCGGATAAAAACGCGCTTTCCGGACAAATTCACATCCGACATTCGAAGAACTTGCATCGCTGTTTTGAATCTTTTCTCGTTGCCCTCTCCCTCGGTCCCTCTCCCTGTGGGAGAGGGAAGCAAAACTCGCGAGCTTTAAGCCCTCTCCCCCCGGAAGAGGGGTTGGGGAGAGGGTAACGTGAAAAAGCTTTTTAAAGACTACTTTGCACTCATTAAAGCCACGGTTGTATCGAGCATCCGATTGGAAAATCCCCACTCGTTGTCGTACCAGGAGAACACCTTCACCAGCGTGCCCTCCGAAATCTTCGTCAGCGTGGAATCGAAAATCGACGAAGCCGGGTTGTGGTTGAAGTCACTCGACACCAGCGGTTCGGTCGAATATTCCAAAATGCCCTTGAGCGGACCCGCTTCTGAGGCCTTCTTCACCGCCGCATTGATTTCTTCGACCGTGGTTGCCTTCTTGGCCACGAACGTCAAATCGACCAGCGACACATTGATGGTCGGGACCCGAATCGAATACCCATCTAATTTTCCATTCAGGTGCGGCAAAACAAGGCCCGTCGCTGCGGCGGCCCCTGTCTTGGTGGGGATCTGCGACATGGTGGCCGAGCGGGCGCGGCGCAGGTCCTCGTGGTACACGTCGGTGAGCACCTGGTCGTTGGTGTAGGAGTGGATGGTGGTCATGATGCCGCTCACCACGCCCACGGCATCGTCCAGCACCTTGACCATGGGCACCAGGCAGTTGGTGGTGCAGGAGGCGTTGGAGATGACGGTGTGCGAGGACTTGAGCACGCTGTGGTTCACGCCGTAGACCACGGTGGCGTCCACGTCCTTGCCGCCGGGGGCGGAGATGACCACTTTCTTGGCGCCGGCGGTGAGGTGGGCCGAGGCTTTTTCCTTGCTGGTGAACAGGCCGGTGGATTCCAGCACCACGTCCACTTTCAGGTCCTTCCAGGGCAGCTCGGCCGGGTTGCGCTTGGCGCACACCTGGATCCTGTCGCCGTTCACCACCATGAAGTCGCCGTCGACGGCCACGGTGCCGGGGAACTTGCCGTGCACGGTGTCGTAGCGCGTGAGGTGGGCGTTGGTCTGGGCGTTGCCCAGGTCGTTGATGGCCACGAACTGCAGGTCGTGCTTCTTGCCGCTTTCGTAGAAGGCCCGCAGGATGTTGCGGCCGATGCGGCCGTAACCGTTGATGGCAACGCGAATGGTCATGACTGCTCCTTGTCTCGGAAATTATTCGTTGCGCGCATTTGCGTGTCCCTCATTGAAGGACTCATTCCAGAACCCCTCGCACCGTTTCGGCCACGTGCTCGGGGGTCAAATTGAAGAACTTGAACACGTCGGGGCCGGGGGCCGACTCGCCGAAGCGGTCGACGCCGATCACGGCGCCCCCGGCCGTGCCCAAGTATTTGTACCAGCCGCCGGTGACGCCCGCCTCCACGGCCACGCGCGGCACGCCGGGCGGCAGCACGAAGTCGCGGTAGGCCGCGTCCTGGCGGTCGAAGGCCTCGGTGCAGGGCATGGACACCACGCGCACGTGGATGCCCTCGCCCGCGAGCTGCTTCTGCGCGGCCATGGCGAGCTGTACTTCGGAGCCGGTGGCGATGATGACGACGCTCGCCGCCGAACCGTTGGAGCCGTCGGACAGCACGTAGCCGCCGCGGCGCACCAGTTCGGTGGCGGCTTTCAGGTCCTGGCCCACGGCGTTGCGCTGCGGCGGCAGGTTCTGGCGCGACAGCAGCAGCGCGGTGGGACCGTCGCTGCGCTCCAGCGCCACGGCCCAGGCAATGGCGGTTTCCAGGTCGTCGGCGGGGCGCCACACTTCGAGCTGCGGAATGAGCCTGAGGCTGGCCGCGTGCTCGACGGACTGGTGCGTGGGCCCATCCTCGCCGAGACCGATGGAATCGTGCGTGAACACATAGATGGAACGGATTTTCATCAACGCGGCCATGCGGATGGCGTTGCGCGCGTAGTCCGAAAAGGTCAGGAAGGTGGCGCTGAACGGGATGTGGCCGCCATGCAGCGCGAGGCCGGTGGCAATGGCCGTCATGCCGAATTCGCGCACGCCGTAGTAGAGGTAGTTGCCGCCGGGGCTCGCGACCGGGTCACCGCTGGCGGGATTGCCCACGGGCTTGGCGCCCGACCAGATGGTGAGATTGGAGGGCGCAAGGTCGGCCGAGCCGCCCATGAGTTCGGGCAGCGTCGGGGCGTAGCCCTCGAGGGCGTTCTGCGAGGCCTTGCGCGTGGCGATGTTCTCCGGCTTGGCGGCCACCTTGGCGATGTAGGCGTCGCGCTTGTCGTTCCAGTCGGCCGGCAGCGCGCCTTTCGTGCGGCGCTCGAATTCGCGCGCGCGGTCGGGGTGCTGGGCGGCGTAGGTCTCCTCCACTTTTTTCCATTCGCGCTGCAGGCGCGCGCCTTTGCGCTTGGCGTTCCAGGCGGCGTAGATTTCCTTGGGGATTTCGAAGGCCGGATAGGGCCAGCCGATGGCTTCGCGCGTGGCGGCCACTTCGTCCTTGCCCAGCGCCGCGCCGTGCGCCGCGCCGGTGTTGGCCTTGTGCGGCGCGCCCTTGCCGATAATGGTCTTGCAGCAGATCAGCGTGGGCTTGGTCGTTTCCTTCTTGGCCTTGAGAATGGCGCGGTGCACCGCGGCCACGTCGTGGCCGTCGACATTGGGCACCACCTGCCAGCCGTAGGCGGCGAAGCGCTTGGGCACGTCATCGGTGTACCAGCTCTTGATGTTGCCCTTCTCCGAATCGATGGAGATGCCGTTGTCGTCGTAGAAGGCGATCAATTTCCCCAGGCCCAGGGTGCCGGCCAGGGCCGCCGCCTCGTGGGAAATGCCTTCCATCATGCAGCCGTCGCCCATGAACACGTAGGTGTGGTGGTCGACGAGGTCGAGGCCGGGGCGGTTGAACTCGGCCGCCAGCGTGCGCTCGCCGATGGCCATGCCCACGGCGTTGGCGAAGCCCTGGCCCAGCGGCCCGGTGGTGGTCTCCACACCGGGCGTGAGGCCGTATTCGGGATGGCCGGGGGTCTTGGAATGGAGCTGGCGGAAGTTCTTCAGCTCCTCGATGGGCAGGTCGTAGCCGGTGAGGTGCAGCAGGGCGTACTGCAGCATGGAGCCGTGGCCGTTGGACAGCATGAAGCGGTCGCGGTTGGGCCAGTGCGGGTCGGCGGGATTGTGACGCAGGTGCTTGGTCCATAGCGCCAGGGCGATTTCGGCCATGCCCATGGGCATGCCCGGATGGCCGGAATTGGCGGCCTGCACCGCGTCCATGGCCAGCGCCCGGATGGCATTGGCAAGGTCGCGTTCGGCGGGTTGCATTGATTTCCTGTTCTTGAAACGAGCAGCCGACGAAGGAGGCTGAACGGAGAAAACTGCTGGAAAGCCTATAATTATGCTGGATTTCTCGGGTTTTTGCCGCCGTTGAGCTGGTTTTGAACTGAACTGCGCAATAAACCATAAGGCAATGTACATTCGACCGGTGTCGTGCGGCCAGCGCCGCCCGGGTTGATCAACTCATTCTGCGACCAGGACAAATTCTTTGAATTTGAGCTTCATAGGTTTGGGGGTCATGGGGTTTCCCATGGCCGGGCATTTGGCCAAGGCCGGGCATGCGGTGACGGTTTACAACCGCACCGGCGCCAAGGCGGACGCCTGGGTAGCCAAGTTTGGTGGGCGGAGCGCGGCTACGCCGGCCGAGGCGGCCAAGGGCGCGGACATTGTGTTTGCCTGTGTGGGGAATGACGACGATCTCCGGTCGGTTACCACGGGTGCTCAAGGGGCGTTTGCGGGCATGTCTGCGGGGACGGTTTTCGTGGATCACACCACGGCATCGGCCAACGTGGCCCGCGAACTGGCCACCGCGGCGCAACAACGCGACATCACTTTCCTCGATGCACCGGTATCGGGTGGACAGGCCGGGGCGGAGAATGGGCAGTTGACGGTGATGGTGGGCGGGGAGGCCGGCGCGTTCGAGCGGGCCAAGCCGGTGATCGCGCATTTCGCCAAAGCGGTGACGCTGATGGGCCCGTCGGGCAGCGGTCAGTTGACCAAGATGGTGAACCAGATTTGCATTGCCGGACTGCTGGAAGGGCTGTCGGAAGGCATTGCCTTTGCGCAGCGCGCCGGGCTGGATGCGAAGCTGGTCCTGGACGTGATTTCCAAGGGTGCCGCGCAGTCGTGGCAGATGGAGAACCGCGGCCGCACCATGGTGGAGGACACGTTCGATTTCGGCTTCGCCGTGGACTGGATGCGCAAGGATCTGGGCATCTGCCTGGACGAGGCCGGGCGTAATGGCGCGCAGTTGCCGGCCGCCCAAATGGTGGCGGGCTTTTATGATGAGTTGTCGGCGCAGGGCGGGGGCCGCTGGGACACGTCCAGCCTGATCCGCCGCCTGCGCAAAAGTGGAGGGCGATGATGGTGATGGAGTCGGATGAGATCATGAATGCCAGGGCGGAAATGCCCTTTCGCTGGGCGGCCAGCCATGTGTCGGCCCACCTGCCGCCCGAGCCGGCGCCGGCCGAAGCGCTGTGGTTCGTGTTCCGCGGCGGCGACCTGCTGGTGACGCAGGGCGACGAGGGCCGCGCCGCCCTGCCGCCCTTCGCTCATCCCGAAGAACTGGGCATCCGGGGCGTGCGCCACCAGTACCTGGGCCTGTTGGGCGAGCAGCACTGCTACGTCATGGAAGCGCCGGCCGACGCGCCCGTGCCCGAGGGCTGGGACTGGATCAATCTGCGCACGCTGTATGGCGCCATGGACGACGACGTGGTGGCCGTGGCGGGGCGCGCGGTGCAGTTGCTGGAATGGGAGCGCACGCACCAGTTCTGCGGCGTCTGCGGCACGGCCACGGTGCGGCGCGCCAACGAGCGCGCGCGCGAGTGCCCGAGCTGCCGCTACATCGTCTATCCGAAAGTGACGCCGGCCATCATGGTGCTGGTGCGCGACGGCACGCGCATTTTGCTGGCGCGCGGTCCGCAGTTCCGCCGCGGCATGGTGAGCGCGCTGGCCGGCTTCGTGGAGCCGGGCGAGACGCTGGAGCAATGCGTGGCGCGTGAGGTGGGCGAGGAAGTGGGCATCAAGGTGAAGAACATCCGTTATTTCGCCAGCCAGCCCTGGCCTTTTCCGCACCAGATGATGATTGCGTTCTTCGCCGACTATGCCGAAGGCGAGATCAGCGTCGATCCGGCCGAGATTGAAGAGGCAAATTGGTATGAAATTGGCAATTTGCCGCGTCTTCCCGGTAAAATGTCGATCGCGGGCCGCCTGATAGCTGCGGCGGTGGGGGAGATACAAGCAACCGCTTCCCACTCAAGTGGGGGATAACAAGAACCAGAGGCCGCAGTTCCATGGCCCCTTATTCGCGATATTCCTCAAAAGAACAACGGCAAGCATGGGGATTTATGCAAATTGAACGGTCTTCATCTCGTTGCCAACCTATACGGCTGTAAGGGCGACGCGCGCTATCTGACCGATCGCGACGCGCTGCGGGACTTCTGCCTGGAAGCGGTGCGGAAGGCCGGACTCACCAGCCTGGGTGACCTGTTCCACCAGTTTGACAGCGACTCCGCCGACCCGGGCGGCGTGACGGGCGCCATCGTGCTCGCCGAGTCGCACCTCGCCATCCACACCTGGCCGGAATTGAACAGCGTCACGCTGGACGTGTACGTGTGCAATTTCACCCAGGACAACAGCGCCAAGGCCAACCAGGTGCTGGACGACCTGATGGCACTGTTCAAGCCCACGGACTACGTGCGTCATGACGTGCCGCGCGACCAGCAGCACCTGTACGAGCACTTGAACCCGGACTACGGTTTTTTCATCCGCTCCACCCGGCGCCTGGAAGAGCTGCACACTGGCCTGCAGGCCCTGGAAATCCACCAGTCGCCGCAGTTCGGCAAGCTCATGCGCCTGGACGGCTGCTTCATGACCTCCGAGGGCGAGGAGTTCTTCTATCACGAGAACCTCATCCACCCGGCGCTCACCGCCCATGCCGCGCCCAAGCAGGTGCTCATCATCGGCGGCGGCGACGGCGGCGCGGCCGACGAGGTGCTGAAGCACCCCTCGGTGGAGTGCGTCACGCTGGTGGAACTGGACGCCAAGGTGGTGGAGGTGTCGCGGAAATACCTCGATGCTGTTCACCACGGCTCTTTGGACAGCCCCAAGCTGCGGCTGCTGATCGAGGACGGCCTGAAGTTCATCGCCGAGACCGACGAGAAGTTCGACCTCATCGCGCTCGACCTGCCCGACCCCATCGGCCCGGCGGCGGACCTGTACGAGGAAGCCTTCTTCGAGTCGTGCCGGCGCGCCCTCGCCCCCGGCGGCGTGCTCGCCCTGCACATGGGCTCACCCGTGTCGCTGCCCGGCCGGGTGAAGGAGCACTATGCGCGCCTGGCGCGCGTGTTCCCCATCGTGCGGCCGTACACGGTGTTCATCCCGCTGTACGGCAGCCTGTGGTCGCTGGCGGCGTGCTCGGACACGCTCGACCCGGTGGCGGTGACCAGCACGGAAATCGACCGGCGCATCGCCCGCCGCGGGCTTTCCGATCTGCAGTATTACAACGGCGCCACCCACCAGGCGGTATTCGCCCTGCCGAA
>Ga0068858_100006527_pt1 | contig 11349 bp, 11 predicted proteins | sample KBSSwiS12_FD_66589 | JGI IMG/M metagenome (GOLD analysis project Ga0068858, IMG submission 66589) | Switchgrass rhizosphere microbial communities from Kellogg Biological Station, Michigan, USA - KBS Switchgrass S1-2 | ecosystem: Host-associated > Plants > Roots > Rhizosphere > Soil ... | reverse complement strand
GAGTATTTCGCTTATGCTTTAAAGAATAGGGGTTTGAACGGTTACCGGCAAGCTAGCTAATGTCGTTATGGGCCTTTACGTGTGCAATAAGTGCCGCTATAGCATCGAGCGACGCTTGGGACTGTGCGGCTGTGGCGTCTTTGCCTTCGTGTACGAGGTCGTTGCGGAGCTCGGTATGGGCGACTACGGCGGACCAAAAAGTCTCTTGAGTAATTTTGTCCTCGGCCAAGGCCATGTATAGCCCCGAAACTTTGGCATTGCCGATATTGTAATTTATGAGCAAATGCTCAAATTCTGATTTGAGATATTCGATGTGACGAGCCTTGTAAAGGTGTCCTAGGGCTTTTTCGGTAAAGAGCTCCAAAGCGGTTTGCGCGATGATCACGGCTTCTTTATATTCACCGGAAGTCTGGGCGGCGCTGGCGGCATCGAAGAGATTTTGATAGGGCTCGTGCGAGTTGAAGGATACGTGAAGTGTCATGACCGTATTGTAGCAGCCAGGACGCAAATCATGACGAGAGGTATCCCAGCAAATCCGAGAGCGTGCTTAGGATAAAGGGCGTTTCGTATAATGTCGTAGCCGCAAGCATTACGAGCCCCCAAACCCGGATGAGATTGTAGCCAATAATTGAGCCAGCCAGCCATACGCCCAACGCAACGCCGAACAGGATTAGGCTGTAGCCTGGAATTCTCAGTAAATATGCCTGGGCGGCCAATGGGACTGTGAGAAATGCTAGGGCTCCGGCCACGAAAATGTCATATTCCTCGTGCTCAAGCTTACGGCGACGCCAGGCCAGATATGCGAAATAGGCTACGGCCGGCAGAGTGTAGCATTGTAAGTTGGCAATTTGTTCGTAGCGAAACAGCCAATCGAGCGACAATACCATGAGAATGCCTATCGCTAGGTCGCGCAGGAAGGACCAGCCCTGCCAGCGAGCCTCCAGCCAGAGCAGGATCCCGCCGGTAGCAAGGGCAGCCACTGGCTCGAGCGGCGGGATAGCCGTGAGCAGACCTGGATAGACGCCGAGAAACGCCAGGAGCAGCCCTGAAAAGCGTAAGGGGGTGGCTTGCCTGGGTCGTTCGGTGCGCCAGCCATTAAAGTACACGAGCGCGCCATAGGTGGCCAGAATGAGCGCATTGAAAGAAAGCGGCCAGCCGTTGATATCCGAGAGCTGCAAGAGAGCATAGGCTGAAATTGCGACCGATAGATACACGAAAGCTTCGGGCAACAGCTCCCGGCGGCTGAGGCGCGACAGGCCCATGGATAAAACCAGTCCGACGGTAAAGGTGGTTAGTGGACTGCTGGCTAGAGCGTAGGCTAGGGCGGTAAGGACAGCCAACAAATACCCGACGATGCCCACGGCCTCGAAGGATTCGCCGAGCCCCCGAAGCTGCTGGCGCCACAGCACAAGAAAGGCGGCCAGGGCGACATAGGCCCAGGCTTGAGCAGAGGCGCTGATGGCCGGCGTGGTGACTCCCTGCCCGATAAAGGCCGGCACCAGCAAGGCCGCAAAGAGGGCGATGAGGGCAAACCAGGCTTTCATGGTTCGCAGGCTCAGCTCGGCATTTACGAGCACGGCGACAAGCAGACAAACTACGAGCGAAACGGCACCGGTGTTGGCTTCGTATACAGCCAAAAGCGGCAGGAGCCCGGCCATGACTGCCAGCGTTGTACCCCACCGGCTGTCAATGGAAGCGCGGGCGTAATAACTTATGCCCCAATACAATGTGGCGATGAAGATAATGAGGGCGGCAAGGATGGGCGGATCCAGGATATCCTGGAGACCGATCGTGAGGCTGGACGGCAAGCACACGAGGGCAAGGGTCCAAAAATAGACTGATTCGTGCTTATCTGGGAATTTGCGCGATATAAAAGCGGCGCACATGCCCACCAGCGCTATGACAACGGCAATCAAAACCCACATTTTATTGCTTATGCTTAATGTAGCTAGCATATAGAGCCAGGGCCGGCTATGCAATTCATGATCAGGGCAAGGTGTGCCCTAAACGCGACGAACCCCACTGGCAGTGGGATCCGCCGGTGGGGTAGGCCTGAGAGTGATGCCTCAGGCGCGGGTTGATGTTTGCGGCAGCCACAGCGAGTGGTGCGGCGCACCCGGCGGCGTGCGGTGCCACTGGCTGCGAGCCGTGGGGTAGTCGGCCGGGTTGTCGCTGTACCGGGCGTGCGGGTCGTAGAAGACGGTGACGTCCCCGAGATACCCGGATTCCGCGAGCGGCGTTTCATCGCGAGCCCCCAACACCATGTGGTGGAGGTGAGGGTCGGTCCAGTAGGGATAGTCGGCTAGTCGGAAATCGGGCCGGCCGTCGGGGCAGATCGCGGCGAACTCGATGGAGGGCCGACCCCAGCCGCAGCCGGTCATGCCGGTTATGCCGATGAGGTCGCCAGCGTTGACCCACTTCGCCAGCCCGGATTGGTGCCACTTCACTGACCCGGGTTGGTAAGACTCCACTGGTGCCCGCAGTACCTGCGAATACGCCCTGTCGCCGGTGTCGGTGAAGGTGAAGGAGTAATACGGAACCGATTTCGGGACCCAGTTGAAATGGGCGAACTGCGTGTACAGTCCGTTGTCGGGGTGCCAGATTTGGGCGGCGTAGCTTCCGAAGAACACCGGCAGCGGTTCGTCGGGGTCGGCGCCATCCGGGGGCTGGATGTGGCGTAGCGATGGGTCGCGCTCCAGAGCCTCCCGCGGACTCATCATGTACGGGGTGCCGTCCGGCAGAAGTTGCCGGGCTTCGCCGAAGGTGCAAACGGCCCAGCCGGCGGCCGGCGCGAACACAAGTGTGTTCGGCGGAAGGTCGTAGTCGATGGCCTGATGGGGCAAATCACCGCCCAGAACCGTCTTCTGAGACGGACTGTAGTGGTAACCGGCCCCCACACTTGGTTCTACTCCAGGTTCAAACATATCGCCGAGGAACGCGGTTGGCGCGTCCAAGGGAACTTCCACGGTATTCCTCCCAAGGGCGGGACGTTGGACCGTGATATTATAAAATAATGTAGGTAAATGTGCAATAATTACTTAACAATGTTTGGGCGTGCGTTTGTGAAATATCCCGGCGCTCTACACGACGAACCCCACTGGCAGTGGGATCCGCCGGTGGGGTTAATTGTTGATCACGGCGGAGAGCCGCGAAACAACAGGTTTGGGATATCGCGGACATCCCGCTCGGTAATCTGCTCCCACATGTCGATGCCCTCGCCCGCAAGCCAGTTGGCAAGCACGGATATCGAGTGGCTTCCGACTACGGGCGCATCGATAAATCTGATGACCCATTCGCGCTGGCGGAGTAGCGTGGGCGATGTGACGCCGAGTCTCGAAAGGCTATTCAAGATGTGCCTACGGTCACGGGAGGACGGAAGGCCGCTGAATCCCGTAATTGCAGCCCAGATTTCTAGGACCAGCTTTGGCATTACTCTCGTTGCCACCGACCGGGCCGCGGGCTCGGTAATGCCTGCACGGAGCGCAAGCAGCTTGTACGAGACCGGGGCGCCGGGTTCAAGGAAGCGCCCGTAAACAACCGTGCATTCTGAAAACGCGAGGTTCGACCATGCGGTGGCGAGGTGTTCGTCCGTAATGGTCTGGTCACTATGAGTGATGGCGACGACGTCGTTGGTCAGCCCGTCGATGAACGGCTGGCACGCACGAATACGAGCGATAACGTGCTGGAGGTCCGTTGCCGGTTGATTGATGTCGTCCATGGCAATCCTAACGCCGTGTATGAACAAGGTAGAGGGGCATAGGCTTTATGTCACAGCACGATGATTTAGTCAACCTTTTCGATGGGTGCGAAATGGCGAGGTGATGCTCAGATATGACAGACCCCACCGACGGCGGGGCTGTCGGTGGGGTGAAGGGGCTTAGAAACGGTAACCCGTTCGCAAGTGGAGGCCATAGTCGCGGAGGACGGCTTCCAGACAGTCGAGGCGCTGCCAGGGAGTGATGTTGGCGGAGTCGGGGCGTTCCGGCCAGTTGAAGGCCAGGATGTCGGTCCCTCTGAGGTTGAGCAGGCGGCCGACTTTCTTGACACCGAAGCTCTGCAATCCAAGGAGAGTGCCTTGCGCGCCATGATTGTCGATCAGCACGTCGAGAGCGACGGTGGGCATCTGACTGTGCAGGACGCGACGCCGATGGGGATACAGGATGCTTACTAGGACCTCCTGCCACTTATCGCCCTCTGGCGGAGGGCTGTCGAGGGTGTGCTGCGATAGACGGAGGCCGCGAGCGGTGAGGGTGGCTTGTAGCTGATCGAAGGTGCCGCGATTTAGGCTGTAGATTCGCAGCAATTCCCCCTCGGACCAAATCAGAAGCTCGCCAACCGTGTCGATGGAGTGCCGTTTCAGCAATCTGTAGATGCGTCGCGGCAGCTCTAACGTTTCGATCGGCCGGGCTAAGTCCTTGGCGGAAAGCATGAGGTACGGGTAGAGCTCTTGTGGTCTTTTCACGTTTACCTCTAGTAGTGAGTCGATGCGAGAACGCGCTACTCTCCCGTGAGATCAGCGGGAAGATCGGCCACTTCCAGCTTCACGAAGGCTGATTGTGACTTGGGCAACACAGCTTCAGTGGTGGCCAGCGCGGCCATCAGCTCGTCGATCAGCGCTTGGTGGCCGTGATCGCGAAGCCACTCGAGCAACCACCGATACTTTTTAGGTCCAAACTCACGCTCCCAGGCCATGTCCAGGATGAGCCGAGGCAAATGCGCTGGATCGGCCGGAATGCCGTGGCGCTTGGCTACATCGTGGATGATGCGCGGGATGGGCAGCCGGAGCCCTGGAAAGTTGTCGCCGGGCTGCGGAGAGACACCGATGCGGACAAATTGTAGGCAGGCTTGTTCGAGCTCAAGAACTTCGTAGACCGACTGGAGACCGATATCTTGAGCCACTTGGGTACGGGAACGGCGGGCAGACTCTGGCAGGAGCCGGTGATGCCGCAGTGCGTAGCGGTAGCGCTCCTCAATGCCGTTCCATATCTGAAAAAGCTTTTCCTTCAGGGCATCGGGAGGCCCGGACAGCCCCAACTCGGCCCGAAGGTCGTTGTCTCCCAGAATGGCGTAAACATCGGCCTTGAGGCGGGCCGTGGTGCGATCTTCCATGGCTCCTCACTGCGAGCTGGTTTGGGAGGGACATCACAATGACAAGGTCAAAGTGGTTTTATATTATGACATGGATGTTTATCCTAATCAATCTTTTCGATGGGCGCGAAGGAGAGGCTGAGGCGCTTGGCGCCGATGCCTTCGAAGGCGGCCGTGACTTCGTCGCCGTTGACGGCCGAGACGATGCCGTCGCCAAATTTGGCGTGGCGGATGCGGTCGCCGGGGGCTAGGTCGAGGCCGAGCATGGCTTCGCGGTGGGCGTCGGCGGCCTCGCGGCTGGCAGCCGCCGATGGCCCGGCCACCATGGCCTGCGGGCTCCAGCTGCCGGCGCCAGTGGCATGGCCAGCAGCGGCCGCAGTGAGGCGCGGGGCCGCCCACTCGGAGCCGGCGTCTTGGAGATCCGTGGGTATGTCGAGCAGGAACCGCGAGGGCGGATTGTGATTGGTGGCGCCATAGAGCAGCCGGCTGTTGGCGTAGAGCAGAAAGAGGCGCTCGCGGGCGCGCGTCATACCGACGTAGCAGAGGCGCCGTTCTTCTTCCATTTGCTCGGCGTCGAACAAGCTGCGGGAGTGCGGGAATATCCCCTCTTCGGCACCGGGGATGAAGACCACGGGAAACTCGAGGCCTTTGGCGGCATGGAGGGTCATAAGCGTGACGGCGTTGGAATCCTGCGAGTAATTGTCGATGTCTGCGATGAGGGCAATTTCTTCGAGGAAGCCTTCGAGGCTGAGTTCGTTGTAGGTTTCGGCAACGGACAGAAGTTCTTTCACGTTTTCGATGCGGTCGGCGGCTTGGATGGAATTGTCGTCGAGAAATGCGAGATAGCCGGAACGCTTGAGAACGAGGTCTAACAGCGGGCCGACGGGGAGCTTCCGCGCCTCATCCCTTAAACCGTCAATTAGTAGCGCGAACTGCCTTAGTGAGTTTATTGCCTTAGTCTGTAATCCCGGACACGCATCAGATTTTCGACACGCTTCCAACAATGACATTACCCGCTCGGTTTTAGCAGCCGGTGAATCATCTGCGGGATCTGCTGCGGGTGAGCCATCCTCGCGTCGGCGAACGCTGTCTATCTCTTCTATGTGCACAATATCAGAACCGGCGCCTCCGTGCTGCGGTGACTCGCCCTCCGCACTACCCTCTTGCCTTACAAGTATTTTTTGCGTCCTTCTCCACGTTTCTAATCTCTGGAGGCTGACATCGCCCAATCCTCTCGGAGGCAGATTGATGATGCGGCCGAAACTCACTGGGTCGTCGGGTTGGTAGATGAAACGCAGGTACGCAAGGGCGTCTTTGATTTCTTTGCGCTCGTAGAACCGCGTACCGCCGACGATTTTGTAGGGCAGGCCGGCCCGCAAGAAGCCCTCTTCGAGTGAGCGCGATTGGGCGTTGGTGCGGTAAAGCACGGCAAAGTCGTAGAGTTCACGTTTTTCGCTGACGCGGAGCTCTTGGATGCGGTTGATGATGGTTTCGGCCTCCTGGATCTCGTTGTAGACATTGATGATGCCGATGCCGATGCCATCGCCCCGGTCGGTCCAGAGTTTTTTGTCGCTACGCACGCGATTTTTGGTAATTATGGCGTGCGCAGCGTCGAGAATTCGCTTGGTGGAGCGATAATTTTGCTCGAGCTTGATGACGGCGGTTTCGGGATAATCTTTCTCAAAATCGAGAATATTTTGGAAATTGGCACCGCGCCAGGAGTAGATGCTCTGCCAGTCGTCCCCTACGACGCAGATGTTGTGATGGTCGGCGGCAAGGAGCTTGGTGATCTGGTACTGGGCGTGGTTGGTATCTTGGTACTCGTCGACCATGATGTATTTGAACATTTTTTGGTATTTTTCGAGAATGGCGGGATAATCCCGGAACATGCGAACGGTGCGGAAAATGAGGTCGTCGAAATCGAGCGCTCCAGCTTCAGCGAGCAGCGCTTGGTAAGCCGGATAGACTTTGGCCGCGGCGCTTTGGGCGCGGCCGGCGGCGAGTTTGGCGTAGGCCTCGGGGCCGATGAGCTCATTTTTGGCCGACGAAATGAGGCCGTGGATGAGGCCGGGTGTGAGTTGTTTTTCGTCGATACCGAGGTTGCGCATGACGCGCTTGATGGCAGAGGCGGAATCGGCGCTATCGAAGATGAGGAAGTTTGAGGCCAGCCCGATTTCGGTGGCTTCGCGGCGCAGCAGGCGCATGCAGATAGAGTGAAACGTGCCGACGTACGGCAGGTAGCTGCGGTTTTCCGGGTTTTGGCCCAGCAATTTGAGCACGCGGCCGCGCATTTCACCGGCGGCTTTGTTGGTGAAGGTGACGGCGAGAATGTTTATGGGTGAGACGCTGTGCTCGGCCACGAGGTAGGCCACGCGGTGCGTGAGGGCTTTGGTTTTGCCGGAACCGGCGCCGGCGAGTATTAGTACTGGGCCGTCGATGGTGGAAGCCGCCAGGGCTTGGGGTTCATTTAGCTCGTTGAGTAATGGATGTGGCACCATCTGATTGTACCGCACCCGAACGGAGCCGAACTAGCTTGATTTTTTTCGTTTTTAATATTTTAATTGGATTGTTCAAGCCCCTGCGAACATTGGAGATCGGTGGGCGACTGGAGAGAGATACGCGTGACCGGCCATCCTTCCCGAAGCGGCATTGACCGCGACGTGACCAGAGGTGGCACGACGGAGTTGGTGCTGCCAAGCAATTTGCTGGAAGGTTTCTGCTTTTCGCCCGGCGAAGAACTGTGGGTCGTAGAGCTCCGCTTGACCGGGTTTCGGGATTCAAAAGAGCTACCGACCGGCCCGGATGAGCCGATGGTGGCCGTAACGTATGTCGGCACCATTGATGGCACGGATATTCGTGTCGAAATCGACATGATTGGAGAAGTCCTCGACCATTTTCGCGTTGAGGGAATTTAGCCCCGTGAGGAGGTTGGTTGCAAAGCCCTCTCGCGGGGTTTTGCGCGTTTAATGGGATTTATACATAAGCGCGCGCCAGGAGATTAAAGGTGGTGGCTTGAGTTTTGATCTTTTGGACGGTGAGGTCCCTTAGGTACGCTTCGTAAGCCGCATTATTCCAGAGATGGTGGGCGTAGGCGGCGGTGTAGTCGCCGGCTGTTGTGGAGAAGAATTGTTCGAGGGATTCGGGCGCGTAGCTAGGGTTAAAGAAGCGGTCTGAGGGCTCAATGTGGATTTCCTCGGCATAGACGGTAGAGAGAAACTTCGGGTATTTTACGGACAACTCGCTGTAGTATTGATCGAATCCTTGCGAACGAAAGCCGCGCCAGAGCGAGCGGGCGGGATCGAAACCTTCGAGCCAACGTTTGGCGAAATTTGCGCCTGGCTCTGCTAGAATCACGGCATTGCATAGGCCGACAATGCTGCCGCGGTAATTTTCTTCGGCGAGCACGAGCGGGTTGTCGAGGAGCGGCGTGAAAGGTTTGACGCACAGTACATCGAGGTCTAGGTAGATCCCGCCGTGTTCAATAAGTTTTTGCAACCGGACGACGTCGGCCTTGTGGGCCGGATGCTTGATGGGGGCGCCAAAGACTTGGTCCGGAGCGGGCGTCTTGACGACCGTGACCAAGGTTTTGGCCTTGTCCCACCATTCCCCGGCCGGCTCTTTGTCCATGTAGATGTACATGGCTTCTGGTTGGTTGACGGCGCGAGCCGAGGCAATGGTGAGGTAATTTACCAGCGAGAACGGCTGGCCACCGAAATAACAAAAGTGAAACTGATTGGGAATTCGAGGGGATGAAGCATGGGGCATTGTCTGATTGTACCGCATATAACAGGACTGGTTTTATTGAATTAATCTGATTTTTGTTGTATTATATGCAAGACAACTGTTGTTCTTCGATTCTGGAAGAGGTGAACGCCGCATGCTCAACAGGGTACTCTTTGGGCTGGCCGTCGCATCAGTATTGATGTTGTTGGCGGGTGGCCTGAACTATATCTGGCGGGTGGTGCGGGGTCGGTCGGTCGGTGTACGGCCGACGGTGCTGGTACTGATCAGCGCCGGCTTGTCGCTGCTGGACGCCGCCATCCTGGAGGCCGTCGCGAACCCGTCGCGGCTCCGGGACCTGACGTTCGGTCTGTGCCTGCTCACTGGCACGATCGCGATCGTGTTGCTCGCCGAGCTGATCGTCCGGCGCGGCCGAATTGGCCGGCGCGGCCGGTTGATGGTCCTGGCGGTCCTCGTGGTCGGCGCAACGCTTGCGACGGCAAACTGGACCTACCTCAACTCGCAACCCATGAGCTACTGGACAGGCACGTACCTGCTGGTCCTCGGCAGCACATTGCTGTTGACCGACGTGGCGCTGAGGATCTTTGTGCGACTGCGGCCCGAGGCCGCTCGGCACCTGCTCGACCAGTGGTCTTCGGCCGTTCCGAACGAGTCCGCGGCCCGAACGTGGCGCAAAGTCACCGGCTATTTCGCAATCACGGGCCTTCTGACGATGGGCGGCGGCGCGGCCATTCGTGGCTTCGGTGAGGCTGCCCTGCACCTACAGGACCTCACGCTGGCGGCTTGGTCGGCCGGTGTCGGCGGGCTCTGCCTGCTAGCGCTGGCAATACTGACGATCATCCGGACGCGCTTCGCGCATTCGTGGATCCGTGACTGGTACCTCTACTTGGCCGCGATCCTCGGCCTGATCACCGGCGCCGCCGCCGTCGTGTGGGTTCTCGGCTACCTGAGTGCCCGCCAGCTGCCTTGAACCATAGTTATCCCCTACCCCCGTGAGGAGGCCGAGACCGCCAGAGCCCCTTCGCGGGGTTCTGTGCGTTTGGGGCTATTGATTGTCCATGCAGTAATAGGTTTTTCCGTCGCCAAGGAGGGTAACGAGGGCAACCGTGCGCGAATTGCTCGCTGCGACAGCAAGGTTGGTCGCGGCATTGCACGATGCTGAGCGCAGGTATTGGATTTGTCCCACGGCAGTCGGTTTGGTCGCTATGATGCTGTAGGGCTTCTTGGTTGTGGGGTCGGTAGCAGTAAACGATAGTTTGCTAACTTCGGTGGCTGAGGCTGGATAAGTACCGTTGTTGTCGGCGGCGCTGTTTTCAACGGCTGCCGTAAGTGTGGCCAGGTCGTTTTTGCGAGTAATGTCGCTAGCGCTGCTTACCGAGTATCCAAATATATCCTTGAGAAGCTCGGAAACATCTTTCGCATCGGCGGGAGCGTCAATTTTCTCCGGCTTATTGTAGGCGCCGGTGTCGAGCGTGATTTCGGTGGTAGACTTGTCCTTAGTGTACGTCACCGCGAGCTTAAGCCGGTCTTTTGACCAACCGCGCCATAGGTCGTATGAGGCCGTGAAGTCTTTGTAATCGTTTTCGGTAATGTCGATTTTGCAGGCGGCCGAAAGATTCTTGTTGGCCGCATCGATGGCCGCTTTGATTTTGGAATTATCAATGGTGCCGACGTAGTGCATGGAGAGCGCGCCGTTGACGGTTTCGATGCCGGCAAGGCGGGCGTTTTTGACCGGAACTTTCGTAAGCAGTTGGCCGCCCAAAAATGATCCAGAGTCTTTGGTCTTCGTCGCGCATTTGCCGGTATCGGAGCTAGCAATGTCGTATTTGTACCAGTCATTGGGAAGCTTTATAGAAAGGAGTTGAGTGAGGTAGCTAAAGCTTTCGATTTTGAAGTAGAGTTTTTGCTCGGCCATGATGAGGTGCGCCGACAAGGAACCGGAGGCCGAATTGCTCAGGATGGATGATGGGCCCGCATTGGAGGATATTTGCCCAGTGACGTCGAGGTCGATCTTGGGTTTATCAGTAGTAGTAAGATCGTCTTTGCCGTTTAGCTTCAAGGTAAAGCGATAATTCTTGGCATTATTTGAGATGCTCGCCGCAATGGTGGTTGTTTTGGCTTTGGATAGCTTGTTTAGGTAGCCAGGGAGGGCCATTTTTGGTGCGATGAAGAAGCCATATGCGGCGGCGCCTAAAACGAGCAGCACGGTCAAAATAATAATTATTTTGAGAAGTGGGCGACCCGAACGAGCCGGCATGCCCGACGGACCTACCGGCATGCCAACTACCGGGCTTGGCGCAGGGTCTATTGTCGACGGCGGTACGCTGGTGGGCGTTGCCGGAGTTGGCGGACCAGCGGGCGGTATGGGGTTTGAAGGCTGAATGGGATTCGGAACGCTTGCGGGTGTCTGTGAGGGTTCCATTTGTTATTTGACGTCGAGGCAGTACGGCGTCGCAGTTCCTTCGAGCATCGTCTGAAGTGCAAGATACTTGGTACCACCGGCGCCGGGCGTAATGCCGG
>Ga0068858_100006525_pt1 | contig 11351 bp, 11 predicted proteins | sample KBSSwiS12_FD_66589 | JGI IMG/M metagenome (GOLD analysis project Ga0068858, IMG submission 66589) | Switchgrass rhizosphere microbial communities from Kellogg Biological Station, Michigan, USA - KBS Switchgrass S1-2 | ecosystem: Host-associated > Plants > Roots > Rhizosphere > Soil ... | reverse complement strand
GGCCGACGCGCGCGACGAGGTGGTGATCGCGGAGCTCGACGGCGTGCCCGGCGGCAGAGAACACCGTCCGCAGCGCCGGCAGGTCGTCGGGTCGCGCCGTGGCGATCGTGAGCGACGTGTCGGAGTCCGCGGCGAAGTCCTCGGCGGCGCCCACGTACAGGACGGCACCGTGGTCGATCATGATCAGCCAGTCGCACACCTGCTCGAGCTCGCTCAAGACATGGGAGGAGACGACCACGGTCCGTCCGTCGGCGGCGACGCGCGCGATGAGCTCACGCATCTCGCGCATGCCCTGGGGGTCGAGCCCGTTCGATGGCTCGTCGAGAATCAGCAGCCGGGGGTCACCGAGCATCGCGGCGGCGATGCCGAGGCGTTGCTTCATGCCGAGCGAGTAGGCGCGGAACGGGTCGTCGGCGCGGTCGTCGAGGGCGACGAGCTCGAGGAGCGCGGGGATGCGGTCGGGGTCGTGGCCGCCGACCATCGCGAACAGCCGCAGGTTCCGCTCGCCGCTCAGCGCGGGGTAGAACGCGGGGCTCTCGATGAGTGCGCCCACGCGGCTGAGGTAGGTGGCCGGGTGCTCGAGCGGTTGGCCGAGCACCGTGCCCGAGCCGGCGGTCGGGCGCACGAGGCCGAGCAGCATCGCCATGGTGGTCGTCTTGCCGGCGCCGTTGGGGCCGACGAACCCGGCGACCACACCGGTCGGCAGCTCGAGCGTGAGGTGGTCGACCACGACACGGGAGCCGTAGCGCTTGGTGAGCCCGTTCAGGGAGACGGCAGGGGTTGGCATGAGCCCATCGTCGGGCGCCGCGGGCGGCACGTCGTCGGTCGAGGAGCGGCTCGCGGCCTACGTCACCGGGCGTAGATCACCCGAGCCAACCGGGGCGAACGAGTCCCGCCTCGTATGCGAACACGACGAGCTGGGCGCGGTCGCGGGCGCCGAGCTTGACCATGGCCCGGCTGACGTGGGTGCGAGCGGTGGCGGTGCTCATGATGAGGCGCTCGGCGATCTCGTCGTTGGTGAGCCCTTGGCCCACGAGTGCCATGACCTCTCGCTCGCGGTCGGTCAACCCCTCGAGGCCGGGCAACCGGCCCGGGTCCTTCGCTCGTACCGCGAACTCGGCGATGAGGCGGCGGGTGACCGACGGCGACAGCAGCGCGTCGCCGGCGACGACCGCGCGCACGGCCCGCAGCAGCTCCGCCGGCTCGGTGTCCTTCACCAGGAAGCCACTGGCGCCGAGACGGATCGCCTCGAAGACGTGCTCGTCGAGGTCGAACGTCGTGAGGATCACCACGCGCACGTCCGCGAGTCGGGCGTCATCGACGATGGCGCCCGTGGCGGCCAGACCGTCCGTCACCGGCATGCGGATGTCCATGAGCACGACGTCCGGTCGGTGCTCGAGAGCGAGGTGCACCGCCTCGTCACCGTTGGCGGCCTCGCCGACCACCTCGATGTCGTCCTGGGCGTCGAGCAGGGCACGGAAGCCGGCGCGCACGAGGGCCTGGTCGTCGGCGAGCAGCACCTGGATCACGACGGCACCGGGAGACGGGCGACCACCGCGAACCCCCCGTCGGAGTGGGGGCCGGCCTCGACCGTGCCGCCGAACGCCTCGGCGCGCTCGCGCATGCCGACGATGCCGTTGCCCGCCACCGGCGTACCGCCCCTCCCGTCGTCGCGCACCTCGACCACCACCATGGGTCCGAAGTCCACTCGCACGACGGCATGGCGCGCTCGGGCGTGGCGAGTGACGTTGGTGAGCGCCTCCTGCACGATGCGATAGGCGGCGCCGTCGAGCGAGGCCGGCAGCGCAACCACGTCGCCGGACGTCTCGACGTGGACGTCCAGCCCGCCAGCGCGCACGCCCGCGACGAGCCGCTCGATGTCCGCCAGTCCGGGAGCGGGCGCTCGCGCCGCGTGTTCGTCGCCGTAGCGCAGAACGTCGAGCGCCGACCGCAGCTCGTGCAGCGCGTCTCGGCTCGCCTCCTTGATGTTGGTCAACGCCGTGCGCGCCTGCTCGGGCTGCTCGTCGAAGAGGTGGAGGGCCACGCCGGCCTGCACGTTGATCATCGAGATGTGGTGGGCGAGCACGTCGTGCACGTCGCGCGCGATGCCCAGCCGCTCGTCGCTGGTGCGACGCCGGGCCCGTTCGGTCGCCTCCAACCGCTGCGCTCGGATGATCTCGGCGACGGAGAGCACGACGATGAGCCACCCGGCGACCACCAGGAGGTGCAGCACCGACGGCTGCGCGGACCGCGGGCCGAGCGCCCAGGTCGCCACCGAGTAGCCGACGAGGCCGGCACCCGCGACGACCCACACGCGGCGCCGCTCGCCAACCAGCACCGCGTACACGAGGCCGACGATGACGCTCAGGAACACGGGCCCGTAGGGATAGCCCCGCCCCAGGTACAGATCGGCGGCGAGGATCGGTCCTCCCGCACCGACGAGCGGCCAGCGCGTCCGCACGCCCAACGCCGCCGGACCGGCCAGCAGCAAGGCGACCCCGACGGCGTCGATCGCCAGGCGCTTGGGCTGGTCGTGGGCGGCGCCGAACGACCCCGCCACCTGGATCACGGCGACGACCACGGCGCTGGCCCAGATCGCCAACGGCGGCATCCGGCGCACGCCTGCACGGTAGGCGGCGGCGGCCGCCGCAGCGTCCGCCCGGAGGCGTATCCCGGGCTACGTCGGGGGGCGTAGGAGGAGCGACCCCGCGCATCAAGTCATCGCGGCCGCGGGCCGATACGAGTACATGGAAGCGGTCGACGAGGACGAGGCGGCTCGCCTCACCGCGCTCGTCGAGCAGCTTCTCCGCGAGCGCCGCGGCGACCCGAACCGGTGCTGCCGCACCGGTTGCCTCCACTGCCCGACGGCCAGGGAGATGGCCTGGCGCGGTCGGACCGATCGCTCCACCTGACCCGGCCGCCGCCGAAAATCACGGGCTCACGCGATCAAGTTTTCGCGTCGGAACGACGATCATGGGAGCAGCTGGTTTTCGTCAAGAGACCAGCCTCCTGGGGCAGTCCCGTCGTGTTTGCGCCCGGCGGGGCTGCTTCCATGTCTTGCCTCCATGGCTTGCCTCCATGTCAAGGCGAAGGCGGTGTCCGTTTCGCCCGTTTCTGTCATACCCCCTCGTCATGATGGAAGGGTGATGGAAGCGCTGACCGGAGCGATCGACGAGCTCGCCGGCGCCGAGCTGGGCTCGGCCGACGACGTGGTCGCGCTGCAGCGTGAGCTGGCCCGCTTGGAGGCGATCGCCGTGCGGGCGGTGGCGCGCTTCGATGCGTCGCGGGAGTGGGCGATCGACGGTGCCAAGAGCGCGTCGGCGTGGATCACCGCCCAGTGCCGCATCCCCTCGAGCGTGTCCCATCGCCGGGTGGCCTTGGGGCGGGCGTTGCGGGAGCTGCCCGCCACGGAGGCGGCGTGGCGGCGCGGCGACGTCGCCATCGATCACGTCTCGGCGCTGGCGCGGGCGCGCAACGAGCGCACCGCCGACGCACTGGCGCGAGACGAGGCGTTCCTCGTCGGCCAGGCTCGCGTCCTGTCGTTCCGGAGCTTCACCCGCGTGCTGGCGTACTGGAGCCAGCACGCGGATCCCGATGGGGTCGAGAGCGATGCGGAGCGGGCCGTGGCCGACCGCCGCCTCAATCTCTCCCAGACCTTCCAAGGCACCTGGATCGGCGAGCTCCGGCTCGACCCGATCCGGGGCACGATCGTCTCCAACGTCCTGCGCGCGATCGAAGAGGAGCTGTTCGCCGACGACGGTGGCACCGAGTCGCCCCGCACGCCGGCGCAGCGGCGCGCGGATGCGCTGGTCGAGATGGCGGTCCGGGCCAGCACCTCGCCTGCCGACGGGAAGCGACCGGCCCCGCTGTTCACGGTGCTCGTCGGCTACGAGACGTTCGCTGGTCGGGTCTGTGAGCTGTCGAACCGCACGGTCGTCACGCCCGGATCGCTCGTGCCGTGGCTCGATGGGGCCTACGTCGAGCGGGTCGTGTTCGACGGTCCCTCCCGCGTCATCGACATCGGCCATCACCGCCGGCTCTTCGTCGGAGCCACGCGGCGCGCCGTCGAGGTGCGCGACCTCGAGTGCTTCCACGAGACGTGTGAGCTGCCGGCCGAGGACTGCCAGATCGATCATCGCCAACCATGGGCGTGGGACGGCCCCACCACCCAGGCGAACGGCCGCCCGGCCTGCGGCTTCCACAACCGAAGACGGCACGCCGGCTGATCCGTCAGCCGGCCGGCCGGCCAACAGTCAGCGGTTCGTCGCCGGGTCGACATCGGAAGGAGGTGGAACTGCGCAGGATCGGAGAAGCGCTGCAGTGGAGCCTTCCTTACCGTGTGACGAGGAAGTCACCGGCAGTCCGAGAGCGAACGGGAGATGACAGCGATGCCTACGAAGACCCCGACCGGGAAGCAGGGTGCGAGCTACGCAGTGGATTTCGTCAACGTCTCCACGGTTGGCCTGGAGTCGTCGCCGGTCGCGTCCGCCTTGGCCGGCCTGCGGGCGAACGAGGCGCGCTACTTCAAGAACAAGTACGACCACGTCTTCACGGTCGAACCGGCCGCCAAGGCCAAGAAGACCGTCGACTGGGTGCACCGCATCCTCAAGGAGGAACGCGGCATCGTCATTGCGTCGCGCCCACTCGAGGCGACGTCCTTCCAGGTCGAAGACATCCGGTGGGCCTACGTGTTCTACGAGAGCGGGCTGTCGATCAACGTGCTCTACGAACCGACGAAGCGGGCCGTCGGGTTCAAGCTCGCCGAGGGGATGGAGGTCCCGGACGAGCTCGGGTCGTTCAAGTTCGCGAGGCAGAAGTCGAAGCTGGCCGGGACCATCCGCGGCTCCTACTTCGTGATCAAGGGCGAGTACTGACCAACGGTCGGACAACGCCGCGCTGGCCTACAGGTCGTAGCGGTACACGTTCGTCTCGCGGGCGACGAAGCCGAGGCGCTGGTAGAGGCGGTTGGCCGCCTCACGGCTGGGGCGCGAGGTGAGGTCGACGGTCTTGCACCCTTCGCGGCGGGCGATGTCGAGGGCCTCCCGGTTCAGGGCCTCCCCGACGCCTTTGCCGCGCGCCGCTTCGTCGACGACCACGTCCTCGATCCAGGCCCGCATGCCGGTGGGGATGCGGAAGATGACGAGGGTGAGCGACCCGAGCAGCTGCATGCCTTCCCGGGCGACGAGCACGAAGGTGCCCGGTGCCATCACCATCTCCTCGAGCTCACGGTCCGACGGCGGCGGGTTCGACCGCGAGAGCTGCGGGATCAGTCGTTCGAACGCGGCAACGAGCTCGTCGGTGACGGCAGTGGCTTCGGACACGACGATGGTCATCAGTCCTCCGGGACGGGCTCAGGAGCGGGCGGGCCGACGTAGCGGGCCTGGGGCCGGATGATCCGGTTGTCGGCGGCCTGCTCGAGGATGTTCGCGCACCAGCCGATCACGCGGCTGGAGGCGAAGGTCGGTGTGATCAGGTCGCGTGGCAGACCGCAGTGGTCCATGACGACGCCGGCGTAGAACTCGACGTTGGCGTACAGGTTGCGCCCGGGCTTCAGCTCGGCGAGCACGTCGACCACGGTGCGCTCGACGACCTTGGCGAACTCGACCTGACGCGCACCGACCCGCTCGGCCACGCCGCGCAGGAACACCGCACGCGGGTCGTCGGTGCGGTAGATGCGGTGCCCGAAGCCCATGATCTTCTCGCCCCGCTTGACCGAGTCGGTGAGGTACGCCCGCGCGTTGTCGATCACGCCGATGTCGTCGAGCAGATCGAGGGCGCGGCCCGGCGCGCCGCCGTGCAGCGGCCCCGACAGCGCGCCCATGGCGCCGACCACCGCCGCGGCGACGTCGGCGCCGGACGACGTGATCACCCGCGCCGTGAACGTCGACGTGTTGAACCCGTGGTCGATGGTGGTGATCTGGTACTGCTCGATGGCGCGGGCGACCTCGGGGTCGGGCACCTCGCCCGTGAGCATCCAGAGGTAGTTGGCGCCGTAGCCGAGGTCGGGGTGCGGATCGACGGGCGCCTGACCGGCGCGCAGCCGGTGGACGGCCATGATGAGCGTCGGCATGACGGCGCAGGCCCGGACCGCGTCGCGCCGGCGCTCGGCGTGATCGAGGTCGAGCGTCGGTCGGAAGCCTTCGACCGCCCCCACGAACGACATCGCCGTGCGCACCGCCTCCATCACGTCGGCCGACGCGCCGGCGATCGCCGGCAGCACCTCGGCCACCGCCGGCGGGATGACCCGAGCGCCACGGATCTCGGCGGCGAACGAGTCCCGCTCGGCCGGCGTGGGCAGCGACCCGTCGAACAGCAGGCGCCACACGTCCTCGAGCGAGCGCTTGGCCGCCAGCTCCACGGCGTCGTACTGGCGGTAGTGGTAGAAGCCCTCGGCACCCCGGACGTCGCCGACGCGGGTGTCGGTGACGATCACCCCTTCCAGCCCTGCGCCCGTCACGTGTGTCTCCCTCCTTCGGGCGGCGCCAGGAATGGTTCAGCCGGCCGGAATCCAATGGTCACCCCGGTGTCGATCGCGCGCCATGTGCATCCGTCACAGTTCGACCCATGGGAACGCTCCGCAACCTGGTTGCCAGTCTCGGCACCCCTGGGGCCGTGCGCAACGCCGAACACGCCGTCCACGCTCGCCGGGCCGAGGAGCGGGCGATCGAGGCCCTCGCCGAGCGGATGAAGGTGCTCGACAGCGGCGACCTGGTCGCGCCTGCCGCCTGATCGAAGGGCCCCGGTACCCTCGGGGCCATGGAGCACGTTCGCTGGGCGAGCCATCCGGCCCTCCGGCGACCCGTCATCATCGCCGCCTTCGAGGGTTGGAACGATGCCGGTGACGCCGCCAGCAGCGCCGCACGGTGGCTGCGCGATCGCTGGGCGCCCCGCCTCTTCGCCGAGATCGACCCCGAGGACTTCTTCGACTTCACGGCGACTCGTCCGCAGGTCCGGCTGGAGGACGGCGAGCGCCGCATCGACTGGCCGCTGACCGACGTCAGTGCCGGCGCCGTCGACGGCCGTGACGTGGTCGTGCTGATCGGCAGCGAGCCACAGCTGCGGTGGCGCACGTTCTGCGACCAGGTCGTCGGCATCGCCCGCGAGCTCGATGCCGAGCTCGTCGTCACGCTCGGCGCGTTGCTCGCCGAGGTGCCCCACACCCGGCCGACGTCGGTGCTCACGTCGAGCGACGACGAGACCCTCGCCCAGCGCTTCGAGGCCCGGCCGTCGCAGTACGAGGGCCCGACCGGGATCGTCGGCGTGCTGCACGACGCCTGCCGCCAGGCCGACATCCGCACCGCCTCGCTGTGGGCCGCCGTCTCCGCCTACGTGCCGGGCGCGCCGTCGCCCAAGGCGGCGCTGGCGCTGGTCGAGCGCGTCGCCGAGATCCTCGACGCCCGCATCGTCGCCACCGACCTCGAGATCGCATGCGCGTCGTACGAGCGGCAGGTGTCGGAGGTCGTGGCCGACGACGAGGAGATGACGGAGTACCTGCTGCGCCTCGAGGAGCGCTACGACGAGGAAGATGGCGTGCCCTCCCCCGCCGCCCTCGTCGAAGAGGTCGAGCGGTTCCTGCGCGACCACCCGAACGGCTGATGGGGGCGCTCGTCCCCACGTGCGTCTGGCGCGCCACGCCCGAGCTCGTGGTCGCGCTCGACAGCCGGTTCGGCGAGCCGGTCGACGCCTACGTCAACGGGTCCCAGGTGTGGCTCCGCGACGACGGCCCCGGCGGCATCACCCTCGAGTGGCGGCTGCACCCGGTCGCCGGCTTCGAACGCCCGGCCATCACGAACACCTACGACCTGTTCCCCTCCATCGCCCTGGCGATCGCCCAGGGCGACGAGCCCCTCGCGCCGGTCGAGGCGCTCTGGGACGGGCTCGAGGCGTTCGCCGCCTACGGCGACGAGGTCGAGCCGGCGACGCTGGCCGCCGCCGTGACCGACGCGCTCGGCATCGCCCCCGACGCCGCCGGGCTCGCCGACCACGAGCGCATCGGTGATGACTGGGAGCGGACCGGCGGCCGCATCTCGGTCGTCAGCGCCCTGCTCGACCAGCTGGGACGCTGAGCGAGCGAACCGTCAGCACCGTCACTCCCCGCGCCACACCGGATCGCGAGGAGGGTCGAAGCTCACCTCGGTGGTCTCGCCGCGCGCCGCCGCGAACACCTCGGGCCAGCGGTCGCGCGCGGCGATGGGCTCGGGCAGCGCGTCCTCGCGGAACCAACCGACCCCGGTGCACTCCTGCGGGTGCGCCCGCAGCTCGCCCCCCACGGCGCGGCACAGGAACACGAGCGAGTAGAGGGGGATGCGGCTGAAGCCGGCCTGCAACCCGTCGATCACGGCGATGAGGCGCTCGGGCACGCACACGATGCCGGTCTCCTCGAACACCTCCTTCACCGCCACCTCCGCCGGTGAGTACCCGACGTCGGCCCAGCCGGTGGGGTACAGCCACACGCCGCTGTCGGCCCGCTGGATGAGCAGCAGCTCGCCCTCGTCGTTGGTGACGACGGCACCGATGCCGACCTTGGGCGTCTGGTACCCGGGGACGCCGCGCCCGACGTGCTTCATCCACTCCTCGACGAGCTCCTCGACGTCGTAGTCGCGCCCGGCCGCCACGCCGATGTCGGCGGCGATGTGCAGGATCTCGTCGAAGCGCTCGGCCTCGTACGGGTTCTGGGTGAACCCGAGACCCGTGCGCGCGATGCCGGCGAGCGCCTCGCTCCACCGCAGCAGGTCCTTCTCCGTGACGCGCCTGCTCATGCGTCGCTCCTCACAGCGACAACCGGTGCAGGATGGCGCGCTCGAGCTCGCGGATGTGCTCGCCGTCCTCGACCTTCCCGCCCGACGCCGTGCGCACGTAGAACGAGTCGACGACCTCGTGGCCGAGCGTGGCCACCTTCGCCCAGCGGATGTCGAGGTCGAGGTCGGCCAGGGCCCGGGTGATGTGGTACAGCACACCGATCCGATCGGGTGCGTGCACCTCGATCACGGTGCTCGTGCCGGACGCCGTGTTGTCGACCCGCACGCTCGGCTCGCCGACGAGCCGCATGGCCGACGGCATGCGGCGACCGTTGCGAACCCGCGTCGCCAGCCGCGCCTCGATGGCGAGCCGGCCGTCGATGGCGCGCCGCACGTCGGCCGCGACGGCCTCCCAGTCGACGTCGACGTCGCCCGGATCGATGCGGAACTGAGAAGCCGCCATCCCGTCCTCCCCGCCGGCCTCGGCCCCGAGCACGGTCAGCCCCTTCAACGCCAAGGTGCCGGCGACCCGGCTGAACAGACCGGGCCGGTCGGGAGCGACGACGGTGAGCTGGTGACCGTCGATGCGCACGACCGCTCGTTGCTGCGCGATCAGCGCCCGCACCTGCGCGTTGGGGAACTCGTCGTCGCCCCGCAGCTCGCCGGCGTCGCCGCCCCGCAACACGTGCGCGACGCGACGCACCAGCTCGCGCACGAGCTCGGCCTTCCACTCGCCCCACGCCGACGGTCCCGTCGCCAACCCGTCGGCCTCGGTGAGGGCGCTGAGCAGCTGCAGCTGCTCGAGCGAACCGACGACCTCGGCGGTGGCGTTGATGACGTCGTCGTCGCTGAGGTCGCGACGGGTCGCGACATCGGGCAGGAGGAGGTGGTGCTGCACCATCCCGACGAGCGCGGCCACGTCGTCGTCGCCGTAGCCCATGCGGGCGCCGATCGCCCGCACGAGCCGAACCCCGGTCTCGGTGTGGTCGCCCGGGTAGCCCTTGCCGATGTCGTGCAGCCACGCGCCGATGAGGAGCAGATCGGGTCGCGTCACGGTGGTGGTGCGGAGCGCGGCGTTGGCCGCGCACTCCATGAGGTGACGATCGACGGTGAACCGGTGGAGCGCGTTGCGCTGGGGCCGGCTGCGGATGGGCTCCCACTCCGGCAGCACGCGCTCGAGCAACCGGCGCTGATCGAGCGTCTCCAGCACGTGGATGGCCGCCCGGCCGGTCGCCAGCAGCTCGACCAGGGCCTCTCGCCCTTCCTGCGGCCATGGGTCGGGCATCGACGGCGCCTGCTCGGCCAGGCGGTCGAGCGACGCGCGATCGATCGGCACGGTGTACGTGGCGGCGACCGCCGCGGCGCGCAGCACCAACGTCGGGTCGTCGAGGTCGGCGCCGTCGTCGACGTGGATCTCGCGATCGCGCAGGACGAGACCCCGGCTCACGAACCGCTCGCGCCGGAACGCCCGAGCGAACGGCAGCCGCGGTGCCGACGTCTCGCGCCGCCACGCCTCGTCGCTGATCCACGCGACGGTGCGGCCGGCCGTCGCGACCCGCGCCATCAGGGCGTCGGCGTCGGCGTCGCCCACCGCCGCCGCCACCTCGTCCTGGCGCTCGAGCAGGAGGACGTCGGTGGCCCGCTTCGCGATGCGGTGCAGCTCGACGCGGACGCCGAGGAGCACGTCCTCCGCCTCGCGCAGCGCGTCGACGTCGCCCGGCAGCATCACCGGTCGGGCGGCCTCGGCCCAGCGCAACGCGTGGATGTCGCGGAGACCGCCACGTCCTTCCTTGAGGTCGGGCTCGAGCAGGAACGCGACCTCACCGGCCTGCGCGTGCCGAGCGACGACGCGCTGGTACAGCGGATCGAGCAGCTTGGCGCCGCGCTTGCGCCAGCGCTCGGCGGTCGGCTCGATGAACGCATCGGCGGGACGGCGATCGCCGGCGATCCATCGAGCGGACAGCGCGGCCGTTCCCGTGTCCAGGTCCTCTGCCGCGAACTCGAGCGCCTCCTTCGGCGTGCGTACCGCGTGCCCGAGCTTCACGCCCGCATCCCAGATCGGGTACCACAGGCGTTCGGCGACGGCCGCGACATCGGCGCGCCCGTCGTGCAGCAGCCACACGTCGAGGTCGCTCTCCGGCGCCAGCTCCTGGCGGCCGTACCCGCCGGTGGCCACCAGCGACAGGCCCTGTGTCTCGTTGCCCGCGGCGTCGGCGAACAGCGCCGCCAGCCACCCGTCGGTCGCGTCCGAGAGGGCTCGGCACAGCGCTCGGCCGTGCAGGGATCCGTCATCGATGACGGCCACGCGCCCGTCGAGGCGTGACAGCGCGCTCATACTGCCTCGTCGTCCGTCTCGCCGGTGCGGATCCGGATCACCCGCTCGACGGGGGTGATCCACACCTTGCCGTCCCCGATGCGACCCGTGCGCGCCGCGGTGACGATCACGTTGGCGACGTCCTCGGCGTCGATCACCTCGCACAGCACCTCGATGCGCACCTTCGGGACGATGTCGATCGTGTACTCGGTGCCGCGGTACACCTCGGTCTGACCCTTCTGCCGCCCGTACCCGGACGCTTCGGTGATCGTGAGGCCTTGCACGCCGAACGCGGCCAG
>Ga0068858_100006522_pt1 | contig 11354 bp, 10 predicted proteins | sample KBSSwiS12_FD_66589 | JGI IMG/M metagenome (GOLD analysis project Ga0068858, IMG submission 66589) | Switchgrass rhizosphere microbial communities from Kellogg Biological Station, Michigan, USA - KBS Switchgrass S1-2 | ecosystem: Host-associated > Plants > Roots > Rhizosphere > Soil ... | reverse complement strand
AAGCCGTCCTGCCATTTCTCGCCATTTCGCGCGAGCGGGGACGCCCGGATCGCCGAGAAAAATTGACTTTCCTTGACACCCAGCATTGCGGCGGCTGCCGCAATCGCCTAGCCTTCGGGCATAAGTCCAGGGAGGCCGATTATGAGCGGCTTTGCAAGCGTGCCGATCGATACGTGGACGCAGCGCGTGGGAGCTTTTGCCGCGCTGCCTGCGCTCATCCGGGAGCTGGGGAGCGACCCGTTTACCGCGTTGAGCGCCGCAAGGCTCGCCCCCGATGCGCTCGACGATCCCGGTGGTCGGATAACGTATCAAGCGCTGGGGCGGTTTCTGGACCTGGCGGCCGAGCGGACGCAATGTGCCCACATCGGGTTGCTCGCCGGCCGCTTCTGGCACCTGAGGGACCTCGGACTGCTGGGCGGCTTGGCGCTGAACTCCGCGACGGTGGGCGACGCGCTGCACGCGCTCGTCCATCACCAGCATCTCAACAGCGAGGGCGGGGCCGCCTTCCTGATGGAGCGCGGCGACTGGACCGACTTCGGCTACGCCATTTATTGCCCGAATGTCCCGGGAGCGAACCAGATCGCGGACGCGGTCGTCGCGGGCGGCTTCAATTACATGCGCGAACTGTCCGGCGGCGGCTGGCAGCCGACCGCAGTACTGCTCGCGCATGCGCCGCCGTGCGATGTGTCGCCGCATCGTGCTCTATTCAAGCTGACGCCGCGTTTCGACACCGACTGTTCGGCGCTGCGCTTTCCCACGCGCTGGATGGAAACCCGGGTCGCCGGCGCCGATATCCGCCGGCTGCGCCGCTTGGAAGCGCGGGCAGCCGCGGTGGACGACGGCGCCGTCGTGAAGCGCGTCTGCCGGGCGCTGCGCATCGGGCTCGCAACGGGCGGAAGCTCGGGCAACGACATCGCGAAGGCGCTGCACATCAATCGCCGGACGCTCAACCGCCATCTCGAAGCGGCCGGGACTACGTTCCAGGAATTGCTCGACGACGTTCGCTACGCCACGGCGCGGCAGCTGCTGGCTGGCTCGCATCTGCCGCTCGACGATGTCGCGGCGGCGCTCGGCTACGGCGGCGTAACCCAGTTCATGCGCCGCTTCCGTTGCTGGTCGGGCGGCTCGCCCGGCGACTGGCGGCGCAAGGTCCAGCGCGCCGATGCATCGGCGCTTGCGGCAGGCACCGCTTAGGGCCGTCCGTCCCACTACAATCGTCCGCCTTGGAAGGGTCGTGTCAGGGGGACGGATGAGCGAGCGCAACGCGCCATGCCCGTGCGGCAGCGGCAAGCGCTACAAGCACTGCCACGGACTGCTTGTGTCCGAAGCGGCGCCGATGGATGCCGACCTCGTCGACTTCGTCGTTGCCGGTGCGCAGCGCGGCGGCACGACGGCGCTGGATGCCTATCTGCGCGAGCATCCGGGTGTGTCGATGGGCGCCACGCGCAAGGAGCTGCACTTTTTCGATCACGAGGAGCATTTCGAGCGCGAGCCTGTCGATTACGCCGGCTATCACACGCATTTCAGGTCGCGACAGCCGGGTCAGCTGCGCGGCGACGCCACGCCAAGCTACATGTACTGGTGGCCGGCGGCAGCGCGCCTGGCGCGCTATAACCCGGCGCTGAAAATCATCGTGATCCTGCGCGACCCGTTCACGCGGGCGCGCTCGCATTGGAACAAGGAACGGCAGCAGGGGCGCGAGACGCTGTCGTTTCTCGCCGCGCTGCAGGCGGAAGCGGCGCGCGCCGAGGCGGCGCTGCCGCTGCAGAACCGCCGGACGTCGTATGCGGAGCGCGGCCTCTACGTCGAACAGATTGTGCGGCTGTGGCAGCACTTCCCGCGCGGCCAGACGCTGATCCTGCGCAGCGAAGCGCTGCAGTCGGCGCCGGCGGCGACGCTGGCGCAAATCGCGGCGTTCCTCGGGCTGCCGGACTTTCCGGCGATCGCGCCCCGGAGTGTCAACGCGCGCGACTACGATCGCGGCTTCGAGCGCGCCGAATGGGACTATCTCGCCGCGCGCTTCGTGCCGGAGATCGACGCGCTGGAGCGGCTGCTCGGCTGGGATTGCAGCGCGTGGCGGTCACCGCCGCGTGCAGCCGGCACCGCCGAGCCGCGGCGTCAGGCGGACGGCGGCACGTAGCCCTGCGGCATTTCGGCGCCGCCGCCGAAGAAATGTTTTTCCATCTGCTCGGCCAGCCACTTGCGCGCCCGCGCATCGGCGAGCGACAGGCGATTCTCGTTGACGAGCATCGTCTGGTGCTTGAGCCACTGCTGCCACGCTTCCTTCGAGACGCTCTCGTAGATTCGCTTGCCGAGCTCGCCCGGGTACGGCGGAAAATCGAGTCCTTCGGCCTCGCGGCCGAGCTTCACGCAATTCACCATTCTTGCCATGTCGTAATCCTTCAGAGCGCTTTGCGGTAGACCAGCGACTTGCGCTGGTAATTGTAGAGCGCCTGCTTCTGCTGCGGCAGCTCGCCGATGGTCGCGGTGCGAAAGCCGCGCTCCAGGAACCAGTGGGCCGTCTTCGTCGTCAGCACGAACAGCGACGCGAGCTTCAACTTGCGCGCGCGCTGCTCGATCTCGTGCATCAGCGCCTCGCCGTAGCCTTCGCGGCGGAAGTCCGGATTGACGGCGAGCGCGGCGAGCTCGCCGATGCGCTCCTCCGCAAACGCGTAGAGCGCCGCGCAGCCGATGATGTGATTGTCGTACTCGGCGACGACGAAGCGCTCGATCTCGGCTTCGAGGCGTTCGCGCGAGCGCCGGACGAGCACGCCCTGGCCTTCGAGCGGCTCGATGATCGCGAGGATACCGCCGACGTCGTCGATCGTCGCGCTGCGGATGTTCGCGAGCGCCGTTGACGCGATCATCGTGCCCACGCCGTCGCGGGTGAAAAGCTCGAGCAGCAGCGCGCCGTCGTGGTGGCGGCTGATGAGATGCGCGCGCTTGACGCCGTTGTCGCAGGCGCGGATCGCCGCGGGCAGGTAGACGCGCACGTCGGGTGCGAGACGATCGGGGTTGTTGAGCAGCGCCTCGGCGTCGCGCGTCGACAGGTCGGACAAGAGCTGGCGGCGGCCGTTGCGGACACCGTCGGTGTCCATCAGGAAGATCAGCTTGACGGCGCTCATCCGCACGGCGACCTGCGTGGCGACTTCCTCGACGGTGAGGTTGAAGATCTCGCCGGTCGGGGAATAGCCGATCGGCGAGATCAGGACGATGTCGCCATCGTCGAGCCGCTGCTGGACCGCCTCGGTGTCGATGCGCCGCACTTCGCCGGTCAGCTGCATGTCGACGCCGTCGACGACACCCATCGGTTTCGCAGTCAGGTAGTTGCCGCTCGACACGCGATTGCGCGCGCCGGCCATGGGCGAATTCGCGAGGCCGAGCGACAGGAGCGCCTCGATGCGCGCGCGGACCTGGCCCGCCGCTTCCAGCACGCAGTCCATCGAGTCGTTGTCGGTGACGCGCACGCCATGGGCATAGCGGCTCGGAATGCTCTGCGCCTTGAGTATCGCCTCGACCTGCGGCCGGCAGCCATGCGCGACGACCAGCTTGATGCCAAGGCTGTGCAGCAGGTTGAGGTCGTGGATGATGCCGATGAAATCCTCGTCGGCGACGACCTCGCCGCCGAAGGCGATGACGAACGTCTTGCCACGGAACGCGTGGATGTACGGCGCCGCCGCACGGATCCAGTGGACGAACGCGCGCATCGTCGCGGAGTTCGCGGGCGGCGTGACGTCGGGGGCGCGGGGCATCGTGTCGGGGAGGAGGCCGCGCGATTATAGCCTCCGGCGCGGCACCCTATAATGCGCGTTCGTCATGACCTCGCCGCTCCTCGAACGACTCAATCCGGAACAGCTCGCCGCCGTCACGCTGCCGCACGCGTCGGCGCTCATTCTCGCCGGCGCCGGCAGCGGCAAGACCCGCGTGCTCACCACGCGCATCGCCTGGCTCATCGCCACCGGACAGGCGAGTCCGCTGTCGATCCTCGCCGTTACGTTTACGAACAAGGCGGCGAAGGAGATGCTGACGCGGCTCTCGGCGCTCACGCCCGCCAATCTGCGCGGCATGTGGGTGGGCACGTTCCACGGCCTGTGCAACCGGATGCTGCGTGCGCACTACCGCGACGCCGACCTGCCGCAAGTGTTCCAGATCATGGACACGCAGGACCAGCTCGCGCTGATCAAGCGTCTCTACCGCGCGCACAACATCGACGACGAGCGCTTTCCGCCGCGCCAGCTGCAGACGTTCATCATGAATGCGAAGGAGGCGGGGTTGCGGCCCAGCATGGTCGAGGCTGCCGACGACTTCGCGCGCCGCCAGGTCGAGCATTACGCACTCTACGAGGCAGCGTGCCGGCGCGAGGGCGCTGTCGATTTCGCGGAGCTGCTGCTTCGAAGCTACGAGCTCCTGGCGTCGAACGAGCCGATCCGCGAGCACTATCGCCGCCGCTTTTCCCATCTGCTGGTCGATGAGTTCCAGGACACGAACATCCTCCAGTACAAGTGGTTGAAACTGCTCACCGGCCCGAACACCGCGGTCTTCGCCGTCGGCGACGACGATCAGTCGATCTACGCGTTTCGCGGCGCCAACGTCGCCAACATGCAGCACTTCGAGCGCGACTTCGCCACCCCGGAGCGTCCCGTGGTGATGATCAAGCTCGAGCAGAACTACCGCTCGCACGGCCGCATCCTGGAAGCGGCCAACGCGCTCATCAAGAACAATGCGGCGCGCCTCGGGAAGAATCTCTGGACGAGTGAAGGCGAGGGCGAGCCCGTGCGAGCGTTCGCGGCGCCGACGGACCTGGATGAGGCATCGTTCGTCGTCGACGTCGTCGGCAGTCTCGGCAACGACGGCGTCCCGCTCGACCAGATCGCGCTCCTCTACCGCAGCAATGCGCAGTCGCGGGTGCTCGAGCACGCGCTGTTCAACGCGGCGATTCCCTACCGTGTCTACGGCGGCATGCGCTTTTTCGAGCGCGCGGAAGTCAAGAACGCCCTGGGCTACCTCCGGCTCATCGCGGCGCCCAACGACGACGGCGCGTTCCTGCGCGTCGTCAACTTTCCGCCGCGGGGCATCGGCGCTCGCTCGCTCGAGCAGCTGCAGGCGCATGCGCGCGCGGCGGGCGCGAGCCTGTGGCAGGCGGCGGCGCAGGGCGAGGTCGCCGGCAAGGGCGGCGCGTCGCTCGGCGCGTTCGTGCGGCTGATCGACGCAATGCGCAGTGCGACCTCCGGCCTGCCGCTGTCCGAAGCGGTCGAGCACGTCATCGAGGCGTCCGGCCTCGCCGCACACTATCGGAACGAGAAGGACGGGCAGGAGCGGATCGAGAATCTGCAGGAGCTCGTCAATGCGGCCGAGGGCTTCGTGCGCGAGGCCGATCTCGCCGTCGACGCGCCGATGCTCGGACCGGGGGGCGACGGCGTTGCAGCCAACGACCCCGCGGCGGAAGGCGCGACCGATCCCCTGACGGCGTTCCTGACCCACGCGGCGCTGGAAGCCGGCGACACGCAGGCGGCCGAAGGCCGTCCCGCGCTGCAGCTCATGACCGTCCACTCCGCGAAAGGCCTCGAGTTCCACACGGTGTTCGTCACCGGCCTGGAGGAGGGGCTCTTCCCGCACGACCAGAGCAGGAACGAGCTGGACGGGCTCGAGGAGGAGCGACGGCTCATGTACGTCGCGATCACGCGGGCGCGGCGGCGGCTCTATCTCACGCATGCGCAGAGCCGGATGCTGCACGGACAGACGCGCTACAACATCCCGTCGCGGTTCGTCGACGAGATCCCGGCGGGCATCGTCGAGTGGCTGTCGGCGCGGCGGCGCCGCGGTGTGGACATGGACGCGGCCGAGTGGGGCACGGTCCAGAACGCGCCGCAGGCCACGCCGCCGCCGCCCGCATGGCGCATCGGCCAGAGCGTGCGCCACGCAAAGTTCGGCGTCGGCGTGATCATCGACGCCGAGGGACGTGGCGACGACGCGCGCGTGCAGGTGAACTTCCGCGACACCGGCGTCAAGTGGCTCGCGCTCGAATACGCGAAGCTCGAGGCGAGCTAGCGGCGCACGTTCAGCGCGCCTTGAGCAGCTTGGCAGCCTTGGCGACGACTTTCGGCTTCACCCAGAAAATTGCGCCGAAGCGGCCCTTGCCGCTCGTCACGGCGTCCACCGCGGTGATATTGATGCGGGCCTTCGCCAGCGTCGCGAGCACGCGGGTCATCGCGCCGACACGATCGTCGCCCTGGTAGAGGAAGCCCGTCTTCTTCTTGGAAAGCGAGAGGCCGAGCTTCTTGGCCGCGCGCTTCAGCTTGCCGGCGTCGTCCGGGAAGAAATCGATCTGCGTCTTCGTCCCGTTCGGAAAGGCCGAGAACGCACGGAGATTCACCCCCGCTGCGGCGAGTGCTGCCATCGTCGTCGCGCCCTGGCCGGGCTTGTTCGGAACCATCGCATGGAAATAGTCGACCTTGCGCAGCTTGTCGCTCATGGCGGCCTCCTCGATTGACTGGTAAGCGGCGCGAGACGCGCGCGCACTGCATTATCCACCCGCCGATGCATGGCGACGAACTGCGTGGGGCGCGAGCGTCAGTCCAGCGGCGGGGCGGCGCCGGCGGTGGGGGCGAGCGGTTCGCCGGCGTGGAACACGTCGCGGTAGCTCACGTAATCCGAAATGTGCAGCGTTGCGACGAAGAAGAACACGTAGGGCAGCATCAGCGCGAGCGCCAGCGGGCGCCCGACCGGCGCGGGGACGAGCAGCGCAATCACGGTGCCCGCAACCGTCGGGATCAGCCCTCCGAACAGGAATACGGTGACCGCGTAGCGGAGAATCGGCCGCCAGTTCGCGAGCGCCGCACGCAGGCTCGTCGCGAGCGCGGTGCCGGTGCCCGCATCCTGGAAGACGACGAGCGCGGGCGCCCACCATAACGCGAACAGCGTCGGAATCGCGCACAGCGCGCCGAAGAGCATGCCGAGCTGCACCTGCACGTCGCCGAGGGTCTCCTGCAGGCGCTGTGCGGCGGCGTCCTGGTCGAGATCCTGCGGCACGGGGTTCGCGACGAGCTGGAAGAGCTTCCCGCCGTCGACGAGCGCCGTTGCGCTGATCGCGGCCGTGATGCCCACGACGAACACGACGCCGAGGAGCACGAGCGCCCACATGTTGGAGCGAAACCCCTGGAAGAGCTGTCGCACGCCGGGCATGCCGCCGCGCTCCTGCGTCCACGCCGCGGCGAGGAACCCGACGGCGAACACGGGCTTCAGCAGCGGCGCGGCGAGGCCGCCAACGAACGGCACGAAATCGGCGAGCAGCAGCACGCCGTAGTACGTGAACAGCAGCAGGATCCAGTGCATGCGGGCGCGCCGGAACATGGCGTAGCTGTCCGCGAGCCAGCGCGTGCCGTGAACGCCCGGTTGCCGGCTGAACGGAATGTCGCGCGGTCGCGCCGAAGTTGTCGGCATTGCGGCGTCAGCCGGGAAACGCTGGCGCAGCGGCCACGCGGTCGCGCAGGATGCGCTCGAACTCGGCGGGATCATGCGCATGCGTGAGCTCGCCCGGCCGCGGCAGGTGCAGGTCGTGCAGCCGCGACACCCAGAACCGCAGCGCTGCGGCACGCAGCAGCGCCGCCCATTGCGCGCGCTCGTCGTCGGTCAGCGGCCGCACGCCGCCGTACGCGCGCGTCAGCGCCGCGACGCGATCGTCGTCGAGGCGCGCATCGCCGGGGCCGGCGAGGCACCAGTCGTTGACGGTGATCGCGAGGTCGTAGGCGAAGAAATCGGTCGCAGCGAAACCGAAATCGATGATCCCCGAAACACGATTGCCTACGAACAGCACGTTGTTGCAGAAAAGATCGCCGTGAATCGCGCCCTTCGGCATCCGGCCTTTGCCGAAGCCCGTCTGGAAGCGGATTTCGGCCGCGAGCAGTTCCTTCTGCTCCGGCGTGAGGAACGGCTGGACCACGCGTGCCATCTGTCGCCACCACGCCGGTCCGCGCCGGTTGGTGAGGCGCGGCCGATAGCTTTGCGACGCGACGTGCAGGCGCGCAAGCGCGTCGCCGACCGCCGCGCAGTGCGGCTCGTCGGGCTGCCGCAGCGACGCGCCCTCCACGCGCGCGACGAGCCCCGCGGGCTTGCCGTTCAGCAGCGAAAAGAGCGCGCCGGTGCGATCGGGTTCCGGTGCCGGAACCTCGACGCCCGCGCGTGCGAGGTGCGCCATCAGGTTGAGGTAGAACGGCAGCTCCGTCGCCGGCAGGCGCTCGTACAGCGTGAGCACGTAGCGGCCTTTTTCTGTGGTGACGAAGTAGTTGGTGTTCTCGATGCCCGCCGCGATCGGCGCGAGCTCGATCAGCCCGCCGATCGAGTAGCGGGCGAGCCAGGCGTCGAGATCCTCGTTGGTGACGGTGGTGTAGACGGACATCGGGGAGCGCGGCGCAACGGCAGCGCCGTCGTTCTCGCGGCTTCGGAAGAGTCGGATCAGTCCCTCAGAACGAGAACAGCACCCACATCGGCACCTTCAACTGGATGTCGAGTGAATCGCGCCGGATGAAGGCGTTGCCGTTCGCGTCGGGGATCAGGAAATACGACTTGCCGTGCTTCGGGGTCACCCTGACGTAGCGCAGCTCGCCGCCGACGCGCACTTCCTCGACCGTCGTGTCCTCGCGCCGGATGATCGTCACCTGCGGCTCGAGTTCGGGATCGGAGACGTCGGGAAGCGGTGGCGGCGGCGCGGGCGGCTGCGACGCGAACGGAGGAGGAATGGGCGGCGGCGTCGTCCCCGCGGGCGGTGGCGACTGCGCGAAACCCGGCGCGGCCGCGCAGAGCGAGGCGGCGAAGAGGTACGCGAGGCGCGCGGGCGTCATGAGAGTGGGCGTTGCGACGCTCCGATTCTACCAAACTGCGGCCCCCTACCGCCAACGCGGGCGTGGCGTACGGAGAACGCGGCCCGCTCGCGCGCAACCTGCGCGTTACAGGTTCAGCATCTTCTCGCGCTCCTCCGCCGTGGGCTGGAAGCCGCGATTCTCGTAGAAATGGAAGATGGCCTCGACGATGGCATCCGGGTCGTCGATGACGCGCATCAGGTCGACATCGTCGGCGCCGATCATCCCTTCGCCCACCAGGCGGTCGCGGAACCAGTCGACGAGCCCACCCCAGAACGACGCGCCGACGAGAATGATCGGAATGCGCCGGCTCTTGCCCGTCTGCACGAGCGTCAGGCACTCGGTGAGTTCGTCGAGCGTGCCGAAGCCGCCAGGAAGCACGACGTAAGCGGACGCGAAACGAACGAACATCATCTTCCGCGCGAAGAAATAACGGAAGGTGATGCTGATGTCCTGGTACGGATTGCCGCTCTTTTCATGCGGCAGCATGATGTTGAGGCCGATGGCCGGCGAGCGGCCGGCGTGGGCGCCGCGGTTTGCCGCTTCCATGAGACCGGGACCGCCGCCGGCGATCACCGAGAAGCCCGCGTCCGAGAGCTTGCGCGCGATCGCCATCGTCTTGTCGTGATACGCGTGGCCGGCGGGAATCCTGGCGCTGCCGAACATGCTGACTGCGGGGCGGATGCCGCGCAGTCGGTCGGTGGCGAGCTGGAACTCTGCCATAATCCCCAGCACCCGCCATGCCTCCTGCCCATTGGAGGTGTAGAGAGCCTGCGGGTCGATCAACTCCGGAATCTTGTCGGTCTGCGGCAGCATGCCTACGCTCGTCCTCGTCGATGGTTCGTCGTATCTGTACCGCGCATTCCACGCACTGCCGGATTTGCGCACGTCGAAAGGCGAGCCGACGGGTGCGCTGCGCGGGGTGCTTTCGATGTTGCGCCGAATGGTCGAGGACGGCAAGCCGGACTACTTCGCCGTCGTGTTCGACGCGCCGGGCAAGACGTTTCGCGACGCGTGGTATCCGGAGTACAAGGCGAACCGGCCGCCGATGCCCGAAGATCTCGTCGCGCAGATTCCCGCGCTGCACGACTGCGTGCGCGCGCAAGGCTGGCCGCTGCTGATGATCGACGGCGTCGAGGCAGACGACGTCATCGGCACGCTCGCCGCGCAGGCCAGCGCCGCCGGCATCGACACGCTCGTGTCGACGGGCGACAAGGATCTCGCGCAGCTCGTCGTTCCCGGTGTGAGACTCGTCAACACGATGAGCAACGAGACGCTCGACGAGGCCGGCGTGCTGGCGAAGTTCGGCGTGCGCGCCGATCAGCTCCTCGATCTCCTGACGCTCACCGGTGATGCGGTCGACAACGTGCCCGGCGTGCCGAAGGTCGGGCCGAAGACCGCGGCGAAATGGCTCGCGGAGTACGGCACGCTCGACAACGTGATTGCGCACGCGGCCGAGATTTCCGGCGTCGTGGGCGAAAACCTGCGCGGGGCGCTCGACTGGCTGCCGCAGGGACGCCGGCTGCTCACGGTGAAGACCGACTGCACACTGCCCGTCGCACCGGCCGACCTCGGGCTCCGCGCACCCGACATGCCGCGCCTGCGCGAACTGTACGAGCGCTTCGAGTTCAAGAGCTGGCTCCGCGACGCGGCCGATGCGAAGCCGGACGCCGCCGGCGTCATTGCGAAAAAAGCGGCGCGCGACGATGCCGGCCGGCGCTGGGACGACGTCGCGCAGTCGGCGCAGCCCAAGCCTGCTCCGCCGGCCGAGCGGCATTACGAAACGGTCGTCGACGAGGCCGCGCTCGAGCGCTGGCTCGGCGCGATCGCCGCCGCCGACATCACGTCGATCGACACCGAGACGACGAGCCTCGATCCGATGCAGGCCGAGATCGTCGGAATATCGCTGTCGGTCGAGGCGGGGCGTGCCGCATACATTCCGGTTGCGCATCGCTACGCGGGTGCGCCGGACCAGCTCGATCGCGCACACGTCCTCGCCCGCCTCGCACCGTGGCTCGCCGACGCAAAGCGCCGGAAGGTGGGACAGAACCTCAAGTTCGACCAGCATGCGTTCGCCAACCACGGCCTTGCGCTCGCGGGCGTCGCGCACGACACGCTGCTCGAATCGTACGTGCTCGAGTCGCACAAGCCGCACGACATGGACAGTCTCGCGTGGCGCCATCTCGACCAGAAGACGATCAGCTACGACGACGTCACCGGCAAGGGCGTCAATCGGATTCCGTTCGAGCAGGTGGCGGTCGACCGCGCGACCGAGTATGCGGCCGAGGACGCCGACATCACGCTGCGCCTGCACGACGTGCTGCATCCGCAGGTCGCGGCCGACGCGAAGCTCGCGCACGTCTACGGCGAGATCGAGATCCCGGTGCGCGACGTCCTGTTCCGGATGGAGCGCAACGGCGTGCTGATCGACGGTGCGCTCCTGTCGCGGCAGAGCCGCGAGCTCGGCGAGCGCGTGATGGCGCTCGAGCAGCAGGCGCA
>Ga0068858_100006519_pt1 | contig 11360 bp, 12 predicted proteins | sample KBSSwiS12_FD_66589 | JGI IMG/M metagenome (GOLD analysis project Ga0068858, IMG submission 66589) | Switchgrass rhizosphere microbial communities from Kellogg Biological Station, Michigan, USA - KBS Switchgrass S1-2 | ecosystem: Host-associated > Plants > Roots > Rhizosphere > Soil ... | reverse complement strand
CCTGACCCCGGCAGGTCGAAGTTATTGGAGTCGTCTGCGAGTCGAGAAGAAAAAGGCGGCCATAGGTTTTTCCCAAGCTTAAACTACGTCGCCAGGATAACCGTACGCCCTTCTATTAGTTACCGGTCAACGCTGTCCGCCGGGGTTCCATGAAGCCGTGGACGAGCTGCGCTATCTGATCCGCTGCGGTATCGAGCGCGAAATGGCCGGCATCGAGGACGTGGACTTCGGCCTGCGGCACGTCGCTGCGATAGGCTTCCGGCTCGGAAAGGTCGAAAGACAGGTCGTATTTGCCCCAGAGGACGAGAAGCCGAGGCTGCTTTTCGCGCATCCAGGCCTGCCATTTGGGATAAGCGTCTACGTTCGTGCGGTAGTCGTAAAACAAGTCGCTTTGAATGTCGGCCTGTCCGGGCTGGCTGAGAAAGGCGAATTCATCGGTCCAGAGATCCGGGTCATAGCGTTCCAGGTTGGGATCGTTCCCCACATGGCGCGTGCGCGTGGTGGGCAGCGACAGGAGATTTGTGCGCAGCGTGTTTTCGTGGGCCGCGCGATCGGCCCAGAAGGCCCGCCGCGGCTGCCAATTCGCCCCCAGGCCTTGGTTATGCGCCACAGCGTCCTGCACGATGAGAGCTTCGATCCGGTCGGGGTGGGCCAAGGCCATGCGAAAACCCACAGGGCCGCCGTAATCCTGCATGTAAAGCGTGTAACTCGACAGCCCCAGAGCTTCGGTGAAGTGATTCATGATCTCGGCGTAGTGATCGAAGGTATACGCGAATTGTTTGGGGTCCGGCCAATCGCTGTGTCCAAAGCCCGGGTAATCGGGCGCGACGAGGTGATAACGCTGGGAAAGCCGGGCGAAAAGAGGCTGGAACATCCGCGAGGAAGAGGGAAGTCCGTGGAGCAGGAGAAGCACCGGTGCATCTTTCGGGCCGGCCTCCCGGTAGAAGATGGAGAGCCCATCTATATGTGTCGTGCGATAAAAAGTCGGGTGTTCCACGGTTACTCCAGCACCTCGAAAATGACTTCCAATTCAACCGGCGTGCCCAGTGGAAGGCTAGCCACACCAAACACCAGGCGGCAAGGACTCTTATCTTTTCCGAAGACGTCCGCGAGCAACTCGGAAGCGGCGTCAGCTACTTTCGGCTGATCGCGGACATCTCCCGAGGTGGCCACCGACACGCCCAGGCGGACGATCCGCGCAACTTTGTCGAGCGACCCCAAATGCTGGCGCGCGACCGCCAGAACGTTGAGCGCAGCGAGGTGAGCCGCCCTGCGCCCTGCTTCCACATCGAGCTCCGCGCCGAGGCGTCCGATGTATTTCGCCGCGTGGCCTTCCGTGGGAAGCATCCCGCTCAGAAAGAGCAGATTGCCCGTCCGCACCGCTTCCACATATGCGCCGAAGGGCTCAGGTGGGAGCGGGAGCTGGATGCCAAGTTCCCCCAACCGCTGCTCGGCGCTGGCTGGCCGGGAGTCTTCGGGTTTTACCGTTGGTTCTTTCGCGCTTGCATTCATGTTGTCTTCCGTTGGATTTAAGTCGATGTCGCCGCGTGCGACGGGGAAGACTGCACCCACGTTGTGCGCACCCCGCGCCTGCCTACCTGCATCGAGTGTTCCGCGCGGAACCGGGGATTGTCAATACTCTTCGTGCATGATGTGATCGGGCAGGGAGATAGGGAACACCAAAGTTTCCGGGCGCAAGCGAAGAAAAAAAAGAGCCGATGCCCGTCGGTAAGCATCCGTCTTGACGAACTGCGTAGCTGGGGCTTTCACCTGACTTTCCCCAGCCTGGCGGGAGCGTCGCCCATCACCCTCATCCAGACGCTCCCGCTATCTCCCCAATGGCCCGCGCCGCGGCAGCGGGATTCTTGGTGCGGCCGGACGGCTCCTCTTGGTCATCGTCCTTTCAAATTCTGAACTACTTCCTCTTTGGTATTGAACCTATCCTACCGTTGCTGTAGTCTGAAGGATTGCGTATGGCAAGTTGCGCTTTCTGTAAATCACAAGAAGCACAGTCATACGAGTATGGTGTTCCGATTTGCCCGGATTGCGTAGACATCGGTAAATCTAATCGCAACACGGACATACACTCCGCCTTAGTGCACGCTCTTGGGGAAGCGAGGTTGCGGGTTGAAGCCGCCTCCCGTGAGTTCAAATCGCTAGTTGAGAACATCCCCAGCGGCCTCCCTCACCCGGACGGTGCTCAGTGCATACAGAACGCCTCTCGCGAGTTGACCGCTGCCCGGAAAAGTATGGGACGCGCCTATGACAGGCTGGATGTCTATCTCAGCCAGGGGATCGTGCCGGAGGACCTGCCCTTTAGCGAGTGAAAGGCTGGTGTCGTGGAACGGTGCCTACGCGCCGACGGACTTGGTTCTTAGATGGTTTTGTTCATGCAAAGATAGGTCATCGATTGCAGCATTGCGGACCATCAACGCCTCATCAATCCGCTGGCGCAGCTCAAGGGCCCTGCCATCTTCATGGTTAATGTAAGCGGACTCCATTTCTAAAAGAAGCGCGTAATAAGACGCGGATGCGTGAAGAGCCACCGACCGAAGCCGTTCGCAGTTTTGACACTCTCGTACCACTCTTTTATGACCCTTTTCCAGCGGAACATGTTTCGCTAATCTAAATCCAAAAGTTAACCCTACTGGCGAACAGTGTCAACGACCGAATGGCGAAAATTAGCCGTGGTCTTTTGTATTCTCAAAACCTGAATACTAACGCACTTGTGTTGCGGAATCAGAAAGAGTCAAGCTGATCATACGATCCGTTAGGGGCGGAAGCTTTTCGCGGATCATCGTAGTAATCTGGTGACCGGCATGAAGATTCTTTTTGCTCTAGCGATTCTCTCCGTGGCGGTGCGGGCCGCCGATACTATTCAGACTGCGAATGGGGTGCTCGAAGGGGCGGTGAATCCGGCTTCGGGGATTCGCATGTTCAAGGGGATTCCCTACGCGCAGCCGCCGGTGGGCGATTTGCGCTGGAGGGAGCCGCAGCCTCCACGGAATTGGACGGGGGTGCGCAAGGCCGACCGCTTCGCGCCGCGCTGCGCGCAGCGTCCGGTGTTTGGCGACATGAACTTTCGCTCGAACGGCATGGGCGAGGATTGTCTGTATCTGAACATTTGGACCCCGGCAAAATCTGGTGATGCGAAACTGCCGGTGCTGGTGTATTTCTTCGGCGGCGGATTCATTGCAGGCGATGGTTCCGAGCCGCGTTACGACGGCGAGAGCCTGGCCACCAAGGGCATCGTCACGGTGACACTGAATTACCGGCTGGATGTGCTGGGATTTCTTTCGCATCCGGAACTCACGAAGGAATCGACGCATCATGCCTCGGGAAATTACGGACTGCTGGATCAGTACGCGGCGCTGCTGTGGGTGAAGCGGAACATTGCTGCGTTTGGCGGGGATCCGAATCGCATCACGATCGGCGGGGAGTCGGCGGGGTCGATTGCGGTGAGTGCGCAGATGGCGTCTCCGCTTGCAAAGGACTTGATTGCGGGAGCGATTGGGGAGAGCGGGTCTTACATGGGCACTCTCAGTCCGGTGCCGCAGGCGGATGCGGAACAGGCCGGCGTTAAATTCGCTGGCGCCGTAGGGGCGAAATCACTCGCGGCGCTGCGGGCTATGACGGTGGAGCAGCTTTTCAAAGAGAGTGGCAAGGAGGGCGCCGATCGATTCCCGGCGGTGATTGACGGCTACTTTCTTCCACAGCCGCTGCGGCAGATCTACACGGAGGGCAAGCAGGCGCACGTGCCGTTACTGGTGGGCTGGAACTCGCAGGAGAATCCGGCGCGCCGGGTGCTGGGGGACGCGGAACCGACGCCGGACAATTACGCTAATGCGATTCGCAAACTGTATCCGGATCATGCGGAGGCCGCAGTGAGAGTCTATGGCGCGGCGACGGCGGAAGAGGTGACGGAAAATGCCACGGCTCTGGCAAGCGACCGCTTTATCGCTTACAGCACGTGGGTGTGGTCGAATCTCAGCGAGAAGACGGGTGGCAAGCCGGTATTCCGGTATTATTACGCGCGGCCACGGCCGCCGATGCGGCCGGAGATGGGAAATGCGGTAGCGGGTTTAGCGGGCGGCGTGATTCGCGGGACTGGCGCTGCGGCGAAGGCGGCTCCGCCGGCGCGCGGCGCAGTACACTCGGCGGAGATCGAATATGCGCTGGGGAATCTGGCAACGAATTTGGTGTATGCGTGGACGGATGACGATTACAGCGTCTCGCGCACGATGGAAGAATATTTCGCCAACTTTATTAAGACGGGTGATCCGAATGGAGCGAAGCTGCCCAAGTGGCCGGCGGCTAACAGCGACAAAAGCGTTCCGGTGATGACGATCGATGTAGAGAGCGCTGCTGCACCGGAAAAGCACCGCGAACGGTATGAATTTCTGGAGAGCTTGAATCGCTAACGCTGGTCGCGGGCTTGCTGCAAGCGTTGGATGTCGAGCTTGTCCATTTGCATCATCGCGCGCATGACGAGGTCGGCTTTCGCGGAATCCGGGTCTTGCAAGAACTCCAACAACATCGACGGGACGATTTGCCAGGAGAGACCGAACTTGTCTTTGAGCCATCCGCAGCGGTCCTTGTAACCACCGGCGGATAACTTGTCCCACAGAGCATCGATTTCTTCCTGCGTCTCGCAGCTCACGAATAGCGAGATGGCTTCGGTGAACTTGAACTTGGGGCCGCCGTTCAAGGCGAAGAATTGCTGGCCTTCCAGTTGGAAAGTGGCGCCGAGAACGGTTCCTTTGGGTCCGGGTCCGGCTTCTCCGTGGCGGATGACGCTGACCAGCTTGGAATTCTTGAAGATGGAAACGTAGAAGTCGATGGCTTCTTCGGCGTTGTTATCGAACCATAAGAACGTGGTGATTTTTTGAAGGGACGGCATTCGTTGGTTGTCCTCTATTGAAGTGGGCCTTTAGTTGCTGGATTGAGGGCATGATCGCACTACTTATATTGATTATCGCGGGCGTGCTGGTGGTGGGAGTTGTCGGGGCGTTCGTGCTTTACGTATCGGTGCTGTCGATCCTGACGGCTGTGGCGATCATCACGGGGCTACTCGGAACGTTGTTCTTTGGCTACTGGGCTGGGTACCGGGCTCGCGAGCTGCCACGGAGCGTGGCTGGGCCTGCACTCGACAGCGGCGCCGCGAGAACAGGCCCGGTTCGCATCTAGTGATGCAGCAGGAACCACGCGACCAGCAAGACTCCAGGAACTCCTAGTGCCCACGCAACGATATATCCCATAGTTACCTCCGCTTGATTGTTTGCAAGTAGGTGCCCAAAGCTAGTGTTACGAGTTTGCGTCTGAGTGAGCTCGCGTACCGGCAAAATTTCCTGGAATGGGTGCTATAAGATCTAAGGAGCTTGCAAGAGGTGCAGCTATGAAGATCTTAATTCGCATGGCGACGGCGCTCGTCCTATTTTCCGGTGGCGCGTTTTCGCAGACTGCGGCGGACGCGGTTGATGCACACTTGATCGCTGCGAGAAACGCGGCGGGGTTCGACTTCACGGGCACTTTGGCGCGATTGTGCATTGCGCCTCCGCTAGTGACTGGAGTGCGGGATGTGGCGCCGGGTCCGGCGCCGGCTCGGGAGACTTGGTTTGCGGAGCCGGCAAAGGTTTTTGACAACTTGTACTTTGTCGGGTCGAAGATTCATTCGTCGTGGGCGTTAACTAGCAGCGAGGGGATCATCCTGATCGACACGCTGTTCACTTATAACTCCGAGGAAGAGATTGTGGGGGGATTGAAGAAGCTGGGGCTCGATCCGGCGAAAGTTAAGTTTGTCATCATCACGCACGCGCATGGGGATCATGTCGGCGGGGCGAAGCTGCTGCAGGACAGGTTCGGGTCACATATTGTCATGGGCGGGCCGGATTGGGATTCGATCGAGAAGTCGGTCAACGGATATCCGCTGGGCAAACCGAAGCGGGATATCGTGGCTGACGACGGGCAGAAGATCACGCTGGGGGATACTGCGGTGACGATTGTTACTACGCCGGGGCATACGCCGGGGACGCTGTCGATGATCTTTACGGTGAAGGACAAGGGGAGGCCGCTCACGGTGGCGTATTCGGGCGGGACGGCGTTCAATTTCCCGAGCACAGTACCGAATTTCGATATCTACATAAATTCGCAGCGCAAGATGGCGGCTGCCGCGGCGGCGGCGAACGCGACGATCTTGATGTCGAATCATTCGGAGTTCGACGGGGCGGTTTCAAAGATTAAGATGCTGGCGGGGCGCAAGGCTGGGGAGCCGCATCCTTTTGAAGTGGGGGCGGAGGCGGTGGCGCGCTACTTCAAAGTTTCCGAGGAATGCGCGGAAGTTTCCCGGCTGAAGTTGAAGGCGCCATAGAGGAGAAAGGCCATGTCACTGGCGAGTCGAGTGATTGCGATGGTTGTGTTGGGTGCGGCGGCTTGGGCTCAGCAGTATCCCAAGCCAACGGAACTCCCCAATCCTTATCGATTGGCGGATGGTTGGCCGACGCTCCCGAAGAGTATGAATGGCGGGCACTGGGGTGAGGTCATCCGCGTGCACGTCCATAGCGACGGCAACATTTGGGTGTTTCACCGCTGCTTCAACACGGTGCCACCGGGACACGCTACTTGTCTGGGGCGCGATGCTTCGAATCCGCCGATTTTGGAATTCGATCCGTCGGGGAAGCTGCTGAAGAGTTTTGGCGTGGGGTTGTTCGCTTATCCGCACGGCTTCACTGTCGATGAGAGCGGGAACGTGTGGGCAAGCGATGTGAACGATGAAGCAACGATTTTGGGCATGCCGGCGAAGAACGCGGAGGGTGTGATTCGAGGGCAGGAGGTTCTTAAGTTGAGTCCGTCAGGGAAGGTGCTGATGATGTTGGGCAAGGAGGGGGTGGCGGGGAACGGTCCGGATACCTTCGACCGGCCGACTGGGGTGGCGATTGGACGCAACGACGATATCTTCGTGACGGACGGGCACGCGCCTAACGCACACAACTCGGGTCGTGTGGTGAAGTTTTCGAAAGACGGCAAATTCATTAAGGCCTGGGGGCACCTGGGATCGGCGCCGGGGGATTTCGACGAGCCCCACGACATTTTTATCGGCGGTTCGCAGGAGCGGGTGTATGTGGCGGATCGGAAGAACAGCCGCATTCAAGTATTCGATCAGGACGGCAAGTTTATCGCGGCGTGGAAGCAGTTCGGGCAGCCCAGTTCGGTGTTCGTGAGTAAGGACGACACCATTTATATTGGCGCGGCGTTTCCCGATCCTTCCGTTAAGAAGGGTCAGTTGCGGGGGATTGTGGTGGGGAGTGCGAAGGACGGGTCGCTCAAAGCTTTCATTCCGGATCCGGCGGACCCGGACAAGTTGGATGTGGGGACGACGGCGTCGGGGATTGCCGCGGATGACGCTGGCAACATTTATGCGGCGGACGTGGCGGCGCATAGTTTGCGGAAGTACGTCAAGGTCAAGTGACGATCCGGTATTATGAAAAGCATCCATGAGTCTTGAGACCGGCTGGTCCGTGGGCGGCAAGCGACTGATCTTCACGGTGGGGACAGGCCGCAACGGCACCGGATACGTTAGCCATCTGCTTCACGGACTCCCGGACATCTGCTGCCTGCATGAGCCGGACCCGCAATTCTACACAGTGATGCGCGCGGTGCAATCCGATCCCGCGGTCGCCGAGCGGTTTCTTTGTGAGCAGAAACTTCCGGCCATCCGCGGCGTTCGTGAGCCGGTTTATTTTGAGACCAGTCATCTGGCTTGCAAAGGGTTTCTGGAACCCTTGATGGCGCGAGGCGTGCCTTTCGATCTGGTGATCCTGAGGCGCGATCCGGTGCTGGTGGCGACTAGCCTGTTCCTGTTAGGCACGGTGCCGGCGCGGACGCCGCTGGGCTTGCAATTCCTGCTGTCTCCGGCCGATCCGGGAGTGCTGCCGCTGGGGAACTGGCAGGAACTGCATGACTGGGCGCTATGCTATTGGTATTGTCTCGAGATCGAACGGCGAGCGCAGGTTTATAAAGAGCGGCTGGCAGGGCGCGGGGGGCGGCTTCTTGAAACGTCCGTGGGGATGTTGAAAACGGACAAGGGCCTTAGCGAATTGCTGTCGTTTCTGGATCAGGATGCGAACACGCTTTCGACCAATCAGGCTCTGCGCGAGCGCAGAACGGAAGTGGTGAATGACAAGGCCGAGCATAAGAGCGCGGATCGATTCAAAATGATTGACCCGGCGTTGAAGGCCGCATTGGTCCGCGAGGTTAATGAGAGAATCTCCCGCTCCTCTTAATTCTTTTTGGGCCACACCGGGCTGGCCAATTCGATTCGCCAAATCGGGCCGCCGCAGAACAGAGGGCCCTCCATCTTGACGAACGCAGGGGCTTCGCCGCCGAGGACCCAGACGTGGATGTCCGGCGTGGTAGCGACCATGGACACGGTGGTGGGCGGTCCATCGGGTCTAAGGTTCTTAAGCAATGTCAGGATCAGGCCGTTGGCGATGTCCGGCGGCAATTCCATGTGAACGGTGGTGGCCTTCTCTTTGCCGTCGCGTTCCGAGTAATGGACCGTCACGTTGTTGGAGGTGGTGTCGAAGGAGATGTCGGTGTGATGGGCCGAATGTCGGACCCTTCTGGATCAGGTGGTAAGTAAAGAGGCGGAAGTTGCCGCGCTGCGAATAGACGGCAGTTTCGTCGTGAAGCGAGCCGTCTTTGAACGGGAAGACCAGGTGATTGGTGAGGCGATCGTTCGCGGACAACTGGACTAGATAGCCCTGCGCAAGCGGGGCGCCGTCCATGGCGCTCAGCGATAAAAAGCCGTGCATCAAGCCTTCAATGTGACGCACGGCCACCGGCGCGGGGAACGAGCGTCGCGAGCACGCTGGCACTGATCAATATCGTCAAAATTTTGCAGGATCGGGTCTTGTGGCGCATCGCAATATAGCAAGCACGCGAGTAGCTGATGGGGATTTGGGAGGGAAGAAAGGAGTTGTCATTGGAGGTTGACAACTCCCCATTTCCAGCAGGCATCAGGACAAGATGCCAGTTACCATCTAATTTTCACATCTGCCTCGGATTTCCGCCAGCTATCTTTCGATAGCTCTATTCCGTGAACGGGAATTGTTATGACGCGATTCGTCGGCCTTCCCATCGTTTTAGCGGCGTTACTTCTAGTACCATCCGCTCGCGCGGAGTCTGGCGTTGAGGCGTCCTTCCAAAGTCCCTTCGCCGCCGATTCGTCTACGGCGTTGAGATCAGGATCAAACTGGCTCGCTGATATATAATCGGAGACCGTTAGGAGGCAGACTATGCTTCGCTGGTTTCTTGCGGGTTTAACGCTGGGAGTGAGCGCGCTGGCAGGCGATCCACCCTCCCCGGTTACTTTCACTAAGGACGTACTTCCGGTCCTCGAGAAAAATTGTCAGAGCTGTCACCGGCCGGGGCAAGTTGCCCCGATGTCGCTGCTGACGTATCGCGACGTGCGACCGTGGGCCAAGGCAATCAAGTCCGCCGTTATGGCGCGGAAGATGCCGCCTTGGTTCGCGGATCCGAACTACGGGCATTTCAGCAACGACCGGTCGCTGAAGCAGAGTGAAATTGACACCCTCGTCAAGTGGGCCGACAGCGGAGCGGTAGAGGGCGATCCCAAGGATGCCCCGCCGCCGATTGCGTGGGCCAAGGACGGCTGGGGCGTGCAGCCGGAAGTGGTGGTGGAGATGCCGCCCCACGAAGTGCCGGCGAGCGGCGTACTCGAGTGGGAATTGATCGCGCTGCCGTCGCCGTTCAAGGGCGACACCTGGGTCACATCCATGGAGATTCTGCCGGGCGATGCTTCGGTGGTGCATCACATTTGTTTCAGCTTCGAGAAGCATCAGCCCTCTACCGTTTACAACCGTTACGAATGGGTGCAGGTGCCGCGCGACGAGACTGGCAATCCTACGCCCGGCAATAGCGGCTTCGGAGAGCTGCCGGGGATGGTGATCGCCACGCGCGACGTGGGCAGCAGCGAGGTGAAGCTCCGGCAAGGGCATCCGACGCTGCGGCAGAATTTGGATTTCTGCTATTTGCCGGGAGCGGGCTATGACGATTACCGCGCTTGGAATGCGGCGAAGCTGGTGCCGGCGGGGTCGGACCTTATTGTGAGTCTGCATTACACCACCAACGGCAAGGCGGTGACGGACCGCACTAAGATCGGCTTCACGGTGGCGAAGACTCCGCCGGCGAAGAAATTTCTGGTGCAGGGCGCGGGGGAGGATGCGCCGGTGATTGCTCCTACCGCCGCCAACAACCGGGCGGTGTTTGCTTCCGCGTACAATCCGGAATTTGCGATTCCGCCGAATGAGGGGAACTATCTGGCGCCTCCCATGGACATTACCTTTCTAAAGGATGTGGAGATTGTGCGGCTGCGTCCGCACGCGCATGTACGCGGGAAGAGCGCGCAATATCGCGTGACCTATCCGGATGGACGCGAGGAGATCGTGCTGAACGTGCCGCGCTACGATTTCAACTGGCAGCTTTCCTACGGCACGGCGCTGAAGTTACCGAAGGGCACGCGCATGCGGTTTGAATTTCGCTACGACAATTCGCCCAACAATAAATTCAATCCCGATCCCAAGCGTTGGGTGTATCAAGGATTTCAAAGTTGGGAAGAGATGATGGCGCCGAATCTGGGATTCATTGTGGACCGCGATGCCGATGTGAGCGGCCTGATGTCGGTGACGAACTAAAGAGAGGAGACTCCCCGTGAAGAGCTTTCTAACCATCGCCGCGTTGCTGCTAATGACAGGGATGCCGTCGCAAGCCGAAGACGCGAAGAAAATGACCCGCGACGTCAAGGTGATTTCGAGCGCGGGGGCGCGCGCGCTGGCGGACGCTTGCAGCGTCTGGGCGGAGCAGAATAAGCAAATCGTGGCGATTGCGATTCTGGATTGGGCTGGGAATCTGATTGAGTCGCATGCCATGGAGGGCGCACCGATGAACGCGATCGACACGGCGCTCTTGAAGGCGAAGTCGGCGTTGCGCTGGCGGCGGGCGACGTCGGAGACTAACAAGATGGTGCGCAGCGGCGAGAATCTGGCGCCGACATTCATGCGCGATTTTCCGCAGCCGGGGGCTCTGCCTATCGTCGTTAACGGACAAGTGATCGGCGCGATGGGAGTGTCCGGAGCGGATGGCGAGAAGTGCGCGCAGGCCGCGATTGATAACGTGTTCAAGGGAGCGAAATAGTGAAGACAATTGGGATATGTGCGGCGCTGTTCGGGGCACTTGGGCTGGCGCAGACCACGCAAGACTTACTCAACGACGGCAAGAATACAGAAAATGTCACCACGCAGAGCATGGGCTACGACCGTAAGAGTTACAGCCCGCTCAGGCAG
>Ga0068858_100006517_pt1 | contig 11363 bp, 9 predicted proteins | sample KBSSwiS12_FD_66589 | JGI IMG/M metagenome (GOLD analysis project Ga0068858, IMG submission 66589) | Switchgrass rhizosphere microbial communities from Kellogg Biological Station, Michigan, USA - KBS Switchgrass S1-2 | ecosystem: Host-associated > Plants > Roots > Rhizosphere > Soil ... | reverse complement strand
CACCGACGCCATACCATCGGTCCTGACCGCGCTTTTCGCACTTGGCGCGGGGTTCTTCTCCGAATGGCACGTGGGCCTCGTCATGGCCTGTGTGGTGCCGATCGCCATCGGCCTCACCGTCTGGCAGGTCACGTCGCAAAAAGGCATCCGCCTCGCCCTTCTCCAAGCCAAGGAAGGCCTCGATGGCACGATGGTCGAGCAACTCGGCGGCCTTGAATACATTCGCGCGGCCAACACCTACCGGCAGGAACTCCAGCGCGTGGAAAATGCCGCCGAGGCGCGGCGGGAACGCGAGCTCCGCCACAGTACCGCCATGGCGAAATTCGACTGGATGAAAACGGTGAACGAAAACCTCTTTCACGTCGCCATCATTGGCTACGCCATCTACCTCGCGGCGCGCGGCCAGGTGGACTATGGCAAGGCCTTCACCTTCTCGATGCTCTTCCTGAACATCATGCGCCCCTTGCGCGAAGTGCACCGCATTCTCGACGAAACTTACGAGACGAGCCTTCAGGTGAGCGTGCTCCTCGGCATGCTCAACCAGCCCGTGGATCAATCCTTCGGCACGGTCACGCTGCGGGCGCCAAAGCTCGACGGCACGGTGCCACTGCTCGAATGCCAGGACCTCGTCGTCGAATACGAAACGCCGTCCGGCCCGCGGCGCATCCTCGATGGCGTGACCCTCGCGATCACGCAAGGCCAGACCGTCGGGATCGCCGGCCCGAGCGGCTCAGGCAAGAGTACGTGGCTGCGCGCCATGCTGCGACTGCTGCACCCCAATGGGGGCGAAGTGCTCGTCGGTGGCGTGCCGATCAGCGTGCTCTCCCGCGAAGACATCGGCAAGAGTATCGGCTACGTATCGCAGACGCCGTTCGTCTTTTCCGGTACGGTGCGTGAGAACATTGCCTACGGCTGCGGTGAGGTGACATTCGAGCAGGTTCAGCAGGCCGCGCAGCAGGCGCATATTCACGAGGATATCCTCGAGATGCCACTGGGTTATGAAACCGTGCTCAATGAACGCGGCGCCAATCTTTCCGGCGGCCAGCGGCAGCGTATTTCGCTCGCCCGCATGTTTTTGAAAAATCCGCCGGTGCTCATCCTCGATGAAGGCACCAGCGCGCTCGACAATATCAGTGAGCGCCGGGTGCGCGCGGCCATCGATCACGCGCGGAAGTCCCACACCGTCATCATGGTGGCGCATCGCCTCAGCACCCTGCGCGACACCGATCGTATTTTCGTCTTCGCCGAAGGGCGGGTGGCGGAGGAAGGGAGCTATAGCGACCTGGTCGCGAAGAACGGCGTCTTCGCCGAACTGGTCCGCAGCGCGGAAGCCGGCTAACCGCGGAACGGTGATTGGGCCGCAGACCTGGGCTGGTGGATGGTGCTACTTCACCACCCACGTCTGAAGCGCGACCCCTTCCCGGCCTTTGTCGTCAGAGATGGCGACGCGCACGTTGTATCGCCCGGCGGGGATTTTCGCCTCGGGAACATTGATGCCCTCCGCCGTGAGGTACGGCTTCACTTTCGAGATGAGCGAGATGGGGATGAGCTTGAGCACTTCGATCTTGAGAGTGTCGGTGAGCACTTTCGCATCGCCCGTCGGCACGAAGCGCACTTTCACGGGAAACGGCGTGGCCACCGGGGTTCCGGGCACAGGCATGTCGAAAAGAATCGCGGGACCACCGGGGACGGGTGTCTTGTCGCCGGCGGCGGAAAGCTTGCCGTTCGTGGGATCCTTGATCATCGGCAGCTCCGGCTGCGCGGCCTCCTGCGCAGTAAGGAGTTCAATCGGAGCAGCCGAACTCCCCGCCTCGAGACCGAGGAGCACCAGCATGAGCAGCAACCGGATGCTTTTCATAGGGAAACTATGAACAATGATCGGGGATGGAAACAAGTGGAATGCCCGCGTCGTTTTGAATGTGACAAAGTGGGGCGCTTTGGATAAGAAGAAGCGCCATTAACGGCCCACTTACAACGTTCTGGCGCATGGGCCTGAAATCTGCCGAAGCCAGCGCCGGTTCGAGCAATCGTCCCTTCTCATGAACACCTCCCCTGTCGTCTTTGTCTGGCCCGGTGATCTCCATCTCGAATTTCCCGACCGCCCGAATTATCAAACAGCGCTCTGGATGGCGGAGGAAGTGAACACCCTCATCAAGCCGGATTTTGTGCAATTTGCCGGTGACAATGTGCAGCACGCCCGGGAACCGGAGTGGGCCCTTTTCAAAAACATTTACGGCACGCTCCAGGCACCCTTTCACGCGCTGGTCGGCGATCACGATGCCCATCACGATGCCGGGGCGCATGCCTACCAGGCCCACATGGGCGCGACTTACCAGGCCTATACGGTTGGCGGCTATCGCTTCATCTGCCTGAATACGATGCAATTCCGCCCGCTCGGCATGACCGACGAGCAAGTAATCTGGTTCCGCTACGAAGTGGATGCGGCGCTCGCGCGTGGCGAGCAGGTTGTGGTGTTCCAGCACCATTACCCGTTCCAGGTCTGGGAGGATTTCGGAAACATGCCGGGCATGGCGGCATGGCGCGAAGTCGTGCAGACCCGGCCGATCACGGCGCTCTTTGCGGGACATACGCACTACGGCCAGATCGCCAACGACGGCCGGCACGTCTATGTAGCGGTGCGTTCCATCGGCGACCCCGAGGGCGGGCCGGCGGGTTATGCTGTGGTCCATCTGGATGGCGACGACCTCGCACTCACGTATCGCAGTGCCGCGGATCGCGGCCCCATCGCGCTCATCACGCACCCACGACGACTGATCCTGGCGACGAAGGCCGCGCATATCGTCACCGGTCCGACGGAAGCCCGCGTGCGCGCCTGGTCGATGGGACCAATCACTTCGGCGCAGGCGCGGATCGACGATGGCTCGTGGACGGATTTGCCGGGGACCGGTGAACTGGCGTGGAGCTTCCTTATTCCCGGTGACACCCTCACGAAAGGCGAACACCAGCTCGAAGTCCGGTTGACCGATTCAAATCAAGCCGTGGGCCAGGACCGCATCACTTTCCTCTGCGATCGCTCCGGGCGGTACAATCCGTTCCCAGCAGTCGAGCCGGTCGTGCGGGAGACAAAATTTTGCTGATCGCCGTGCCCTGGGCTCACCCAGGAAAACCCACTGACGGGTCAGGCCCGATCCTTACGCACTGGGCGGCAGATTCGGCATCGGCGGCGGAGCGCTGGGCGGAGGAGGAATGATGGTGACCGTCGTCGTGTGCTTTTTCCCGACGAAGGCGGAGCAGAGCGCGAGGATCACCCCGAGAAACAACAGGCCGATCCCGCCCACCAGCCATCCCTTCGGCTTCGAGGGCGCCAGATCCATCGAATAAGTGAGTTGATTGAAATCGCCACCGGATTGGGAGAAGGCCGCATTGGTCGCGCCGGCTGGGAGTTTGGCCTTGAGCGTTTGCGTGAAAAGCACCCCATTCATCGCCGCGCTGCTGGTGAAAAACCAATCCAGGCCGGAGCCGGTCACGAGCTTGAGATCCTTGGTGACGTCGATCGCAAAGTCGCCGTTGCTCTTGTACTTTGCCAGGGCCCGCGCCTTGATTTTGGCGACGGCGTGGCGATGCACGTCGTCCTTCTCGAGCGAGTAATCGTCGACCACGGCGCTGGCGTACTGATAACGCAAATCGCGGAGCAGGATATCGGGATGATCGCCGAAGCGATCCTTCCACTCACTCCAATCGGCGGCGCTGAATTGCGAGCTGGTTTCGATGGTCGCATCCCCGCGCGCATCGAAGGTGTAGGTCTGGTCGAGCCCCCGCGTGGGGAGATCCTGCTGCGCTTGCCCGGACGATGAAAGAGCGGCGCAGGCGATGACGGGAAGCGTCAGGAAAAGACGGAGTCTGTTCATGGGATGAAACGGCGCACGTTGACTAATTACCGAAGTAAACGGAGCTTTCGATGTATTCGATGAGTTTCTTGTCTTTGCCCCGCCCCTGGGTGTTGGCGCCGATGACAAAACCCAGGACTCCGCCGCGGGTGACTCTAAACATCCCCGCCCAAAGATTGGTCCCCGCGCGCGAAGTCGCGCTGCCGGTGTAACTCACCACGTCGTGGTGACTGTCTTCCCCGGCGCGGGTCTCGATTTTCAGCTTCACTCCCATATTCGAATTGAACTGTTGCGCGATCGACTTGACGGCATCGTCGGAGCTTTTCAAATTGGTGAACCGAAAAATATTCACCCCGAGGGTCGTCTGCATGTCCGTTGCGGTGAAAATCATTCCGTTGATCGGGCCACCCTCGGTGCGAACCCAGTGCGATGGCACATCGACCGTCACCCAATTTCCGGGGCTCACGTAGCGGAAGAAGCCATCGGGCAAAGGTCGCGTGTCCTCAGCGGTCTTCTGCTGGTCCTCGGTCGGCGTCGTGTTGGGCTGTTGGGCCGGCGGCTGCTGGGCCGGAGGTTGTTGCGCCACTGCCGTCTTATGGGCCGTCCGCTGGGCGAGAATGTTTTTGATTTTGTCGACGTCGATCGAGGGTAGTTCCGGCGGACGAAAGCCCTGTTGCTGATATTGCTGCACGCCAATCCACATTTGGAATTTCTGCTTTTGCAGATCCTGCTGCGCCATCTTGATCGCATCCATGAACGACACTGGACCATTGGCGCCCACCGCCATCGGGGTGATCGCGGTGCATTCAATGGGGATGAACTGGTTGGCCTCCTGGCCGAACCAAACGAGTGTGAAAGCGTGACCGGGTCGGAAGACGACCGTCGTCCGTAAGCCGAGATGTTCCATGGCTGAAGCCCAAAGCAAGGCCAGTTCGACACACAGGCCCTGGTTGGTGATGATCACGTCGCGCGGCAGGCGCACCGTTTGCACGATGGTGCTCACGTCGCCCAGTTTGTTGGGCACGCCCGCATCGCTGGTGTAACGCATGCCCGTTTCGCACATGTAGTCATACATCGCCTTCATCACGCGGGCGATTTCCTCCGGGCCACCCGCGATGCCCGCCGTGGTGCCGCCCGTCCGCCGGGTGACCTCGGCCACGAATTCCCTGACCACCGGATCGTTGGGGGTGACCATCGCGGCGACAAATGGCGCGGTGACAAAATGATCGTACCAAGTGACCAGTTCGTTCGCCGGAAGATCGGTATACTCGACCTCGTTCACCCCGCGCAGCTCCACGTTCGAGCGCAGGATTTCTTCCTTGGTGCTGCCGGGTTTGTCCGACCAGCGAATTTTCGTTTCGAGCGTGACCGTGGTCTGGCTGGTCAGTTGCGTCACCTTCGATGGCAACTGCGGATAGAACAGCTTCACCACCGTCTGGCCCGGTTGAATCTCCCCGTTCGTCTCCGCGGTCGTCCACGGGATGTAATCGGGAATTTGGTAGCTGATGGAAAAATCATGCACCGGCCCGGAACCGGTGTTCTTGAAAACGACCTTGCTCAAAAAATTCCGACCATTCTGGGCCCCAGGGTTGCCATACACTTTGTAGGCGAAAGTCATCAGCGACTTCTTCACCACCGGCGATTCCCAAGTGAGCGCGCCGACCTCGGAGGTTGGACGGAAGTAGAGGCCGAGGGACGCCACACCGGCCAGGAGGAGGAGGCCGGAAAGGAGACGAAGCAGAGTTTTCATGGCGAAAAGCTGAAGGGCGCGTACGTCGGAACCCTGAGATTTTACTCAAAGGACGACGCGTTTGTCAGGAACAATTAATCAGGCGGGCTGACGGGGCGGGCTGGCGACAAAAATGCCCGCGCGTGCAACGGAAATCGCCGCCCATCTGCCGCCAAACGGTGCAGGTGAATCCCCAGAATGTTTCTGGCGATTATTTTTTGGGGAACGCGTCGATCAGGACGAAATACATCACTTCCGCAGCCGACTTCTTGAGCATCTCCGGATGATTGCCAAGATACTTCTTCACCAGTTGCGCCATTTGGAGCGGGGTCACGCCGTTGTCGGGAAGCGAATACAACGGCTGGCCGCCCTTGATCATCTCTCCGAACAACGCCATGTCGGTAAATCCCCGGAGATACCCCATCCCCTCGTAGATCTTGAGGTTCTCCTCGTGGGTGGCTTCTTTTGATCGCACGCTCAACAACGCATTGGCCTGCTCCAGCAATCGTTTGCCATCGTAAGGGTCAGCCGCCCAACCGGACGAAATCACCAATGAAAACGCGAAGAACAGGAGCAGTAGTTTTCTCATAGGGTATGATTTGGTTCGAGGAGAGCGGAAGGCAAGGCGTCCCGGTACCGCGCTACAGGTGAAGACGGAGACTGGGAGGTGGGCGTTTCGCCACAATCTATATCATGCGGGGTCTCTCCCTCCAGCCACTACTACCGGCTTGCGTGTGCCCTTTTTTTGGCCAACTCTGCGCCCCAGACACGCCCCGGACTTAGACCGCCGATTTGAATTACCCCCCCCTGATCCAGACCCTCGCTGACCTGGTGCGAATCGACAGCGTGAATTCATCCTATGAGGGAGGTCCCGGTGAAAAGGCGATTGCGAATTGGGTGCGGCAATTCTTTGAACAACGCGGCATCGAGGTGTGGGAGCAGGCGGTGTTTCCCGGCCGGCCGAATGTGATCGCGCGATTGGCGGGACGTGATAGTTCGCGCCGCGTGATTCTCGAGGCTCATACGGACACGGTCTCGGTGCAGGGCATGAGTATTCCGCCATTCGAGCCGCGGGTAGCTGACGGGAAGCTTTATGGCCGCGGCAGTTGCGACACCAAAGCGGGCCTCGCCGCGATGATGCACGCCGTGGCGTGCTTGCATGAGGAGGGAATCCAGCCCCCCTGCGACGTGTGGCTGGCCGCCGTGGTGGACGAGGAATTCTCCTATCGCGGCGTGGTAAAACTTTGCGAGGGACTCACCGGCCAGGCCGCGCTGGTCGCGGAGCCGACGGGGTTGCGCGCCGTGATCGCCAGCAAGGGCGTGCTGCGCTGGCGCATCGTCGTCCGCGGCAAGGCGGCCCACAGCGGCAAGCCGCACTTGGGAGTGAATGCGATCAACCACATGGCGCGAGTCGTTCTGGCAATCGAGGAGGATCACCAGCGCCTCGCCACGCGTTCGCATCCCCTGCTCGGCCCGGCGACAGTCAACGTCGGCGTGATCCGTGGCGGCGTGCAGGTAAACTTCGTCCCCGACTCCTGCTCCATCGAGATCGATCGCCGCTTGCTGCCGGGTGAGACAGTGGCCGCCGCGCTCGCGCACTACCAGCATCTGCTCGATTCGTTACAGGCTCAGCACCCGACGCTCGATGCCGTGATGGAGCCACCGATGCTCACGGATGAAGCGCTGGAGACAGCGGCGGATTCCGCGCCGGCACGGCTGGCAAGCGCCCTTCTTACCGAGATGGAACTGGATGGGACCCTTTGTGGGGTGCCGTTTGGAAGCGACGCCAGCAAGCTCTCGCGGCAAGGAATCCCCAGCCTGGTCTTCGGTCCGGGCAGCATCGACCAGGCGCACGCCGCCGTGGAATTCGTGGAGGTCGCGCAGGTCGCGCGCGCGTTCGAGTTTTACCGCGAGTTCATCCGACGCTTCGAGTAGCTCGTTCTTACGAGAAGAAGACGTTTTCCGCGGTCTTGCGCAGCATCCAGTGCTTGTCTTCCGCGGTGAGAAAATCGAGGCGGTCGCGAATGAGCGCGATGGAGTCGGCGTAGGTGTGGCCGTGTTGCACTTGGAAAGGGCAGTCGCTGGCCCACATGAGACGGGAAGCGCCATAGGTGTCGCGCAACTTGCGGATCATCGGTCCGAGATCGGTGTAGGGGGCCTTCTTGGCGCCGAGGGCGTAGAAGGCGGAGGTCTTCACATGCGTATGCCGGAAGGCCGCGAGGCGGCAGAGATTATCGAGATCGTTTTGCTGCACCGGGCCTTTCATGCCGAGGCGGGCGAAGTGGTCGATGACCACCGGAGTGTGCGGATAGGCCTTGCACATGCGATGCACGGCGGGCAGTGAATCGGGATCGGCGAGCAAGCACATGGAGAGGCCGGCATCCGCTCCGTAAGCCCACATTTTCTTCATGCCATCGGAGTGCTGCCAGGCCTCGGCCTTGGCTTTGTCGGTATAAATCCGGAAACCACGCACACCGTGAGCAGCGAGCGTCTTCATCGTCTGGCGCACGTCGGGCTTCGTTTCATCGACGATCGCGACGCCGCGGAAGGTGCCGGGATAGCGGGCGATAGAATCGAGCAGGTAGCGGTTGTCGAATTGGTAGAAGCTCATCTGGATGAGCACGACGCGACTCACCCCCGCGGGGCGGCAATGAGTGAAGAGTTCCTCCGGGGTGAAACTGCGCGGCTTCATGTCCCACCATTTGCTGAATCCTTTCGCGAGCGGATACCGTTTCGTGTCGGGCGTCCACACATGGACGTGTGCGTCGATATGGCCGTGGCCGGAGTCCTTGGCCAAGGCGGAGCCGGCGGGGGCGAGGGCAGCGAGGAGGGTGGAGCGCAGGAAACCGCGGCGGGTCAGGGTCGGGGGGGTATTCATGGGTGTGAGATGGATTACACTTTCTCCAGCAACGTGCCTAGCACGCGGAGAAAATCGTGGATGTCATTTTGGGTGTTGTAGCCGTGGACGGCGATGCGGATGCGGCCGGCGTTGTGCATGACGTGCACATTCTCGCGCTCCAGCGCCGCATGAAGTTCGGTACTGCGCGGATGCTGGAAGGCGAGGATGCCGCTGCCGTTCCAGCGGCACATCGGCTTGACGCCCAACTCCCGCAAGCCGGCTTCCGCCTCGGCCACGAGCGGGTCCGCATGGGCGGCAATGTTAGCCACGCCGACGCCTTCGAGATAGCGCAGCGAGGCGTTGAGGGCGTAGAGGGCGACGAAGTTGGGCATGCCGACGGAGAAGCTGGCCGCGCCGGTCTTGGGCACGGCGCGTTCGAAACGATCGGCGTCGAAAGCGTTTTGCAGATGCAGCCAGCCGCCGGCGCGGGTGGTCAGCCGCGAGGCGCTGGCGGCGGGAATGCCAATGATGCAGCCGCCGTGAATCCCCAGCGTCCATTTGTGCGTGCTGGAGATGAGGATGTCGGCGCCTTCGCAATCCAGGACCACGCGACCCAGGGCCTGGGTGATATCGACCGAAATGACGGCGTGCGGGGCGAGCTGCCGGACGGCGTCGCGAAACGGCGCCCAATCGATGCGGTGGCCGTTGTAGAAGCTGACCAGCGAGACCTGGACGAGCTTGGTACGCTCGTTGAGCAAGGTCGCGAGATGCGCGACGTCGAGCGCGCCGTCCACCGATTTCCAGACGCGCAACGCAGGTGCATCCGCCGCGCGCAGCCACGGCGTCACCCCCGCGGGAAAGTCGAGATCGGTAACGACGACGTTATCCTCACTGCCGAGCTGAAGCGCGGAGGCGAGGAGATTGTAAGCTTCGGAACTGCACGAGCAGAACGAGACCTCGGATGTCTGCAAGCCAAGCATCCGGGCGCTGACCTCGCGGCACGCCTCGACCTGGGCGAAGTGGCCGTCGCGGCCTTTCATGCCGCGCAGCTTGTCCTCCCAATAGGCGTGAATGGCGTCGCCGGTGCAGCGGGGTGGAATGCTCTCGGCGGCGGTATTAAGGTAGGTGATGCCCGAGAGCGTGGGAAAATCGCGGAGGCGTGTGGATTCGGTGAGCATGGGATTTTAAGCAACGAGTGGTGGTTCGCTTTTCCGCCAGAGGAGCTTCATGGCGATCACGCCGAGCCACGGAGCCAGACCGGCGATGACGAGTCCGACGTCGTAGCTCTTCGTGCGATCGGCCAGTAGGCCGAAAAAACTGTGCATCGGCGAAGTCACCGCCCACACCCAAAGACTCAGCAAGCCGGTGAGACGGCCAACGTGGTTGGGGGAAAGATCCTGAACGAAACTGTAGTAGCACGGAAACAAGGCCAGCGCGCCAGCGCCGATGAGCAAGAGCGTAGCGAGCAGTGGCCAGCCTTTTCCAAGCGAGGGCAGCAATACGCTAAGCGAAGTCAGTACGCACGCTCCGGCGTAAACCGTGCGCCGCGCATTATGCGGAGATGCGCCGCGCCGGCGAATGAGCCAGAGCGAGACGAATCCGGCGAGGATGCAACCGACATCGGTGGCGATGAAGTAGAGCGAGTTGAAATCGAGGGCCGCCCTTTCCTCGTAACCGCGGCCGGTCTGCAAAAACTTCATGAGCCACACGCGGTAAATATGCCACGCCGCCTGTGCACCCACGATGAGCAGGGCCACCGCCCAGAAGCGTCCGCTGCGCAAGATGGCAGCCAGACCTGGACCATCATTTTTTGCTGCATTCACGGGAGCAGTTGCCGTTTCGAGATCGCGAGGGCGGAGGCAGACGAGCCACAGGGCGACCCACAGCAATCCCGCGCCACCGACGGCGATGAAGGTCGTGCGCCATGAGCCCGGCTGGTCCGTGACGAGCAGTTTCATGATCTGCGGCGTGACGATGGCCCCAATGGAAGCGCCGCTTTGCAACATGCTGTTGCCCATGGTGCGGTCTTTTTCGCTCAGCAGGGTGAAAGTGGTCTTGAGCGCGCAAGGCCAGTGACCGGCCTCGAAGAATCCGAGCAGCGTGCGACAGGCGATGAGCGCGAAATAACCGTGGGTCCAGCCGGTGGCCATGCCCATGAGCGACCACGCGGCCAGGATCGCGGGGTAGAGGTAATAAACGCGCACCCGATCCGCGAGGAAACCAAAGACGAGAGATCCCGCGGCGAAGGCCCAGCCAAAGGCCAGTTCGAGATTGCCGTATTGCGCGTCGTCCAACGCCAACTCACGCGTCACGCGTACCGACGCGCTCGCGAGGGTGACGCGATCCATGTAATTGATTGTCGTGGCGAGCAGAAGCAGGCCGGTGATGGCCCATTTCCACGAAGGGGGGCGGGAAACGGTCGCTTCGGTATGCACGCAATCCCGGCCTTAGTAAGTGGCGCGTCCGCCGGAAAGGTCGAAGACGGCGCCGGTGGTAAAGGAGCAGTCTTCCGAAGACAGCCACGCCACCAGGGCGGCGGCTTCCTCGATCTTGCCAAATCGGCCCATCGGGATCTTGGAGAGCATGTAGTCGATGTGGGTCTGCGCCATCTGCTTGAGAATGTCGGTGGCAATCACCGCGGGCGTGACGCAGTTAACAATGACGTTGCTGGTGGCGAGTTCCTTGCCGAGCGACTTGGTCAGCGCGATGACGCCGGCCTTCGATGCGCTGTAGTGCGCGGCATTGGGATTGCCTTCCTTGCCCGCGATGGAGGCAATGTTGACGATGCGGCCATAGCCGTTTTTCAACAGATGCGGAATGACCGCGCGGCAGCAGTGGAAGGGGCCGTTGAGATTGATGGCGAGCACGCGCTGCCATTCCTTCGGATCGGTCTCCCACGTTTTCGCGTTGGTTCCAGCGATGCCGGCGTTATTGACCAGGATATCCA
>Ga0068858_100006516_pt1 | contig 11364 bp, 9 predicted proteins | sample KBSSwiS12_FD_66589 | JGI IMG/M metagenome (GOLD analysis project Ga0068858, IMG submission 66589) | Switchgrass rhizosphere microbial communities from Kellogg Biological Station, Michigan, USA - KBS Switchgrass S1-2 | ecosystem: Host-associated > Plants > Roots > Rhizosphere > Soil ... | reverse complement strand
ATATCGCCCGACCGGCGCAGTCCCGGATCGGCTGACGCCCCAGCGCGAGAAAGCGCTGGCGGCGCTCGAAGGCCGCCAGGGAACGATCCGCGAGCTGTCGGATCACGCCGGAGTCAGCGACAGCGTGATGCGCGGGCTGGTTCATACCGGCGCGCTCGAAGCCGTCACGGTTGACGCCGATCGTCCGCTGCCGCGCCCCGACCCCGGCCACGCCCCGCCCGATCTCAACGACGATCAGCGCGGCGCCGCGAAGAGCCTGGTCAAGTCGATCGGCAAGGGTTTCGACCCCGTGCTGCTCGACGGAGTCACGGGATCGGGCAAGACCGAGGTCTATTTCGAGGCGATCGCCGAATGCCTGCGACAGGGAAAACAGGCGCTCGTCCTGCTCCCCGAAATCGCGCTCACCGAGCCGTTCCTGAAGAGGTTCGAAGCGCGCTTCGGCTGCGCTCCCGTCGCCTGGCATTCGGACCTGCGATCCTCGCAGCGCCGCCGCGCCTGGCGCGGAATCGCGAATGGAGAAGCCCAGGTGACGGTTGGCGCTCGATCGGCGCTGTTCCTTCCCTACCCGAACCTCGGCCTCATCGTCGTCGACGAAGCGCACGAGCCGAGCTTCAAGCAGGAGGACGGGGTTCAGTATCACGCCCGCGACACGGCGGTGATGCGCGCGAAGTTCGAGGACATTCCGGTGATCCTGTCGTCGGCGACCCCGGCGATCGAGAGCAAGCAGATGGTCGAGCTTGGCCGCTACCGCGAGGTCGGCTTGCCGCAGCGCTTCGCGGGCGCGTCGTTGCCGGAGATCCGCGCGATCGACCTGACCAAGGATCCGCCGCCCCGCGGCCGTTGGCTGGCGCCGAGCCTGGTCGAGGAGCTCGCGGCCAACCTCGAACGCGGCGAACAGTCGCTGCTGTTCCTCAACCGCCGCGGCTTTGCGCCATTGACCCTGTGCCGCCACTGCGGCCACCGCTTCCAATGTCCGAACTGCACCGCGTGGATGGTCGAACACCGGCTGATGCATCGCCTCGCCTGCCATCATTGCGGACATGTCATGCCGCCTCCCAAGGCTTGTCCGGAATGCGGAGAGGTAGACAGCCTCGTCGCATGCGGCCCCGGGGTCGAGCGCATCGCCGACGAAGTTGCCGAGCTGTTCCCCGAAGCACGGACGGCAATCGTCACAAGCGACACCATCTGGTCTCCGTTACGCGCGGCAGAATTCGTGGGAGCGATGGAAGCAGATGCGATCGATGTCGTCATCGGCACACAGCTGGTTACCAAGGGGTACCACTTCCCCAATTTGACGCTCGTTGGCGTGGTCGACGCCGACCTCGGCCTTGCCGGGGGAGACCTTCGCGCGGCCGAACGCAGCTTCCAGCAGATCCAGCAGGTCGCCGGCCGGGCCGGGCGTGCCGACAAGCCCGGCAGGGTGTTCGTGCAGACTCATGAACCCGACGCCCCTGTCATTGCCGCATTGGTCTCCGGAGACGGCCCAGGCTTCTACGCGGCCGAGACCGAGGCCAGGCGCGAGGCTGCAATGCCGCCATTCGGTCGTCTCGCGGCTATCGTCGTTTCCGCCGAGGATGGTTCGGAGGCCGAGGCCGTCGCCCGCCGGATCGGTCATTCCGCCCCCGAGGTTGAAGGAATGGCCGTCTTCGGCCCCGCCCCAGCCCCGCTCGCCATGCTTCGAGGCCGGCATCGCCAGCGCCTGCTCGTCCACGCTCGCCGAAGCCTCGACGTCCAGGACGTGATCCGCGACTGGCTTGCCGACATCGAGTGGAGCTCGAAGGTCCGAGTCAGCGTCGATGTCGACCCCTACAGCTTCCTCTGAAACAGGCGCGATTAGAAGGGCTTGCGCGGCCGCCGCCGGCTGCTAGCGTGCCGAGAGGGGGTTCGATGCGTTTTCTGTTGATTTGGCTCGTCGCCGCATCCGCGCTTGGTCTCGCGGCTCGCGCCGACGCGTCCTGGTATCAAGCCAACTCGAAGCATTTCATCATCTATGCTGACGCGACTCCCGAGGAGCTTCGCGACTACGGGACCAAGCTCGAACGGTTCGACCAAGCCGTGCGGATGGCGCGAGCAATGGATGACCCGCCGCTCACGGATTCCAATCGGCTGACGATCTACCAGCTACGCGACCCTGGCGAGCTTGTCCGACTGACGGGCGATCCCAGCATACTTGGTTTCTATGTGGCTCACGCCCGAGGATCGCTCGCATTTGTCGCCCGCAAGAAAGCCCGCTTCAAGGGCGACATCGATTCGGACATCGTGTTCTTCCATGAATATGCCCACCACCTGATGCTTCAGGCGTCGACGGCCGCGCTTCCGGAATGGCTGGTCGAGGGGTCGGCCGAGTTCCTCTCGACCGCGCAGCTGAACGTGGACGGCACGGTCACGTTCGGCGCCGCCGCTAACCACCGCGCAATCGGCATCCTGGCGTTACATCACGAGCTTCCGCTGACGATGATGATCAAGGAGACATACGGTGATCTGACCGGCTGGCAGACCGAGCTCGTCTATGCTCGCGGCTGGCTGTTGACGCATTACCTGACGTTCGAGCCGAGCCGTCGCGGCCAGCTCGACCGTTATGTGGCCGGCATCCAGCGCGGAATGACCTCGCTCGAATCCGCCAACGCTGCGTTCGGCGAGCTCGCTACGCTCGATCGTGAACTCAATAGATACGCCGAGCGCAAGCAGCTCACCGGACTGGTCTTCACCCCCGACGCGTCGAAATTGAGTACCGTTTCCGTCCGGCCGCTGACCGCGGCCGAGGCGGCGATGATGCCGGTCCGATTGCGGTCCGAAGCCGGCGTGACCCGAAAGATGGCGCCGACCGTCGCGGCGCAGGCGCGCAAGCTCGCCGCACCCTATCCATCCGACGCTTTCGCTCAAACGGCCCTCGCGGAGGCCGAGTACGACGCCAAGAATTACCCTGCTGCCGATGCGGCGGCGGACAAGGCATTGGCGGCCGATCCAAAGAACGTTCACGCCCTGATCTACAAGGGCCTGGCTCGAATGGAGCTGGCAAAGGCCAATCCAGCGTCAGCGAATTGGGCCGAGGTACGAAGCTGGTTCGCCAAGGCCAATCGGCTGGACACCGAAAATGCCGAGCCGCTGATGCTTTATTATCGGAGCTTTATGGCTGCCGGTGCGCAGCCGACAGACAGCGCGACCAAGGGCCTGCTCTACGCACTCGTCCTTGCGCCCCAGGACGGCCAGCTGCGGTTGCTGGCGTCGCGCCAACTGCTCAAGGATGGCCGGGCCGCAGAAGCGAAACAGGCGATCGCTCCCCTCGCCTTCGACCCGCATGGCGGGGCTCTGCGCGACATCGCCAAGAAGGTCGTGGGTGATATGGATCGCGGCGATTCCACGGGCGCGGTCAAGCTGATCGACGATTGGGAAAAACCCGTCGAGAAAGACAACTGATGGGGAGCGGTATGCGTGGGATGCTCATTTGCCTGGCTGGAGCCGGCCTAATCCTCGCCGGCGGTCGCGCCGACGCTGCCTGGCATGTCGCCAAGTCGCGGCACTTCATCATCTACGCTGACGACAATCCGAAACGGTTGCACGATTTCGCCGATCGGCTCGAGAAATTCGATCAGGGTGTCCGGGCCGCGATCCACTCGGCTGATCCCGAGGTTGGGGACGGCAACCGCCTGACCGTCTTCGTGATGCCCACCGAACAGGCGGTCCGCGACGTCGTCCACGACAAGTCCGGATTCTTCACGGGCTTCTACACGGGCCGCGTAACCGGTTCGCTCGCCTACGTCCCGAAGCGGACGGGCAGCGACTTCGACGGAGTCGACCAGAAAGAGGCCATTTTTTTCCACGAATACACGCATCACCTGATGAACCAGGATCTCGATCGGCCCTACCCCGAATGGTACGTCGAGGGGTTCGCGGAATTCTTTTCAACGCCGCGCTTCCAGAAGGACGGATCGATCTGGTTTGGAGCCCCGGTCCAGGGCCGGGCGTGGGGACTTTTCAACGGCCCGCAGATGCCCGTCGAAAGCCTGTTGGCGGGCATGCAGCCCAAAATGACGAATGAGCAGCTCGATGTGTTCTACGGCCGGGGATGGCTGTTGTCCCATTACCTGCTGATGGAGGCGCGCCGGCAGGGACAATTGTCCAGCTACATCACCGCACTTTCCAAAGGGACGGCCACATTGGAGGCCGCGAAGAGTGCGTTCGGGGATTTCAAGCAGCTCGATCATGAGCTGGACGTCTATCGCACCAAGCCCTTGCTTCAGTTCAAAATCGGCGCGTCGAACATTCACGTAGGACCGATCGAAGTGTCGCCGCTGAGCGCGGGAGCGGCCGAGATCATCCAGCTCCGCGCGAAAGAGAAATATGACGCGGGCGAGCCAGGGGCCAACAAAACGCTCGAGCCGCAGGTCAGGCAGATCGAAGCGAAATATCCCGGCGATGAAATCGTCGAAACCACTCTTGCCGAGATCGAGCTCAATAGCGGCGATTCCGCAGCGGGCGAGGCCGCCGCGGATCGCGCGCTCAAGTCCAATCCGCGGAACGTCGAGGCACTGGTCCTGAAGGGCCGAGCGATTGCCGGACGGGCGGAGGGGCTAGACGACGAAGACCAGCGGCACGCGATGTTTAACCAGGCGCGCGCGACACTCATCGCCGCGAACAAGATCGATACCGAAGACCCCGAGCCCTTGATGGAGTTTTACAATTCATTCCTCAGCGAGGGAGTCCGGCCGAACGACAACGCGATCGCGGCGCTGCATTACGCTTCGGACCTCGCGCCCCAGGACCTCGGGGTGCGGATGAGCTCGGCGATTGCCTACCTCAACGAAGATAAGGTGAAGGAGGCGCGGAACACACTCGCCGTCGTCGCTTATTCGCCGCACGCTGACGAAATTGGTGACCTGGCGCGCCGGATTATTGCCGCGATCGATGCGGGCAAGGGCAAGGCCGCGCTCCTCGAGCTCCGGAAAAAGCCTGCGGCGGATTCCGGGTCTCGCTGACGGGCAGTCAGCGCATCCAACTCGGCTGGACCAGGAGCCCGCGCTTCACCGCGAGCACGATGATCGACACTATCAAGATTGTTCCGAAGCAGCCTCAACCGTCTTGATCGGCGGCTTCGATCCGGTCACCCATATCGGGCGCCGCAACTCGCCCTTTTGGATCGCGCGCCACAGCAACCACAGGCCGAAGAGGGTCGCAACAACGATCGCGATCACCGACGCTTCGAGTCCAAAACCATTGCCGGTGAGCAACGGATCGCCGCTAAGCCGCGCATCGACCATCCCGTCGACCTTCGTCCCCGACACGGGAATGTCGAAGACTTCGCCCTGGGTGAAGTTCCACGCCGCATGAAGTCCCATCGGAAACCACAGGCTGCGGGTCAGCATGTAGGCGGCGCCCAGCATCACTCCCGCCTCGATCGCGATGCCGCCGGCCGCGATCCAGCTGGCGTTGGGATTGTTGAGGTGCGCTGCTCCAAAGAGCGCGGATGTGAGAAGCAACGCGGTCCAGCTACCGCCAAACTGCTCGAGCCAGCGGAATAGAATGCCGCGGAACAGCATCTCCTCGGTGACGGCGGCACCTATCGCCGGGACGATCAGCGCCGGAAGCAGGCCGTTTAGACTCCCGACGCCGACGATCCGGTAGATTCCGAGTGCGCCGGCAATAGCGACCGCAATCGAGAAGATGATGGTTCCGCCGATTAAGCCCGAGAGAAGATGCCGAAGCAATTTAGGATCGCGAAGATCGTTCTTTTTGGGGTCGCCCAGTTTAGCGATGACGAACACGTAGAGCGGGATCAAGATCACCACCGCGATCAGGTAAAGCATCATTACGGAGGTAAAACCGGGAATCGGGGGAATCACGCGCTTGGCGAGGATTCCTGCAACTCCCATGGCAAAGACTACCAAGACCGCCGCGACCACCATCGCCACCAGCGGGTAATCCCAAATGCGCCGCCAAAGCGGGTGTTCAGCGCTGCTTCCTGGTTGGGCCTGATCCATTGGACTCCCCCTCAGCCCGGTTCTTGAGCGGAGGCAGAGCGAAACGGCAAGCGGTTAATCGACCAGCGGCAGCTCCGGAGATGCAGCACCGTGGCCTTCCGCATCCAGCAGCATCTTCTTGCGGTCGAGCCCGCCGGCATAGCCCCCAAGCGTTCCGTCGCTGCGGATGACGCGGTGGCACGGGATCAGCACCGCAACATGATTGTCGCCGTTGGCCGTACCTACGGCTCGGACCGCCGTTGGCTGGCCGATTGCCGCGGCGATCTGCGCGTAGCTCCGAGTCTCTCCAGGCGGGATCTTGCGCAATTCGCGCCAGACGGCCTCCTGGAAGGCCGTGCCCGCGACGTCGATGGGCAGGTCCGGCATTGCTGCTGGATGTTCGATCGCTTCGAGCGCGCCTTCGACCAGCTCACGAAGCCCGCCGTCATCGCGGACGATCGTCGCTTTCGGGAAGAGCCGTCGCAAGGACGCCTCGCTGTCGCTGAACGTCAGGCGGCAAATCCCCTTGGATGTCGCGGCAATCAGCATCTGGCCCAGCGGGCTGTCGAACGTAGTCCAGCGGATCGTTTCGCCGCGTCCGCCGTCGCGCCACGCCGATGGGGTCATTCCCAGCCTCTCCTTTGCATCGCTGTAGAAACCGCTCGGCCCCGAATAGCCGGCGTCGTAAATGGCATCGGTCACCCGGCCGTTCGCCTTGAGCGCGGTTTGGGCGCGCTGGTTGCGAAGCCCCCGCGCATATTCCGCGGGTGAGACGCCGAGGTCGCGCTTGAAGATCCGCTGGAAATGATGGGGCGCGTAGCCGACCGCTTCGGCGAGCTCGGCAAGGTTCGGCGCCTCCTCGGCACTCTCGATCAGCTTCACGGCCTGGGCAACTGCTTCGCGGTCCCGGCCCACTTCATCGGGCTTGCACCTGAGGCACGCCCGGTAACCGGCCGCGCGAGCCTCTTCCGCCGTCGCGAAGAAATGTACGTGCTCGCGCTTGGGCCGCTTCGCCGGGCAGCTAGGCTTGCAATAAATGCCGGTGGTGCTGACCGCTCCGATCACCTGTCCGTCCCAGCTGCGGTCGCGGCGCATGAAGGCCGCCCAGGCGGTGTCGGCATCAAGGCGAGCGACGTTGGTCATGCGTTCCGATTTAGGCGCATGGATCGCAGTCGCAAGCGTCGCCATGTCAGTTCCTTTCAATCTTCGCCGAGAAGCACCCTCGGGTCGCGTTGTGCGCATGGATGGTCACGGTCTCCGGATTGGCGAACAGCTTGCGGATTCCCGCATCGGCTTCGCCCGGCTGGGTCAGTATCGCCTCGGTCATCATGCCGTCGTCGTCGAACCCGCGAAGCGAGAGCACCCTGGGCTCGAACACCGGAGGCACTTCGTCGACATATTCCGCGGCCTTTTCCGAGCCTTCCGTGACGAAGATCGCATGACTTGCGCGGTAGGGGTTGGCCACGTCGTGGCTGACGTGATTGATCAGAAGCACGCTCTCGCCGATGTCGCGGTCGGTCAGGCTGACGCGGCATGGGAAGCTCGGTTTCTCAGTGACGCTCATCCGAACGATACCGCGCTCAGCCAGCTCATCGTCCGGCAGGCCGAACAGCGGCCGATAGGGCTCAGGGTCCAATCCAACGACGCGGTAGGTCACTTATCTGCTCCTCGATGTTTTGTTTCGTAGACGGCATACGGACGGCGAACATTTCACGCGTCCGGAAGCTTGCGCTCAAACCGTGGCGTGAGATTCTTCGGTCATGGAATTGACCTTCCATGCCGGCGATTTCGATAGCCCTGACGTGCGGGCGCTGCTTGCAATGCATTATGGCATCATGAGGTCCATCTCGCCTCATCGCGCCTGCCACGTTCTTCCGCTCGAAGGCCTCAAGGACCCGGCAATTACCTTCTGGGCAGCACGCGACAATGGGCAGCTGGTCGGTGTCGGCGCGCTGAAGGAGATCGCGTCGGATCACGGCGAAGTGAAATCGATGCGGACCGCTCCGCGTTCACTCGGCCAGGGCGTCGGCCGCGAGGTGCTTCACCACATCGTCGATGAGGCGAAGTCGCGGGGCTACAAGCGGCTAAGCCTGGAAACCGGCGGCTCCAAGCCGTTCGAGGCCGCAATTGCCCTCTACGAAAGCGAAGGCTTCTCGCGCTGCGGCCCGTTCAGCGGCTACGAGGACACGCCCTTCTCCCGCTTCTTCACGCGCGAGCTCTAGACCCGCCTTGCATCGCAGCGAAGCGGTTGCTAGGGGCGCGGCGACCCATGGGGGCGTGCGGGGCGACCTGCATCAGCGCCCTGTTTTTTTGCATGGGGCAACATTTCCGTTTCTGGAGCTTTTCTCGCGTGGAGACATCCGGCGGCATTCGGGCCAGCTTAGCAGGGCGCTACGCTTCGGCGCTCTTCGATCTTGCCCGCGACGAGCGGCAGATCGACGCGGTCGGCCGCAGCCTCGACACATTGAACCAGGCCCTGCTCGATTCGAAGGACTTCGCCGAGCTCATCGAAAGTCCTTTGGTGTCGCGCGACGAAGCCGGAAAGGCGTTCGCCGCACTGGCGCCCCAGCTCGGGATTGACCCGATCACGGCAAATTTTCTGGGCGTCCTCGCCAGGAACGGCCGCAAGCGGGAGCTTCGGCCCGTCATCCGCGCGTTCCGGCGCCTCGCCGCCGACCATCGCGGCGAAACGACCGCGGACGTGACCACGGCCCGGCCATTGAAGGACGACCAGATCGAGGCCCTGAAGCAGCAGCTCCGCTCCCGCGCCGGCCGCGACGTCACGATCGATGCGCGCGTCGACCCCGACATCCTCGGCGGAATCGTCGTCAAGCTGGGAAGCCAGATGATCGACGCTTCCATCCGTACCAAACTCAACCGACTCGCCCAGGCGATGAAAGGCTAAGCAAGACCCATGGACATCCGCGCCGCTGAAATCTCCCGCGTCATCCGCGACCAGATCGCGAATTTCTCGGCTGACGCAGAAGTCTCCGAAGTCGGGACCGTGCTCTCCGTCGGCGACGGCATCGCCCGAATCTACGGTCTCGACAACGTCCAGGCCGGCGAGATGGTCGAATTCGACAACGGCACCAAGGGCATGGCCCTCAACCTCGAGGCCGACAATGTCGGCGTCGTGATCTTCGGGTCGGACTCGGACATCTCCGAAGGCTCTGGCGTCAAGCGCACCGGAACGATCGTCGACGTGCCGATCGGCAAGGGACTGCTCGGCCGAGTCGTCGATGCGCTGGGCAATCCGATCGACGGCAAGGGCCCGATCGAGGCGACCGAGCGCCGCCGGGTCGAGGTCAAGGCGCCGGGCATCATCCCGCGCAAGTCGGTGCACGAGCCGGTCCAGACGGGCCTCAAGGCGCTCGACGCCCTCGTCCCGATCGGCCGCGGACAGCGCGAGCTGATCATCGGCGACCGCCAGACCGGCAAGACCGCCGTCGCGCTCGACACCTTCATCAACCAGAAGGAAATCAACAAGTCGGGCAAGGAGAGCGAGAAGCTCTACTGCATCTACGTCGCCATCGGTCAGAAGCGTTCGACCGTCGCGCAGATCGTCCGGGCGCTCGAGGAAAACGGCGCGATGGAATATACCATCGTGGTCGCCGCGACCGCGTCGGAACCGGCGCCGCTGCAGTTCCTCGCGCCATATACCGGCTGCGCGATGGGCGAATATTTCCGCGACAACGGCATGCACGCCGTCATCGTCTATGACGATTTGTCCAAGCAGGCCGTCGCCTACCGCCAGATGTCGCTGCTCCTGCGCCGCCCGCCGGGCCGCGAGGCCTATCCGGGCGACGTCTTCTACCTCCACAGCCGGCTGCTCGAGCGCGCCGCCAAGATGAACGAGGACAATGGCGGAGGATCGCTGACCGCTCTCCCCGTCATCGAAACCCAGGCGGGCGATGTCTCGGCCTATATTCCGACCAACGTAATCTCGATCACCGACGGCCAGATATTCCTCGAAACCGACCTCTTCTACCAGGGCGTCCGCCCGGCAATTAACGTCGGCCTGTCGGTCAGCCGCGTTGGCTCGGCCGCCCAGACCAAGGCGATGAAGAAGGTCGCCGGCTCGATCAAGCTGGAGCTCGCTCAGTATCGCGAGATGGCCGCGTTCGCCCAGTTCGGCTCGGACCTCGACGCCTCGACCCAGAAGCTGCTGGCCCGCGGCGCGCGCCTGACCGAATTGCTCAAGCAGCCGCAATATGCGCCGATGCCGGTCGAGGAGCAGGTCGCCTCGATCTTCGCTGGCACCCAGGGCTTCCTCGACAGCGTCGATGTGAAGGCCGTCGTCCGCTACGAGGCGGCGATGCTGAGCTATATGCGCTCGGACCAGCCCAAGATCCTGAAAGCGATCCGCGACACCAAGGCGCTCGATGACGAGACCGCCAAGGCCCTCAAGGACGCTCTGACCAAGTTCGGGAAGCAGTTCGCCTAAATGGCTTCGCTTAAGGCCCTCAAGATCCGCATCGGCTCGGTCAAGTCGACGCAGAAGATCACCAAGGCGCTGAACATGGTGGCGGCGGCGAAGCTTCGCCGCGCCCAGCAGAATGCGGTGGCGGCCCGGCCTTATTCGTCGCGCATGACCGATGTCGTCGCCTCGCTCGCGGCGAAGATCACGCCAGGCCCGCAGACCCCCAAGCTGCTCAGCGGCACGGGCAAGGACGACACGCATCTCATCATCGTCGCCACGAGCGACCGCGGCCTTGCCGGGGCGTTCAACAGCAACATCGTGCGCGCTGCTCGGCGCAAAGCCGACGAGTTGATCGCCGGGGGCAAGAGCGTGCTGTTTTACATCGTCGGCCGGAAGGGCCGCCCGGTGCTCCAGCGGCTCTATCCCAAGGGCATCATCGCCCAGTACGACACCACGGAGATGAAGGCACCGAACTACGCCGACGCCCAAGCCATCGCGAAGGACATCATCGACCGCTACGTGACCGACGGCATCGACGTCGTTCACCTCGCCTATGCGAATTTCCGCTCGACGCTGGTCCAGGAGCCGACGGTCGTCCAGATCATCCCGGTTCCGCCGCGCGCGGCAGAGAATGAGGCCAAGGGCGCGGCCTCGCTCGCGGCGGTCGAATATGAACCGGACGAGGAAGACATCCTCAATGACCTCATTCCGCGCAATATCGCGGTGCAGCTCTATCGGGCGCTGCTCGAGAACCAGGCCGGCTTCTACGGCTCGCAAATGACCGCGATGGACAATGCGACCCGCAACGCCGGCGACATGATCAACCGCCTGACGATCCAGTACAACCGGACCCGCCAGGCCGCGATCACGACCGAGCTCGTTGAAATCATTTCGGGCGCCGAGGCGCTCTAACGCACTTGAACGCAAGGAAGACAAGAATGGCCACCGCCGCCCCAGAGACGAAGCCCCGCAAGAAAGCCGCGCCGA
>Ga0068858_100006515_pt1 | contig 11365 bp, 30 predicted proteins | sample KBSSwiS12_FD_66589 | JGI IMG/M metagenome (GOLD analysis project Ga0068858, IMG submission 66589) | Switchgrass rhizosphere microbial communities from Kellogg Biological Station, Michigan, USA - KBS Switchgrass S1-2 | ecosystem: Host-associated > Plants > Roots > Rhizosphere > Soil ... | reverse complement strand
CAGTGCTTTCCGTACTCGGTCGTGAACGGCATCTCGTACTCGCGATGCTTGCGCCAGGACCACTTCTTTAGACGCATCACGATGAGATCGAACTCCTTGCCGCGGAAGTCGATGGGCTTCTTGACGAAGCGATACTCGTCGCGGCCAATCCAGACGACTGGCTCGATCCCCATTCGGACCAGCACCGCGATCGCATACTTCAGGCCGGTGCCGAAGCGTCCGATCGGGTTATCCACGACCTTGGCCGACAAGCCTCCGGTCGTGAACGCTCGCGGGTCGATGAGACCAGGAGTCTCGAAGACTATCGTCATTTCGGTGCCTCGTAGTGTTGGATGAAGACGTGGAAGACTAGAGAGCCGCCCTCGAGATAGAACGTCTCGACGAAGTCCCAGTCTGGAGGGCAGTCGTGACCTGTTCCGTTGATCGCGACGTATCGATCTTTCTTCGGCTTTTCAGGGTCGACTCGCAACCAGATGCAGAGCTTGCCGTGCTGAATCTTAGCCGACAGCGCCTCCGCCTCGATCGGAACGTTGATGGACTGAACGTCCACGAGCTTGAGCTCGTACTTCCAGACGTGTCTCACGAGAACATTCCTCCTTCTCTTTGTCTCTGCTTACCCGCTCGATGATCGATGATGGCGGCGCGCATCCTGTGAATACGAGACTTGACGGTGCCGACTGGTAGGAAGGTGTCGGCGGCTATGGCGACGTAGGACGATCCTTCTTGAGCCGAGAGTAGAAGTCGTCGCCACGACTCGGACATAAGGTTCACGAACGGCATGTCTTCGTCTCTGAGGCGAAATCTCTGCTTGAGCTTCCTGTGCCACCTCACCTCCGGAAGATACTTGCCCTCGTAGATTGACAAGCCGTAGATGATCCCGGTTCCGATGATAAATCCTCGAGGATCTCGCGGCTCAGGGCCGTGGAAGACGTAACCGCCCTGAGCAGGAAACTGCTGGAGCTTCTCGAAGTCGAGACATATCTGATCTGCGATCCAGGACGCTCTGGCAATATCAGGAACGCCGGTAATCTCCTCGATCGTTTGCCTCTCCGGATTGATCTTCCAGTATCTCATGCTCTCTTCCTCACCAGCTTCCGAACCTTCTTGTTCATGAATGCCACGATGGCATCCTCTATGGTGTCACCCTCGGCATGTTCCTCGATGCCTATCGGCGCGTCGGTCCACTCGTAGATAATGAATTTCTTACGAGCCGAACTATATGCCAGAGAAGGACCTCCGTAGGTTCCTCCGAGCACAGACTTCAGTTGTCCCTGCACCTGGGACAGAGGCCACTTTCTCATATCGCGTTCTTTCCTTGATCCATGAGTGAGACGATCCACTGCGCGGCGATCATGCCTACGGCGATCGCGAATAATATACCGAAGACATACGCCGCGAGAATTCTCACTGCTGCACCCCATAGAGGAAGTGATAGTTCGCCTCCTTGGCGCGAGCTCTCTGCTCGTGACTCACGTCCTTGTACTCCACGCCGAAGAACCAAGCCGCGACGTAGCGATGCGGATCCTTGCTGTAGGCGATCGCCTCACGGATCTTCGAGTGATGCATCTCGGAGTGGAAGTATCTAGGAAGTTCGGAAGACATGAGCAGTCTGACCTCCTTGAGACGTGAACGAGCCGCGATGCTGCCAGTTCGGCATCACCATCTCGCCAGCTCGGACGATCTGGTAATTGACTGTGATCGGAAACTGTGTCGGATCAGCAAGATAGAAGAGCTCAGGTCCGTTCCAGTCGCTGTACGAGAGATAGAGGAACTTCGCCTCATTCGGCATCGTGAGGGAGAAGTTTTGGTACGGAGGAATCCTCTGGCTCTCTATTCTCAGCATTCGAGTCTCCTAGTAAATGGGTCGTCTGACCGGGTTTGATCTGGTGTGATAGCGAGATGGTGTTCGCCGCTCTGATCCCAGCCGCAGAGTGAAGAGACTGCAGATCGCTGCCTCGGAACCCTCCCGGCTTCAGGCCAAGCGACATCAGGTAGGCTTTGCAGATCGCTAACTCATCATCATAGAGAGCCGGGAGGTTGCCTGGATTGGTCCCGTTCCTGACGCGATCGCCGGCCATCCGCTCCTGGCGCAGGACATTCAGTCGATAGGCCAGCTTCTCTCCGCAGCCGCGCTCGAATGCGAGCCTCATGCCGCGCTGAGTCCGGACGTTGCTCTTGGTCACCTTGGAGTAGTCGATGGCGAGGCGCATCGTAGTGTCGATCAGATACGTCGCCATCTCGCGGGCGATGTAGGTGTTGTGAGGGCGACCAACGAGCACGACGCCGGCTCGGCTGCGGCCAGACTCCTCGTCCCACCAGTCACGAATGAATATGTCGCAGAAGTACAGCATCGCCGAGGCGCGGATGATGCGACGCCGCCACGGATCGAGGTACATCGTCTGCCACTCGCGCTCCTCCAATTCTCCGCCCTTCTCCATCTCGGAGAGATCAGCCATGGACAGATTGTGCTGAGCAAGAATATCGGCAGCCTTCTGAGCGTAGAGGGCTGCGACGTCCTCGGACAGATTCTCGTCTTTTGCCATCGCCAAGAGCTTGGCGACCTTGTCGACGATGTGCTTACTCATTTCTTCTTCCTCGGGAATTGAATAGTAGATTTGATTTCTACCACCTTGTAGGTACGACCAGGATACCGTCGGGCCGCGTTGGTCGCGATCTTTTCAGCTATCTCCAGTTCGTAGTGACCAGGAGCGTAGACTACTCGACCGTTATTGATTATCAGGTAGTCCCGGCTCATTTCTGATCCTCTTCATCGTGTAGCCTATGCCGGGGAACGCCCGAAGCTCGTAGTAGATGCCTTCTTTCTCGCACCTGTTCATGATCGCCGGAAGCGTCGCTCCGAGCTGAGAATGATTGATGACCTGTCCTTCCTTGAACATCTTCCAAGTCATCTCGTGAAATTTCTTCGAGACGTTGGTTCCCTGAGCTATGCCGCGGATCGAGATAACGTGCAATGATCCTTTCATCTGCGCCTCAGCCTCGGATCTTTTTGCAAGATGTGAGGATCGTAATTTGGGTGAGTCGGACCATAGGTCTGAAGCGTCCTTCCATTGAGATCATACCTCATGCAGAAGATTGTCATCTCGACGCCCCACTGTCTGAGGCAGGCGACGATGGTCGTCGGATCGTAACTTCCGGGATCACGGTCTACCAGAAATTCCTTTATCTCCCTGGGGATTAGGGAGGTTGCTGCGTCGAAAGTTTCCCAGTCGAGATTGACCTCACGACCAGCGTTATCCCCTCGTTTACGTATCAATGAACGACATTAGCCTCTTCATTCTTTCCAGCGGCAGCTTGGGATCACACATCTCGCCGTCAATGGTGTGACCGGAGTAGACGGCCTTACCGATGATGGCTTGATCTTTGCCCTTGAACATGAAGGCCCCACGCTCTTTCCGAAATTTCTCGTCCTGACGATCACCGTCGACGATCAGTGCGTCGCGAATTCCTGTACCAACCAGACGAGAAACTACCTCGAATGTATCGTATTCGAGTATCGACGTCAGATTCTCGTCATGGTCGATCTCAGTCACAGTCTTGGCGACTGGGTCGATCAGATACGCCTTCATATATCGCTTCTCCATCCTAGAAATACGGGGATTCTCGGCTTGTCGTAGCCTCCGGTCGCCTGCTTCTTGTACTTGGCGATCTTACCAAGAAAGAGATGCTGGTTACACCAGATCCACTTCCGGTCGGCGGCGCTGAAGCCAGTGCCGATCTTATGCTCGACACCATCGGTTCTCACGAGCAGAGCGCCGAGAGTATCCATCGGCACCTTGTTCGCCTTATGAGAGGATCGCTCGGTGTACCCGAGCTCGTTGATGGTCGCCTCGTTCTGATTGGACAGAAGCTCCTGGAACCCGTATACCTCACCCTCGCAGTCCTCGAACCGCTTAAGTGCGATGAGGTAGCCTTGATTGAGAGTCGAGCGTCCTTGCTTGTACGGAGTCCCGTAGTGGCGGACTATCGCGCCCTCCCATCCGAGAGATACCAGCCGCTCCTCCTCGTCGTAGAGCTCGCTAATATTCTTGACGATAGTCTGCGGCACGAACTGAATGCGAGCGGTCGGAAGTCCACTGATTATGTACTCCAGAGCCTCGCGTCGTATCTCGTACGGCATGTTCAACTCTGTAGTGATGTCGTACACGTTGTAGGTGAAGTCTGGCTCTCCACCAGCCGACATCACTCCACTGTCAGACTTCCGATAACAGTCGGCGTCGGTCGGGTTCCCGACAGTGAGCTCACCGTCCAAGCCTCTGACCACTGGGTCCCAGATCTTGATGTGGGACTGAATGTAGCGGTTCGGTATCTGCTTGAGGTTGCGAGAGTGGAGATATCCGTCGGGACCGACCAAGGCGCGGATGCCGTCGTACTTCGGTTGTACGATGCAGGGGAAGCGAAAGTGCTTCTCCTCCGGCTTCTTGGCTGCGAGCATCGGTCTAAGCATGTTCCCTCACGATTGTGTCGACCATAGTCTCCAACGCGACCCACTGCTCTTCCTTGAGCCGAAAGTCGTCGATGTAGAGCGTGTGACGAAGGCTCTGCGGGTCGAAATGACCCGTAGATATAATGAACTCGACCCTCATGTACAGAGTCTCCTGCTCGACAGGACTCAGCTTGTGACCAGCGTCTTCCAACGCGGCGTAGAGGCTGTACTTCTGATCCTTGTCCAGCGTCCTATCACCGCGCTTAATCGCGTGGACGCGTGGGTCATTATAGATGGCGACGTGCCGCACCAGAGAGTCGCGAGCTTCGTACTTCGCGCCACAGATGCAGACGTTCGTCCATTCTTTCCTCGGCATTAACGAACCCTCTTAATTCTGACCAAGTGTACCGTCACCTGATGTAGGCTGACAATGTCTTTGATATGCTGTGCGAGTAGCAGACGGCCAGACCTTCCCGCATCTGCTGAGATCTGCGAGGACATCTGTGCTCCAGTCTCTGCCAATCAGCCCAAGCGGCTGGTCTCGCAGCGACCAGAGCCTCGCAGCGTTGATCATCTGGAGCGATAGATTCTGGTCGATGCTTGAAGGTCATCTCTCCGGGTTGATGGTTCGAACTCCGATCGGTCCGTGATCTCTGCGATTCCAGAGGCCGATGGCAGTCAGCATCTCTCTGTGAGGAGGTCCCTCCGCGTTACAGCGATCGCAGGTAATTGAGAAGACCTTGCCGTCGCTGCAGATCCACGAGTGAACAGATCCACAGAATGGACAGTGTCTCAATTCTATCCCGACTTGGGCCAAGATCTGATCCTGGCTCATAACTCTGTTCATGCGCTGCTCCTAAACCGCGTGGGTGGCGCGGGCGTTGACGAAAATCTGGAGCCCGTAGAGAGCTCACTGGCGGCAAATCAGCGGGCGGCTGGTACGGCCATAGCCGGGCTAAAACCGAGAGCCAGCGGGGTCGCCTACGTAAGGACCCACCACGTGAAGACCGCTGCTGCTATGAATGAAAAGAGAATGATCCCGAGTGCGGTCGCGCATCCAGAGAAGCCCCGATCCCCATCGGGATCGCCCCAAGAATCTGTCATTCTTACCTCTTCACAGCAGCGGCTCTTATCCCGTCAACTGCCATCAGGATCGTTCCTGTGTAGTTGATGATTCCATTATATTCCAGAAAAGCCTTGATGACATCCTTCGGTGCCATCTGGGCTACCTCGGCTCTGCAAGCAGCCTCCAACTCCTCAGCGTCTTGCTGATCACCCTCGTGGGCGTCGCGCAAGTCGTTCCGAACAGCGGCCGGAAGCTTGTCCCAGTCGATCCTCATGTTGGACTGATCAGGGTCGAGAAGCTCCAGCACGTAGTCCGTCAGCGAGGTCAGCTCGACGTCTGGCAGAAGATGTCCGCACAGAGAGCTCAGGTTGTCGGACAGCAGCACACGATCAATGGTCATCTTTGAATTCCGGGTTGTAGTGGAGTAGAGTTCCCTGAGGAAAGGGCGCGGGTCCAAAGTCCTCGCAGAACCATCGAGCAACTTCCTGGAGCTTATCGTCGGTAGTATTTGAGAAGACTCCATACGCAGTCTTCGTAGAGACGCCTACGGGCGTCAGGCCTCGCGCAGCCATCACCGCGAGCGCGGCGTCTACTGTATCTGCCTTGATCAGCATTTGTATCATCTGCGTTTCCCCTTCGCTGCGAATACGAGCTCCCAAGGATCCTTGGGCTTCTGGCGAACTGCGGACTTGATACTCACGAGTACGCCCTCCCGTATGAGTTGATCAACCTGCTCTTTGATGAGTGTGCGACCGGGAGGGTACTCAGTTATCCCCACAGTGCTGATCACTCGGTAGAGCCGGCTCTGGTCGTTGTAGCTAACCGAAAGTCGCCTTCCAGGCATCAGGTGTTATCCCAGATATAAGAAACTCCCGCAAGTCAGGAGCGAGGTCAGGTGCAGCGCGCTGAATAGGAGTGCCCGCCAGCCAGTCGGCGAGTTGAGCTTCTGTGATGGGAATATCCATCACGTAGAGCTTCCCGTCCAAGACGCTCTTACGCTCGACGAGCATTAGCGAGTCTCTCGCATGAAGTCGTCGTAGTTGTTCTGGCAGTTCTGGACGACGATCGTGTGCAGCTTCGCGTTCAGAGTGGCGACCTGAGCCGCTTTCTCCAGATCACGCTGCTTCTTCTGCGCGTCGCAGAGATCTTTCCATAGGCGCTGGCCTCGGGCGATGTCGTACTTCTCGTGCGGCTTCGTCGGGGTCTTGGGCATCTTGATTCCTCTTTGTCATTAACTATACATTATAACCTCTTGCGAGGCTCAGGCGCAATAGTTCTGGAGGTCGACGATGTTCTCGTTCTGCGACAATCTCTTCAGGAACTGGGTCATAGTCAGATTTAGCTTAATCTTTCCGACGCCGGTCGCTCCGGCGAGGAACTGATAGCCTGTCATTCCGCTGATCATGTAGTGGATCGTGACTCGACCACCCTTGATCGGACCCTTGGCGGTCCAGGACTGAGTCAGGATGGAGTTACCGTCTTCGACGAGTGCGAGAATCTTCATCGACTTGAGCTCCTGCGTTGCGAAGAATGAGGATGGTGTGTCCTAAGATGCCGATTATCCAATCTTTTTTCTCGGCAGTATATCCGCCAGATTTCTTCACGAGTTTCTCTCGGAAAAGTATCAGGATAAGAAGTAGAGGATTCGCCAGATGCTTGTGCATCTTCAGCGTTATGTGCGTCTCCTCAGGTATGTTCTTCGGTCGCAGGATCTTATAGTCGCGCCAGTACGCAGGACTCGGTGAGCCGTCCTGATTCTGCTGGAGCTGGACGCAGTGCGCGAGCTGAGTATTGCCGCAGAATGATGCGAGTATGGCGACTCGACGCTCCTCGGTCAGACCCTGCGTCTGGTGCATGAACTCCAGTATGAGGGCATTCTGTTCTTCGAGAGCCTTGATCATGATAGACGATCCAACTTCGGCTGAGCGCGCATGACTTCCTCCAAAGCCTTCTTCCTCATCTCGTAGCCGCAGGTGCATCCTTTCTTCGCGTGCTTACAACCACGAAGATGATTGACCTGTATCCCGAAGCCCTCGCTACGAACAATCTTCGATAGAGCTACCAGCGCAGATTCAAGTAATCGATCATCGTACTTCACTTCAATAGGGGGTACTCTAATGCGATGAGGAAATTGACCAGAGTATGTACGATCTGCGTGACCAGTCTGTCCTGACCACGATGTTCCGTGCTTCGGATTATGACATGGCTGGCCGGGAAGCGCGTGACACGCCGGACACTTGTAGAGGAGAAAAGCTCTTGGTACTCTGCAGAAGCGTCCGCGCTTGGCTGGATCAGGAACGAAGACCCACGAAGGGTCTCTAGCCTCGTACGATACGAGATAGACGCCCTCTGCCATTTTGACTGGGACGATAGCGGCCTTTGGAGTAAGAGATTCTACCAGAGTTTCGAGCTTATCGACCCGAGCATTCAGATGTCCCTCGCCCTTGGCGACGTCGTGCCTGCTCCTGTGACAAGAGGCTCGGAACTTTCCTGTTCTGGAAAAGCAATTCTGTCCAGGCCAAGCGTTACACTCCGGACAGCGAACAATCTTTGCGTCGATTCGAGATGTCACCACTCCCTCGCTTTCACGCGTTCGATGAATCGGATCTTGCTACCAACCATCTGCCCTCTCCAGTAGACCTTGCCTCCTGGATCTGGGAGAGCCTCCTGAACTTCCTCAGGCATAGCCTCGTAAGTCATCTGCCCTTGGTGAGTCTGCGTATGGTTGTAGATTAAGACGGAGAGACCGTCGAAGGAGCGCTGAATCTTGAAGATCATGGTATGCCCTCTACGTCGCAGCAGGTCAGGTTTCGTTCGCGGGTGCGGCAGTCTCGGTTAATCTTCTCATCCAGCGGTCCATTCATCTTCGCCTTTACGTGCGGGACTAGAGTGAGTCTCTGCCACTTGATGTCGTGTCTATTCATGGTCGTGTAGCATCTCTTCGTCCAAGAACAGTGCATGATGACGCAGCAGATGCTGAGCAGGCGACCATTCTTCTGGCGACGCAGGTCGCGCACGATCCGATACTTGCCGCCACGAGTCTTCAGCACTGAGCCGATCTCGATCGTGTCGCGCCAGTCGAACTCTCTGACCCGCGAGCGATTACGATGCTCCGTCACACGAGCCTCAGCATGATCCAACCATATCCGACGAAGGCCAGCGGGATTGCTATTGTAAAGAAGATGAATCTGGCTAACTTCTCTGACGGAGTTAAGGAGGTCTGGTCAGGCTCAACTTGATGCGTCGTGAATGCGGAGATCATTATGATACCGACGGCGACGCGATAGTCTAGATAAGAGCAGCGAAAGAATGGGACGATATACCAGCCCCATAAAGTGACGAGTGCCCAGGCTCGAAGAAGATATACTCCTGGGGTGAGTAATAGTTGGAGAAGTACGGAGGTTCCAGCACTCATATCTTGAGGTTCCTTATCTCGTAGGCGATTCGCTGGCAGTGGGTGGCTCGATCATCATTACGATGAATGTTCCCCCGATTGCCGAATGCATCAGTTCTCCACCACGGCCACGTGACGTAGACCTCTTTGTAGACTTTGCCCTCGGCGAGCTTCGCGGCCTGCTCGAGCGCCTCGTTGATCAATTCTTGGGTGATGGGATTCGACAGAGCTATCGCGACTCTGCCGACATAGATGGCGTCGCGCTTGTCGCCCTCGGTCTTCATGAAGTCGGGCTTGTGAATTCTGGCGATTAGGGCGTTCGCCGCGCCGATGAACCGCTCGTACATCAGTCCCTCTCGGCGCCGAGTTTGTCCAGCTCGACGTCTATGGCTCGGACCACGATGCGAAAGTTGTAGAGGCGCGACAGCGCCTTCCATCCTCTCAGCAGATAGATCTTCCAGTTCCGGTGCTGCGCCTCTCGGCGAGCGGCGGTCATCCGCCAGTTAGTCTTTCTCACCCCTTGCCTTCCTTTCCAGAGTTAATGTCGTCGCGATCAGCTTGCGCTGAATCTCGTCAATATCCATCATCGCCTGCTTGACCTGAGACATGTACGTCAGCGCCGAGGCGGTCGAGATGGGATGCGTCTCACGAACATATGCTGCCACAAGACGAATGTCGTTGAGCATGTACGGATAGTCGTCGCCGGGCTTGAGCATGATCAGGCGATCAGCCGCAGCCATCACCTGATCGCGAAAGATCTTCCGTAGGGCCTTGCTCGGTTTCATATTCCCTCGATAATTTTCTCGGCCACGACTATGAATGTTCGGATCGGAATTCGAGACGTGTCGATACCCTGATCGACCATAGAGTTGCAGATAATCTGAGCGAGACGAATTGGATCAGGAGAGAGCTTATTCCTGAGAGAGCTTAAGATATTGGCGATCTCATCAGGATCACCACACTCGGCCATGCAGAGTCTGCAATCTCCTCCACAGTTGGTCGTGGAAAGATCAGCGGTATTCATCTCTCGCTTACAGATTCCACACTTCAGAACAGTTTTCTTTTCGTCGGCCATCTCTTGCCTGTCGGCTTGGGTTTCTTGGGGCGTCCGTCGTAGTCGAAGTCACCGGAGAAGAGCTCTCGGCGCTGGACCTTCATCTGTCCGGACTTGAAGGCGATGTCTGCCGCCTCGTATCGGCTGACGAACTTGTTGTCGGCGACGATAAATCCGCGGACGTCCTGAGGGTCTGCGACCATCTTATGATTCCGGAGCAGGGCGTCGTGAGACTCGCAGCGCTCCTCGTAGACCATGACGTCTCCACGAACTATCGCGAGGCCGATGATCCTTATCTCTTCCGACATAGCTCGCCCTTCGAGTTACGATACCACGGATAACAGACCCAGATCACGCTTTTCTCAGCTCCTTCAGCTTGGTCACGAACGGTCGGACGAGTTGATCATATCTCTTACCGTCTGCGTAGAGCATGAGTGCAACGGCTATCGGGTCCTCGCTATCTTCGGCAAATTCCAGCGAGAGACCCATCGATAGGAGACGCATGACGCCGATGGCAGTCATCACGGTCAGCGGCTTGGTCTCGAGTTCTGTGACCTCTCTGAAGTCCTCGCAAGCCTTCGCGTAGAGCTCAGGAATCTTGAATACTATGTGCTGAGCGAAGAAGATGGCGAGTTGAATCTCAGCGAGATCTGGATTTAACTTCATCTCGTCGAGAGTCGTCTGGAATCGTTCCTCCGCGACCATCTCAGGAGGAATGTTATTCATCATCTTCTCGAAGTCGGTCATGAGTACTCCCGAATCTGTGCCTCGTAGTCGCGGGCGAGCTTCGTGTGACGAGCCTCGTCGGCCTTGTCTCCGTCCTGACGAGCCAGACCAGCCATGTCCCAGTGCTGATCAGCCTTGCGACGCAGTCGGACGCGCGGGTCTCCGTCAGGATACTTCTCGGCGTTTCTAATCAATCCACTCTCCTAAGCAGGTGTGATAATCAGCGAAGATCTCGGAGCCGTCCTCGGCGTTGCCGTAGACGAGGAATGCCTGACCAAGACGACTGCCGTCTGTTCTGTAGACGTTCAGCCACTCCTCATCACACTCGCCGAGATGCTGGAGCGCCTGCTCCGCAGTCTTGCAGTTGATGCGAGTGCCCTCTCCGTAGTCGACCTGAAAGGTCAGACCCGAGGCCTCCATCTTCTTCAGGACCTTCTCGATCTCTGAGCGTTCACCCGGCGTCATCAGATATCTCCGTGATGGTTCTCGTGTCGTAGTCGTAGATGACTGTCTTCGGGGAGAAGCCGCGCTCGATCCAGTCGATGCGCATCTTCATGTGGCGGCACTGGCCGCGATGAAGAGCCTGATAGCACTGACACGACGTGTTGCCGACCTCGTAGGTCGACTTGTCGATGATCTCGCCGTGGATCGCCTTCGCGATGCGACAGACCTTGCTCGTCA
>Ga0068858_100006514_pt1 | contig 11366 bp, 9 predicted proteins | sample KBSSwiS12_FD_66589 | JGI IMG/M metagenome (GOLD analysis project Ga0068858, IMG submission 66589) | Switchgrass rhizosphere microbial communities from Kellogg Biological Station, Michigan, USA - KBS Switchgrass S1-2 | ecosystem: Host-associated > Plants > Roots > Rhizosphere > Soil ... | reverse complement strand
TTCTCAGCAATGGCCATGCCCACGCTGGTGGCGACACCTTGACCTAGCGGGCCTGTTGTGGTTTCCACGCCAGAGACCCAATGGTACTCAGGGTGCCCAGGAGCCCGGCTGTCGAGCTGGCGGAAGTGTCGGATATCATCGAGAGTGATCGAAGGCTGCCCCAACCGTTCATATTCAGCGTTTACGGCCTTGGTTCCGCTGAGATGGAGCAGGGACCAGAGAAGCATGGAAGCGTGGCCGTTGGAGAGAACGAACCGATCCCGGTTGGGCCAGATTGGGTCCTGGGGGTCAAACTGCATGACACGATTCCAGAGCGTATAGACCAGTGGGGCCAGCGCCATAGGCGTTCCAGGATGTCCGGACTTGGCCTGTTCCACGGCGTCAATCGAAAGAGTGCGGATGGTATTAATCGCCAGCTGGACAACCTCAGTGGTAGTTGCCGGTCCAGCGACGACCTGTGCGATGCTCATGTCCCAACTCCTTGCTGTTCCAACAACGCGACTTTTCCGAGCCGGCGCAGGTGCCGTTCGTCTTGACTGAACTTGGCCGCCAGGAATGTTTGGATCAGATCCCAGGCCACCGACGGACCGACCGTCCGGCCACCCACACAAATAATATTGAGATGATCGTCCTCGACTCCCTGCCAGGCCGAAAAATTGTCGTGGATCAGAGCAGCTCGAACTCCAGGAATCTTATTGGCACAAACCGATACACCGACGCCGCTGCCGCAAATCGCTACGCCGCGATCCACTTTTCCCCCGGTGACAGCTTGAGCCAGCGGGATTACGAAGTCCCGATAGTCGTCATCTGGATTTTGAGCGGAAGCACCGAAGTCGACCACTTGGTGCCCTGCGGCACGGAGCTGCGCGACTATTTCCTCCTTTAAACCGAAGCCGCCATGATCAGTTGCGATTCCAACGCGCATTCGATGCTCCCTATTTAGAATTGGCGCCGATTGTCGAGCCTGCGGCACACGCCTTTTCTTCAAAAATCTCCACGAAATCGCGGTAGCGTCCGGAGATTGAGGCGACAGCTTCTTCCCGAGTGATCTTCGCTTTTTGCAGACTTATGAGCGGTTCCCAGAAAACCGTCCGGCCCACGGCAAAGCCGGTGAAGCCGGGCACTGCCGCAGCCGTTATCAGCCACGAGCGAACCTTGAAATTGTCCTCGCCTCGGCCCAAGATGATGCAGCCCACTTTCGTCCGCCCGCCCCTGTGCGCGGCCGCGACCAAATTGGTGCAGTCCTCTCGGCGATCAAGTCCCTCGATTTTCCACACGTCCGGTACAACCTGCGCATCTTGTAGTTGCTCGATCGCTTGCAGCATCAGCTGCGGGCGGAGTTCGCGGTCATAGGTACCCTTGTCTCCGCGAACCCGGTCAAGTTGTGCTTTCAGGGGCGGAACCAGTAGCTCGAACATGAACCCATCGAGCATGATCTGTTTGCCGCTGCTCTCCATCGTCAACTGCTGCAAATAGGCCGGAAACCTCTTGAGGTACTGTTCGTAGGGCAAAACTGCGACTGTCCGTGCATGGAAGAAATCGGCGTACCAGACGCTGAGGAGTCCCATAAGGACGGGTAGGTTGTGGTCGAACGGGGCGGTGCGGAAATGCTCGTCCATCTGATGGAAGCCGTCCAACATAGCTCGGAAGTTCTCGGGTCCGATGGCGAGCATAGTCGAGAGGCCAATCGCCGATGTCATCGAGTAGCGCCCGCCCACCCAATCCCAGAACTCGAACATATTGGCAGTATCGATACCGAACTTCGCCACCAGCGCCGTGTTCGTCGAGACAGCCACGAAATGTCTGGGAATCGACCCCTCATCCTGCCCGAGCCCCGCTAGCAGCCAGACGCGAGCCGAATGGGCATTTGTCATCGTCTCCTGAGTCGTGAAAGTCTTCGATGAGACGATAAAAAGCGTTTCCGCGGGATCTAGATCGCGAAAAGCCTCCACGATGTCAGTACCATCAACATTGGAAACGAACCGGAACACCATGGTGCGATCGCTGTAGTGCTTGAGGGATTCGTAGGCCATCACGGGTCCCAGGTCAGAGCCACCGATGCCAATGTTGACCACGTTACGGATGCGCTTTCCTGTGTGTCCCTTCCACGAACCGCTGCGGACACGGTCACAGAAATCGGACATCCTGGCAAGCACGGCGTGAACTTGGGGCACGACGTTCTGCCCGTCGACCATGATGGATGCCGTCAGCGGAGCACGCAGGGCGACGTGCAGTACTGCCCGGTCTTCGGTTGTGTTGATCTTTTCACCGCGAAACATTGCGTCGATGCGCGCTCGCAGGCCGGACTCTTCAGCCAGTTGAAGGAGGAGCTTGAGCGTTTCGTCTGTTATGCGGTTCTTCGAGTAGTCGAGGTAAACGTCCGCACCTTCCGCAGTGAGACGCACGCCACGCTGGGGGTCATTTCGGATCACTTGATAGTTCGCTTCGAGCGCCTTCCATGCAGGTCGTTCGGTGGCCCGCGTCGAGGATTGTCTGTCTACAAGTGTTGGCATGCCCTAGCTAGCTTTCCTAAGAACGGCAGTCTTGGACCCGATCACCGCCATCAGTCCAGTCCAGGAATTTACGAACGACTTTGCCCCGTCTTGCTGAAGCTGCTCGGCAAGTTCATCGACGTCGATACCGGCTATCGCGAACTTCGCCAGAACGTCTTCGCAGTCGCCTCCGTCCGCAGGCATGATTGAGCTGAGCTGACTATGTTTGGCAAGTGCTTTCAGTGTTGCCTCCGGCATGGTATTCACGGTGTAGGGGGCAGCGAGCGCCTTGACGTACAAGATTTCCGATGCAGATGGATCCTTGGTTCCCGTGCTTGCCCACAAGAGACGCTGGGGGCGGGCTCCCAAGTTGTAAAGGCGGTGCCACTTTGCCGATGTGAGCAAATCGCGAGCCGCTTTGTACGTTCGCGTGGCGATGGCGATGCCCAGTTGGTTCTGCAGTTGAGGGGGTACTCTATCTTTGACAGATGCATCCCATCTGCTGACAAACACCGACGCCACGGAGCCGACATTTGGATTGAGCCCTGCATCCAACCGCCGCTCGATCCCTCGAAGATATGCGCCCGCCGCCGCCAAGTAATGCTCCCGTGAGAACAACAGAGTGACGTTGACTGGGATGCCAGCGAAAATCGACTCCTCAATCGCCGGGAGCCCTTCCTTCGTGCCGGGAATCTTGATGAATAGATTCGGGCGTTGGCCCCGGGCAAACAGGTCCTTCACAGCGCGAAGCGTGCTGCCCGTATCGTAGGCCAGTAACGGGGACACTTCCAGGGAAACCCAGCCGTCCACACCATTAGTCCGGTCGAAGATCGGCCGGAACAAATCTGCGGCCCGGATGATATCTTCCAATGCCAAGTCGAAGAAGAGATTCTCATCGGATTTTCCGCTCGCGAGTTTTTCGCGAATTGGCACATCGTATGCGCGGCTGTTCTTGATGGCGTTTTCGAAAATCGTCGGGTTCGACGTCAGCCCCGTCACCGAAAACTCATCGATGTACCGTTTGAGGGTGCCTTTGTTCAGCAGGTCCCGAGTTATGTTATCGAGCCAAATGCTTTGGCCCAAGTTGCTGAGTAATTGCGTTGCTTTCACCGTGTCACCTCAATTCAACGGCCGCCAACGGCCGACATCGTGATGCCTCCATCGCGGGCACGGACCCCAGCCGATTGGACTGTTTTGTGAAATCCTTCAACCATTTGAAGTTGCCGGGAGACAACATGTGCCGCGTTGCGCGCCAGCGCCAATTTCCTTCCGCGAGCCCGGGCAAGTTCATCCGGCCCTCGCGCCCCAGGTTCAGAAGGTCTTGGAGCGGGGTAATGGCGAGGGCAGCCGGAGAACTCCAAGCCAGCTTGATTAGTTCCAGTGCGGCATCTCGAATCTCACCTTGGGGCCGCCTCACAAGGTCCCAAAGACGTTGACGCTCGTGCTTTGGCAAGCTTTGGAACCATTCTCGAGTTGTGGCATTGTCATGAGTGCCTGTGTACACCACTGTGTTTGGGGTGTAATTCTTAGGAAGGTGCACGTTGTCGGCGTTGCCGTCGAAGGCAAACTGAAGGACTCGCGTTCCCGGAATCCGGAACTGGTCGAGAAGTGCGGAGACGTCGGGGGTGATCAGGCCCAAGTCCTCGGCGATGAATGGCAAACCGCCAAGCTTGTGCCGTACAGCGCTAAAGAATTCGGCGCCCGGACCTGGCACCCATTCGCCGGATTCCGCAGTAGGCGCACCTGCGGGCACGTGCCATGCAGCTGCGAACGCACGGAAGTGATCTAGGCGAATCACATCCACGTGAGCCAGCAATGCGCGTATCCGATCGATGCACCAGGCGTATCCCGTGCGCGCATGCGCTTCCCAGTTGTAAACGGGGTTCCCCCATAATTGTCCCTTGGCGCTGAAATAATCGGGTGGAACTCCTGCCAAAAAGCGCGGCCTGAGGTTGTCGTCCAGGAGAAACAGCTCTGGGTTTGCCCACACATCGCTCGAATCGAGAGAGACAAAGAAGGGGAGATCGCCGATTAACCGCACACCCTTGGCGCGGGCATATTCTTTCAATCGTTTACCCTGCAGATTGAGCAGGAATTGGGCCAATCGAACCTGATCGATCTCGTCCGCCAGTATTCTTTTGACCTCCGCGAGAGCAGAAGGTTCACGTCGGACCAGTTCTGGCGGCCAGTCAAGGTACGAGTTCGTCTTGTACTTTTCCTTCAGCGCTCGATACAGAGCGTAATCTTCCAGCCAAGTCGCCCGCCTGTCACAGAACTCCTGAAAAGCCGGTATCAGGTCTTTACGTGTCCCGGCCTGGAATCTGTTCCAAGCCACTTTCAACAATCCGTGCTTGAATGGAATCACCACGTCGTAGTCGACTGCGGCCGCGGAGAATACGCTCTTACGCTCGTCTGCCTGCAGCAGTCCCTCTTCGATCAGGATTTCCGGGCTGATTAACAACCCGTTCCCAGCGAACGAGGACAAGCATGAGTACGGCGAATTGCCAAATCCCGTGGGACCGAGTGGTAACGCCTGCCACCATTCTTGGCCCGCGTCATGAAGGCAGTCGACCCACGCGAACGCACCGGGACCAACATCGCCGATACCGTACGAGGATGGCAAAGATGTGACGTGAAGAAGCAAACCCGACGCCCGGTACCCTGGCGGGAACGGTGGCATGCCGGTTAGGGTTTTGCAATCTTCCATCGCGTCTCTTTCAAGAGCCGAGCGCATGATTCACCATCTCCCTGGCCTCGCCGATGATGGCATCCAAATGAGCAGCGTCCCGGAAACTCTCCGCGTATATCTTGTAAATGTTCTCCGTACCGGAAGGCCTGGCGGCGAACCAGGCGTTCGCGGCCACCACCTTGAGACCGCCGATAAGGGCGCCGTTGCCCGGGGCGCGGGTCAACTTGGTAATGATGGGCTCGCCCGCTAGGGTTGATTCTTTAACTGCTTCGGGCGAAAGTCTCTCCAGTCTTTCTTTATCCTGGGGTGTCGCTGGTGCGTCGATGCGAGCGTAGTACGGAGTACCGAACTCCGCTGTTAACTTTTGGAATTGTTCACCAGGATCTCTGCCCGTGCGGGCTGTCATCTCAGCTGCCAGCAGGCTCATGACCAGGCCATCTTTGTCGGTGGTCCACACCGTTCCGTCGCGGCGCAAGAAGCTCGCCCCTGCGCTCTCTTCGCCGCCGAAACAGTAGGAGCTGTCGAAGAGGCCTTGGGTGAACCACTTGAAGCCTACCGGCACCTCGCAAAGGCGCCGGCCATGCTTGCGCACAACCCGGTCGATCATGCTGCTGCTAACTACTGTCTTACCGACTGCGGCCAGCGGCGGCCAGTGAGGACGGCGGCTGAGCAGATATTCGATGGCGACCGCCAGATAATGGTTGGGATTCAACAATCCCGCGGAGGGCGTTACGATCCCGTGCCGATCGGCGTCCGGATCGTTGGCGAATGCCAAACGATATCGGTCTTTGAGGTCAATCAGCCGAGTCATCGCATATTGGCTCGAGCAGTCCATTCGAATCCGACCGTCGTGATCGACCGTCATGAACGAAAAAGTGGGATCCAAGTGTGGGTTCACGACGGTGATATCTAGGCCATAGACCGAGTTAATCGGCCCCCAATACGGCAGGGCAGCGCCACCTAGTGGATCCACTGCCAGCTTGAGGCCGGCAAACCGGATGACGTCCATGTCTACGACGTTCATTAGATCGCGCACGTACCGTAGAACAAAGTCTTCCTGCCGCGTGGTCCTCGCTTTCATTGCCTTCCCAAAGGAGAGGCGCTTCACGTCTGCGTTGCGGTTCCGCAGCAGCTCGTTAGCTCGATCCTCGACCCACCGCGTAACATCGCTGTCGGCAGGGCCACCATTCGTGGGGTTGTATTTGAACCCCCCGTCCTCAGGTGGGTTGTGTGAGGGCGTAATTACGATGCCGTCCCCGAGGCGATCCTTGTGGTATTCGTTGTACACGAGAATGGCCCGCGAAATCACTGGCGTCGGGGTCACTCCGTCACCCTGTTGGATTACGGTCTCCACTCGGTTAGCGGCCAAGACCTCAAGGGCCGTGCGTTGCGCTGGCCCGGACAGCGCGTGTGTATCCTTACCCATGAACAGAGGGCCTTCGATTGCGCGAGCACATCGGTAGTCACAAATCGCCTGGGTTATCGCCAGGATATGTCGCTCAGTGAAGGTGCCCCGCAACGGCGAGCCCCGGTGTCCACTAGTGCCAAAGCTGACCAACTGCGTCGGATCATCAAGATCAGGCTCGCGGACGTAGTACTCCCGCTCAAGTTCGGCCAAGTCCGCCAGGATTTCCTTCGGGGCTGGGTGGCCCGCCAGAGGTGATATCGCGTCGAGTTGAGCTACGGCACTGGGCATGGCTTCACGTTCCAGATCCCCTCTGCATATTCGGAAATAGTGCGGTCGCTTGAAAACTTTCCGGAACTGGCCACATTCAGAATTGCTTTGTGGGCCCACGCGTTCCGGTCGGCATACAACGCTCCTAGCCGTTCGTGCGCTTGGACGTACGACGTCAGGTCTGCCAAGTGCCTGTAGAAGTCGCCGTTAGTCAATAGCATGTCGCGCAAGGGAGCGAAGATCCCCGGCTCGTTGTGGCTGAAGTGATCGGAGAAGATCAGATCTAACGCTGCTCGCGTTTCCGGTTCGGTTTCGTAATGCCACTGGGGGTTATACCAGCTACGGCCGTCAACTACTTGTTCCGCCGTCAGACCGAAAAGGAAGAGGTTCTCCTCCCCAGCTTCTTCCGCCATCTCGATCGTTGCGCCATCGCGCGTGCCGACCGTCAGGGCTCCGTTCATCATGAACTTCATATTGCTGGTGCCACTGGCTTCATAGCCCGCGGTCGATATCTGATTCGATGCGTCGCTTGCGGGAATCAGCCGTTCCGCAAGGGAAACGCAGTACTCCGAAAGGAAAACCACCTTGAGCCGGCCGCGCACAGCCGGGTCGCCATCAATGGTGCCGGCCAGGTTGTTAATGAATTTGATCATCAGCTTGGCCAAGTGATACGCCGGAGCGGCCTTGCCGCCAAAGAAGAACGTGCGCGGCTGCATCTCGAGGTGCGGATTTGCGCGCAGCCGGTTATACAGAACCACGATTCTCAGCGCCATTAACATTTGCCGCTTGTATTCGTGGAACCGCTTCACGTGGCAATCAAAAATCGTGTCGGGGTCTACCGCCTGTCCGGAGGACGAGCGGAGCCAATCGGCAAACTGCGATTTCGAGTTACGTTTAGCCTTACGGAAAGCATCGCGGAAGTTTTGGTCGGCGGCTAACGGTTTCAGTTTGCTCAGTTGATCCAGGTCAGTGATCCATTTGTCGCCTATGGCATCGGTGATGGCTTGGGAAAATGCCGGATTTGCTAGAAGCAACCAGCGTCGCGGCGTGACTCCGTTCGTCTTGTTGTTGAAACGTTCGGGATACATCTCGGCCAGATCCTTGACCGTCGTCGCGCGCAGCAATCCGGAGTGAATCGCCGCCACACCATTGGTGCTGTGTGAACCTACGATGGCCAGGTTGGCCATGCGGATCTTCCGCCCGGTTCCTTCCTCGATCAGGCTCACGCGCTGAATGCGTCCTTCATCGTCTGGAAAACGACTTCGTACCTCAACAAGCAGCCGCCGGTTGATCTCGTAAATGATTTCGAGCTGACGCGGTAGCAGGATTTCAAACCATGCCAGCGGCCATTTCTCCAGGGCTTCCGGTAGCAGTGTATGGTTGGTATACCCGAACGTTGCTCTTGTGATTTCCCACGCCTCGTTCCAGCCGAGATGTGCCTCGTCCAATAGAATGCGCATGAGCTCGGGCACCGCCATCGCTGGGTGCGTGTCGTTAAGTTGGATAGCGGCCTTTTCGGCAAACGCACTCCACTCAGTATTGACACGCCTGAATCGCCGTACCAGATCGGCCAGTGAACAAGCAACCAGAAAGTACTCCTGCACGAACCGCAGCCCCTGGCCCATGCTAGTCGTGTCGTCGGGATACAACACTCGGGTGAGAGATTCGGCCGACAGTGTCTGAGCCAACGCGCCTACGAAATCACCGCCGCTAAATTCCTGAAAATTGAAGAACTCGGGGGCAGACGCTGCCCAGAGGCGGAGCGTGTTGATCGTAACGCCGCCGTAGCCTACAACAGGGCGGTCATATGGAATGCCGATCAAACTGGAGGGCCTTCCTACAACCGCGCGTAAGCTTCCGCCCCGAATCTCGAAGGAGCAGTTCATGCGGACTTCCACTTTCTCGCCGCGGCGCTCCACCTCCCAGGGATCCTGGTTGCGTAGCCAGTTGTCTGGCTGCTCGGACTGCCAGCCGTCCCGGATGCCTTGTTTGAAAAGACCGTAATCGTATCGCAGGCCGTAGCCCATGGCTGGAAGCTTCAGAGTGGCGGCGGACTCGATGAAGCAGGCCGCCAGACGTCCCAATCCGCCGTTACCCAAAGCCGCATCGGGTTCTTGTTCCAGGAGTTCCAACCAGTCCAGGTGCTGTTTCTGGACAAAGTCGTGGGCCGCGGCATCAAGTAGAAGGTTAGTGACGTTGTTGGCCAGAGACCGCCCTATAAGGAACTCCATCGAGAGGTAGTAAAGGCGTTTTGGATTCTGACGTTCGTAGGTTTTCTCAGTGAGAACCCATCGTTGGGACAGGATGTCTCTCACGGAGCGGGCAAATGCTTCAAACCGGTCGCGTGGCGTTGCCGTATCCACGCCGATCGCATTATCAAAATGGAGATGACGTTCGTACAGAGCGTTGTCGGTCCCGGTAAGCTGAACCGGACCGCACCCGTATTGTTGAAGCAGTTTCGAAAAATTCTGGGATCCCGCTGATACTGAAGGTTCCAAGACCGTCTTAGTGCCCATCTGAGATGCCTTCCTGAGTTAGAGCTCGGTTAACGCTTTGCCGGAGTCATAAATTCGAAGATCGGTACGCAGTGTCAGCGTGATGTCGGCGGCATCGGATGGGGTCCTTTTTATTTTGATCTGTGCGGCGGCTACCCGATTTCGTTTCATCAACTCCACCTCAAGAAATCACATGATGAGTGTCGTTCCACAGCCGGATCACCGGCCGGGAGAGATCGTGTTCGTAGCTCAACGCGCTCAGACTGGCTGTGCTCAACATGAAGGACCTGGCGTTCACCGCGGATTCGATACCAATCCAGCGGGCAGCCAATAACTCGAATGAAATGTCCGCTCGAGAACAGCAGCACGTCACCCTGCACTGCACGCACGCGGCTCACCACACGATCGGCCCGTGCCGCAGCCTGCTTTGGGGACTCACCTCCGGGGCAACCATCCCGGAAAAGCTGCCAGGCCGGATTCTTCGCGCGAATCTCAGCTGTAGTGAGACCCTCATACTCGCCGTAGTCCCACTCCACCAAATCGTCATCGACTTCGGTGACCGCACCAAACCCCGCAAGCTCACAGGTTCGAACAGCGGGTTGCAAAGGGCTAGTGAACACCTTAGCGAAGGTCAATCCTTTCAACCGGGCCCTCACGCGACGTGCGTTACGCTCGCCAGCTTCCGTTAGCGCGAGATCGGTGCGGCCCGTATGCTGGCCGGTGACGGTCCAGGCGGTCTCACCGTGTCTGGCGAGATAGATGATTGGAAGCTGCTTACTGACCCTGCTCGCTTCCGCAACTTGTGATTCTACTTCTGGCAACATCGGTCCTAGCGATCCTATGTCGGGCTGAAGGGATTCTTTTTATTCCTGCAATTATTCAGTACTTCTCGGGCACAAACCGCCTGTCCTGGAGCGTAGCTTGATCGTCGAATGCACCCTTATTCGAACGCTTAGGCAGGTTAACCTTCTCCCTGGGAACTTTCTTGTAGGGAACCATACTCAGAATGTGCGAGATGCAGTTGAGGCGGGCCCGTTTCTTGTCGTCGGATCGGAGGATGTGCCAAGGTACGGCTTTGGTGTCGGTCGCCTCTAACATCATGTCGCGCGCTCGGGAGTAGTCATACCAGCGGCTGCGAGATGGTAGATCTATTGGGCTCAGCTTCCACTGGCGAAGTGGGTCGTCGATTCGGGCTCTGAACCGCCGTTCCTGTTCTTTGTTGGTGACTTCGAGCCAATACTTCAATAGCAGGATTCCGCTTTCAGCAATCCAGTTCTCGACCACTGGGCATAACTCAAGGAACCGGCGGTGTTGGCTATTCGTGCAAAAGCCCATGACATACTCGACTCCCGCGCGGTTGTACCAACTGCGATCGAAGATGACAATTTCACCCGCGGCGGGGAAGTGCGGCACGTAGCGCTGGAAGTACATCTGAGTCTTTTCACGATCCGACGGGGCGGGAAGGGCTACCGTGCGGAATACACGCGGGCTGACACGCTCCGTGATCGCCCTAATCGTGCCACCCTTTCCTGCACCGTCGCGACCTTCGAAGAGGATCATAATGCGCATGTTCTTGTACTTCACCCACTCCTGGAGCTTGCATAACTCCGCTTGAAGTCGGCGTAGTTCCTTTTCGTATCCGCTGCGGTTCAGGGTCGGTGCGGCCGCCGCACTGGCTTTCTTATCTTTCTTCGTAACTTATCCTCCCATTAGGGGGTAACTTCAAGCGTGCGCTAGCTTGTTCGAAGCGGCCCGCACCGGCTGGAGTATGAGAACCACAATAGTTCTCATGCTTTGCCGAAATGATTCCCGGGCGCTGCAGGAGCTTCTTTTTTTCTGTCTGTTACAGGCGCGGCACGATTCAGGTGATTGGCTGCCACCGGCTAGTCACTCAAAGCGCGTCGATGGACATCAATATCAGCATTACGACGCGCATTCATACGACTCACGATACGAGCCACAGGACCGCGAACTGCAGCATAAGGAACAATCGCCAGAAAGAACCCCACGATCAG
>Ga0068858_100006512_pt1 | contig 11367 bp, 15 predicted proteins | sample KBSSwiS12_FD_66589 | JGI IMG/M metagenome (GOLD analysis project Ga0068858, IMG submission 66589) | Switchgrass rhizosphere microbial communities from Kellogg Biological Station, Michigan, USA - KBS Switchgrass S1-2 | ecosystem: Host-associated > Plants > Roots > Rhizosphere > Soil ... | reverse complement strand
AGGCCGCCGCCGCAAAAGCCAGGGAGCACGCCGAAGAGGCGCGTCGTCGTCATGCGAATTTTTCGGCTGCTCGGCGCGGCAATCCTGGGGACGATGGGCCTCGGGCTTAGCCTGACAGGCGAACGCACCGCCACGCTCGGGCTGCGCCTGATCCGCGCGGCCGAAAGCATGCGCCGGAGGGCGGCGGCTCTATGAGCGCCGTGCTTCGTCAGGTCCGTGTATTCGCTTATCGGGCGAACTACTCGCCCCGGCGGTCGCCATGACCGACCGCGTCGACCTTCGCGACATCGTTCGAGAGCACGGCGGCGAGCTATACGCCGGCGGCAGCGCCGCCACGATCCCCGGGCCAGGACACGGCCGATCCGACCGGTCCCTCAGCTTGAGGCTGAGCAAGGACGGGCGGGTGATCTTCCACTCCTTCGCCAACGACCCTTGCGGCGAGGTGATGAAGTACCTCGGGCTGGAGGCGCGCCACAGCCAAGAGGCGGATCCAGCCGAGCGCGAACGGCTGCGGCGGCTTCGCGACGAGGAGCGGCGCCGCCGGATCGCCGAGGATCGCGCTTTCTGCGCCGGCATCTGGGAAAACACGGAGCCGGCCGAGGGCTCGCTGGTAGAGGCCTACCTCTGGTCCCGGGGCCTGATCCTCGAGGACGTCCCTGACATCCGCTTCCACCCCGCCGCGCCCCGCGGCAAACCCCGTGCGGAGGGTGAGCGAGAGCTTCCGCCGCCGCACCCCGCAATGGTCGCCCTGGCGCGCGGCGTGGACGGCAGCCCCCGTGGGCTACACGTCACCTACCTAAGCCTAGACGGCAAGGGAAAGGCGTTCGGCGATCGATCGCGCCTGATGTTCGGCCAGATGCGCGGCTCGGCCGTGCGCCTCGCGCCCGCCGGCGCCGTCCTCGCCGTCGGGGAGGGGATCGAGACCTGCCTCTCGTACATGGCCGGGACCACGCTGCCGACTTGGGCCCTGCTCACCACGTCGCAGTTCGCCACCTTCGAGCTTCCGCACCGCGTCCGCCGGCTGGTGATCGCCGCCGACGGCGACAAGGGCGGGATGAACGCCGCCACCGGCTTGGCCGAGCGCCAGCAGCGCGCTTGTGACGTGGAAATCCACGCGGCGCCGGAAGGCAAGGATTGGGCTGACGTGTGGGAGGCGGCGAATGTCTGAGCCCTTTGGCGGCCCTCGTCTGGCCTTCAGTCGATCGAGCCGGTTCACAGCAAAAGCGTATGAGGACCTCAAGGCATCCAGCAAGCCCGGCCGGATTAAGGGCGTGTGGCCCATGCAGGGGGTGGTGTTCGTCGTCGGGGCATCCGGCACGCGCAAGACCTTCTTCGTCATGGATGGGACCTTGAAGCTCGCGGGCGGCGCCAACACCGTTTGGGGGCGGCGGGCAAAGCAGTGCGGCGTTATCTACATCGCCGCCGAAGATCCGGTGGGGTGTGAGGCGCGGGTGGACGCTTGGAAGCGGACCAAGGGCAAGCACCGCACATCGCCGGTCCCCTTCGAGCTTGTTCCGCAGGCCCCTGACCTTCTGAACGAAGAGGACTTCAGCGACCTCAAGGCGCACCTCGCGGAGGCCGCCGAGCGGCTGCAGGAGAAGGGCTGCCCCCTCGGGATCGTCGTGCTCGACACCTGGAGCGCCTGCCTTCCGGGGGCCGACGAGAACAGCTCCGCCGAGATGTCCCGCGCACTGCGTCTGGTCGCCGCCCTCGCGGAAGAAATGGGCGTCCTCGTCGTGGTCGTCGCCCACTTCGGGAAGTCCGGAGCTGAACGCGGAATCCGTGGCTGGTCTGGCCTTGGAGCCAATGCGGACGGCGTGATCGGGCTGGAGCTTCAGGACGACGACAAGGACCTGACCGTCGCGACCTTCAACAAGGTCAAGAACGGCCGAGCCGGCGGAAGGCTGTCGTTCACGCTGGAAGAGGTCGACCTCGGCTTCGACGACGACGGCGACCCGATGACGTCCTGCGTCGTGCGCTACCACGAGCCGCCAGCGGCCGAAAAGCGGCCCAGAAAACAGCCCGTCGAGAGCAAGCCGGGACCGAAGATCATCCTGCGGGCGCTGAGCCAGCTCCTGGAGGTGGGATCGACTTACGTTGTCCCACCTCATCCCGGTGTCCCACCCGGCACATCCGGCGTCATGCGGATCGACCTGCGGAAGCGAGCTGGCGAGATCGGGCATCCAAGCGCCGGGCTGAAGGAAGACACGGCCAAGCGCATGATTAACAAGGACATTTCGGAACTCATCGCGGACGGAAAATTGCGTGAGGAAGACGGTCTAATCTGGAGGATCAAATGAGCGCACGGTTAGACCGGGAGGTGGGACAAGTTTGTCCCGCTCAGCAGGTGGGACAACCGGGACAACCGGGACAAAATCAAACAATCCCACCCTTTTCCGGCCCAGGTGGGACAGGCGGGATAGGTGGGACGCCCCTAAAGGGGGGCGATCCCACCTATCCCACTCATCCTGCCCACGCAGCTGGCCCGGCTTGCGGCTCCTGCCGGTTCTGGATGCAGACCAGCACGTCGCTGAACTTCGCGCCGCGCGGAGAGTGCCACCGTCGCGCACCGACCTCGGACAACTACTGGCCCGACAGTCGAGGCGACGCCTGGTGCGGCGAGTACGAGGCGGGTGACCGCAGATGAACGCCCTGCATCAACAGGCCAGTTACAGCGTCCCGGGGGGAGTAGTGGGCAAACACAGGAAGTCCAAGGGCGGCCGACCGAGGAAGACCGGCCCGCGCCATCCCAGCGGCCAACTGGTGCGGACGAGGCCGCAACCGAACGAGCGCGTGCTGGAGGAGCGGCGGCAACTTGTCGGGGATAGCGGCGCATTGCATCTCGGCGACCATCCGCTCGACGTCGCCATGGCCCGGAAGCTAATCACCCAGCGGCAGCACCGCGCCGGCATGGCCTTCATGCGCATCCACGCCCAGGCCAACCTCGGCGGGCCGCGCATGGGCTCTGGTGACCTGTCGGCGTCGGCGCCCCAGGCGGTGCTCACGACCCACGACAAGCGGGCCGTTCGGGAGTGGTCCGACGAGGAGGTGAGCGCCGTCTTCGATCAGATCTTCAACCGGACGCCGCGCCTGGCCGGAGACGATCGCATGCAGCGCGCGCAGAGCCAGCTGAACGTGCTGTGCGCCGTAATGACCGCAGTCGAGCGCATGGCGGTCCTGAGCGTCTGCACGCGGGCGGAATGGCCGGCGTGGCTGGAGCACCGCGTCGGGCGGCGGACCCTCAAGGCGACGAACGACCCCGCGAAGATCCTGGCCCAGGCCCACACCGTCGCCACCTGGGATCGCCAGCGCGAGCACCTGGTGAAGGGACTCGACCGGATCGCCGGCGCCCTGTTCGTGAAGGTGCGTTCCGAGGGTAGGGGCGCGACGGAGCAGCGGTCGTTCGGCGAGATGAACGCGACCGCGGCAGAGGCGGCCGGCCAGTCATCCGACGAAATCGGACAACTGCCGTCTCGCGGCCGCATCGTCGAGGAGCAGACCGATCACGTGACGCCCGAGGGCGAGCTACTCTGGACCGTCATTCGCAAGCGAAGGCTGACTCGGTGATCCGCTTCATCGACCTGCCCGGCGTCCGGGATCTGGAGAACGCAGCGGTGCTGCAGAACCGCATCCGGGGTGCGGACCACGAGTACACAGCTAAGGTCGACGCCGTGCTCTTCGCCCTCTTTGGCCTGCGCAGCGACGAGGTAGGCCCAGAGGAGCCGCTCGACGACGAGGACGACAACCTCGAAGCATGGGGCCGATACGACGAGGCGTGGAAAGTCTTCGATCAGGCGGACCTTTCCGGCTGGGACTTCACCGACGACCATGGGCGAGAACTGCTGATCGCGAACCAAGTCCGCGGCGTGGTCCAGACAGCCGCATCTGGCGTGCGCGGCCGAATGCCTGACGTCTCGGCGGCAAAGGCCGTTGCCTGGGGCGATACCCTTTCTGCGGAGGCTGAACGGTTCAGGCGCGAACGGAGGAAGCCATGAGGATCAAGGGCAAGCCGTTGAGTCTGCCGCCGTGGCAGCGTCTGTTCACTCGCGGACTGCTGAAGGTGAAAGATCACCAAGCACCCGTCGTTGAGCGCGCATGGGACCGTGCGGTCGAGCGGAGTCGTCGAGAGCGCGGCCTGCGACAAACACAGCCTTGACCGTGGGCGCAGATCGCAGCAGATTCACCGCATTACCGAAACGCAGACTAGACGTGTTGCGTCCCGAGAGCCCCGCCCAACCGCGGGGCTTTCTGCGTTTCAGGGGTCGCTCGCGGTCTCCTCCCAGTCGCCGCTGAGCCTCAGCCCGCAGCGCTGAAACCACACCGGACGGTGTGCCGCGCTTGAGCCGTTGGATGGTCGTGAGACCTAGGCGCTGCGGACATCAATCATGCGAGGCCGTGGGGTCTGACCAGCGGGACACGCTCCACTGGTCGGTTGTGGGTTCAACTCCCGCCCTCGCTCCAAAATCCGACGAGGTCCACCATGGCGAGCATCGTCCTGTTCCTGCTGTTCCTCGGCGCGCTGCTTCTGGCCATCGGCCATATCGCGCCGGCGCCGGTGTGCCTGCAGCTTGGCGCGGTGCTACTGACCGTGGGCTTCGGCATCCAGCTGTTTGGGGCGCTGGTCTGATGCTGCGGACCATCTTCGCACCCTGGCTGGCGGTCTACGACCTCGCCTGCGAGCTGAAGGCAGAGCAGCGGCACGTGAAGCGCCTTGAGGCGACCGTGCTCGACCAGGCGCAGGAGATTCGGGATGTCCGCGCCCGCTGTGCAGCTGACGAAGCCCAGATCGACGAGTGGGGCGACAAGCTCTTGGCGCAAGCGGCCGAGTTGAACCGGCTCCGCGCCCAACTCGCCAAGTTCGATCACGACGGCGACGGCAAGGTCGGCGGGAGCGGCAAGCGCCTAAAGTCCAGCGCCGACGGCAACGCGGCGAACCCGACCTTCGTACGTGGCGACACCGCCGCCTGACCCGGACGACGCCCGCCAGCTCGTCATCGACTTCGTCTTTGTCGTCGTCGCGCTCGCAATCCTAGCCGCGCTTCTGGCGCTGATCGGCCGGCCGTAGCCGGCGCGTACATCGACAACCGAACCAGGGAACTCCTCGACATGGCGAACATCGCCCAGAAGATGGCCAAGGCCTCGAACCTCGGGTCTACCGGCCGCGCCCTCGCGCGTTCCGAGCTTGAGATCGATCTCTCGGTTCTCGCGCAGGCCAACACCGACATCGTCGTGCCGATGCCGGTGGGCGCGCGCATCCTGTCGCTGCGGACGGTGACCAACACCGCGTTCACGGCCGCCACCGACGCGCAGATCAGCATCGGCAACGTGGCGGGCGGCGCGCAATACGTCGCGGCGACCACGATCAAGGCGGTGGGCGTGAAGAACCACACGCTGGTCGACGCCGCTGCCGCCGACTACCAGGGCATACCCCAAGATCTGTTCGTGCGGATCGCTCAGTCCGGCTCGACCACGGCCATCGGCGCAGCGAAACTGTACGTCGCCTACGCTCTGCCGGCCTGACGATGAACGCGGGTTGGCCCCCCTCAGAAGCGCGTTTGCGCGATGTCGTTTCTCGCATCGGCCCAATTTCCGAGGACGCGGTGCGCCAAGAGATAGCGAAATTCGCGGCGACGCCTATGCCGGACGGCATGGGGCGCCGCTCTGAGGAGGCAAGGCGCTTAATCTACACATCGCTTCTGCGGTATCGGTTTCCGGAAACATTCGATGACGGACGAGCCTGAACATATAGGCAGCAAACAGGCGGACACGCAGTTCAAGCCGGGCCAGAGCGGCAACCCCGCTGGCCGGCCGAAAGGCGCTCGCAACAAGCTGGGTGAGGCCTTCGTCGAGGCGCTGCACGCCGACTTCACGGCGCACGGCGTCGCGGCAATCGAGAAGGTCCGGATCGAACGTCCCCAGGACTACGTGAAGGTGATCGCGTCGCTCCTGCCCAAGCAGGTGGAAATCAAGGATGACGCTTTCGGCGACCTCAGCGACGAACAGCTCGTCGCTATCATCACTGCCGCCCGATCTACTCTCCAGGTTCTTGGCGAAGGCGGAGAAGGAACTACAGACGCGCCAGTCGCGCAATCGACTGGCCACCTACCGCCCGTACACTAAGCAGCGGCTGTTCCACGAGGCCGGCGCCGCCCACCGCGAGCGCCTGTTCATGGCCGGCAACCAACTGGGCAAGACCTGGGCCGGCGGCTTCGAGTGGGCGATGCACCTGACCGGCCGCTATCCGGATTGGTGGCAGGGCAGGGTGTTCGACGGGCCCGTCCGCTTCTGGGCGGCGGGCGTCACCGGCGAGAGCACGCGGGACAACCCGCAGCGCATCCTGGTGGGCCCCGCACAGCAACGCGAGGCCTGGGGCTCCGGAGCCATCCCCTTCGACGCGCTGAAGGACACGACGTCCGCCCGAGGCGTTCCCGACGCGCTCGACAGCGTGATCGTCCGGTGGGGCGGCGGCGGAGACGTGCAGGCGCAAGAGAGCGTCCTGGCCTTCAAGTCCTACGAGAAGGGCCGTGAGAAGTGGCAGGGCGAGACCCTGAACGGCATTTGGTACGACGAAGAGCCGCCGGCCGACATCTACAGCGAGGGCGTCACGCGGACGAACGCGCTGAGCGGGATCAACATCGTGACTTTCACGCCCCTGAAGGGCTGGAGCGACGTCGTGCAGCTGTTCCTGACCGATGCAGACCTGGAGCAGTTGCGCCAAGGCGCGAGGAGCGAAACACCTTGATGTGTCCAGTCTACACCCCCGAGGGCGAGCGGTTCTTTCTCACCACCACCAGCATCGTGATGATGCGCGCGGTGCGTGGCGAGAACGCGACGCAGGTGACGATAAACCCGGGTGCGACGCTCACGCTTCGAGGCGACCTGCAGAGCGTTGCGGAGGCCCTCTACCCGAACAGCGCAGACTGGTTCCGGCGAGAAGCTGCTAAGGCCGCCTAGGCGTGAGCCGCCACGTCACCTTCATGACGATCGACGACGCGGAGCACTACACGCCGGAGCAGCGCGCTGAGATCGTCGCGGCTTATCCGCCGCACGAGCGCGAGGCGCGCGCCAAAGGCATTCCGGTCCTGGGTTCGGGGCGCATCTTCCCCATCGAGGAAGCGGCGATCACGGTCGCGCCGTTCTCGATCCCAAACCACTGGCCGCAGATCAACGGCCTGGACTTCGGCTGGGATCACCCGTTCGGCGCGACGAACATCGCCTGGGATCGCGACGCCGACTGCGTCTACGTCTGCAAGGAATACCGCGAGCGCGAGGCGACGCCGCACACACACGCAGCGTCGATCAAGCCGTGGGGCGACTGGATCCCCTGCGCCTGGCCGGCCGACGGGATGCAGCACGAGAAGGGCTCGGGCAAGTCGCTGGAGCCGCAGTACCGAGCGCAGGGCCTCGCCATGTTGACGGAGCACGCGACGTGGTCAGACGGCGGTGTCAGCGTGGAAGCGGGCATCACCGAGATGCTCGAGCGGATGCAAACGGGCCGCTGGAAGGTCTTCGCGACCTGCGGCTCCTGGTTCAGCGAGTTCCGGCTCTATCACCGCGACGACGGTAAAATCGTGAAGCTGCAGGACGACCTGCTCAGCGCCTCTCGCTACGCGCTGATGATGCTTCGCCATGCAATCACCAAGCCGTCCTCGCGGCCCCTGGAAATCCCCAACTACGGATACGGCTGATGGCAGCGAACGGCTCAAACGTAACCGTCGTAGTAAGCTCCGCCAGTGCGGTAGCTCTGCTCGCGGCGAACCCCCTTCGGCGTAAGGACGCCTCGGGTCCCTCGGTCGTGATCTCCAACGCGTCGACCGCGATCCTCTACATCCTGCTCGGCGACGGATCGGGTGGGGAGGTGAGCGCGACCCGCTACACCTACCAGATCGCGTCCAACGGCGTGCCGCAGGAGATCTGGGGCTACACCGGCCAAATCCGCGGCATCTGGGCGTCAGCGAACGGTCAGGCCACCGTGACCGAGCTAACCTGAGCATGGCCGATTACGCCGCCGATGACGCGGCGCCGCCCGCGAAGTCGGAGCGCGCCTACGTCATCACTGACAGCGATCTGCTTGGCCATGTTCGCACTGAGCGCCGGCAGTCGATCGGCTTCGGTGAGGGCGACGGTGGCGAGCTAACGAAGCGCCGGGAAAAGGCGCTGCTCTACTACAAGGGCGACGTCACCAAGGATCTACCCGACCCACCGAACCGCTCGAAAGCCGTCTCCACCGACGTGGCCGAGGCGATCGACACGGCGTTGCCGGACCTGGCCGAGATCTTCCTGTCGGGCGAGGACATCGTCACCTTCACGCCCGATGGCGCGGAGGACGAAGACCGCGCCCGCGATGAGACCGATTTCGTCCAGCGGGTGCTGTTTCAGCAGAACCCCGGCTTCGTGATCTTCACGACGGCCATGAAGGACGCGCTCCTCAGCGTCACCGGGCTGTTCCACTGGTGGTACGAGGAGGAGGAGGCCACCCGCGCGCTGGGCGTGCTGCCACCGGAGGATGCCAAGCTGGCGCCTGCCGTCGAGGCGCAGTTCGGCTCGCCCGAACAGCTCCAGGTCGAGGAGCGGGAAGACGGATCGGTGGCGTTCAGCCTGCCCCAACTGAAGGGGCGCATCTGCTATCGCGCGATCCCGCCGGAAGACTTCACCGTGGGCCAAGACACGGTGACGCTGGCGGAGGGGACCTACTGCGCCTTTCGCGAGCGTGCCCGAGTCCAGGCGCTGATCGAGCGCGGCCTGGATGCTGAGGAGGTTCGCAAGCTTCCGGCCTACACCCGGCCAGACGAGACCGTGACGTTCGCCCGAGACGAAGCGGGCGAGAACAACCAGGGCATGGGGGCGGCGACCGGCGACCTACGCATGGTCGAGATCCGCAACCACTATCTGCGGATCGACCGCGACGGCGACGGCGATACCGAGCTGTGGAAGGTGGTCACGGACGCCGCGGAGACCGTCATTCTCGACATCGAGGAGGCGGACCACGTCCCGTTTAGCGCACTGACGCCGTACATGAGCGCGCACCGCTTCTATGGCGAGAGCGTCGCCGACCGCCTGCTAGAGATCATGCGGATCAAGACAACGCTGCTCCGCATGCTGCTGGACAGCGGGTTCTTCGCGCTGAACCAGCGCATGGAAGTCGGGCTGGAGAAGGCCAACGAGTACACGATCCCGGACCTGATCCGTAACGAGCCGAACGTTCCGGTGCGGACGAAGACCGGCGACGCCGTGCGGCCCATTTCGGCCGGTGGGCTGAACTTCGATGTGTTCTCAGCGCTCGAGTTCGCCTCGGTCATGGGCGAGCAGCGAACCGGCATCGTCCGCAACGCGCAGGGCCTGAACCCGGACACGCTGCACGACACAGCCGCCGGCGCCATGCAGTTGATCAACGCCGCCCAGAAGCGCCTCCGCTTCATCGCGCGCGTGTTCGCCGAGACAGGCATCAAAGAGCTTTGCCTCGGCATCCACCGCACCATGCGGGTGAACTGGAGCGACCAGCACGCGCCGATCCAGGCGAAGTTCGGCAAGGCGTGGAAGACCGCCCAGCCGCACCAGTGGCCGGAGCGCGAGGACATGGAGGTCCACGTCGGGCCGGTGTCCAAAGAGCACGAGCTGGCGATGCTCTCCAAGCAGATGGAGATCGTCCAGAACGTCATCGAGCTTCAAGGCGGTACGCAGGGGCCATACGTCACCGAGAGCAACGTCCACAATCTCCTGACCGCCTGGAGCCGCGCCGCCGGCCAGAAGGCGCCGGAGCTCTATTGGAGCGATCCGCAGTCGACGGAGATGCAGCAGGCGATGGCGAAGCAGCAGCCCAAGCCTGACCCGGACATGGCCAAGGCGCAGGCGCAAATCCAGGCCGATCAGGCGAGAGCGAGCGCGGATCTGCAATTGCAGCGGGAGAAGGCGGCGGCCGATCTCCAGCTGCAGCGGGAAAAAGCCGAGGCGAGCAGCGCCGCGGCTGCGGCTCAGGCTCAGCGCGATCACGAACTCCGGCTGGCCGAACACGCCGCGGACGTCCAACTCCGCCGCGAACAGATGGCTGGCGAGCTGCAGCTGAAGCGCGAGGGCATGGCCGCGGAACTCGCGATGAAGCGCGAGATGGGCATGACGCCGACCACGCAGGGTCCGCAGGTGGGGGGTGAGGCCGGATGAGCTTCGAAGACCAAGACCGCGCGGCCCGCGGCCGGCGCGCCGCGCAGGAATTTCGCGAACTCGACGCCGCTTTCCAGCGCACATCCGACGCGATCATGACCAAGCTGGTGCAGACGTCGCCGGAGCGACCGGAGACCATCATGAAGCTGCACATGTCGCTTCAGAACTTGGCCGCGGTGCGCAAGGCGCTCCTTGAGATGGCGCAGGATGGCGCCATCGCCGAGGTGGTGCTGGCGAACGCCGGCTTGGCGAACTAGTCCGACAAACCAGAAGGTGAACATGGTCCCCAAGAACCTGCAGCTCGCGGGTGCGTCGTCGTGCGCGCTCTGGAGCCTGTCGACGGGCGGTTTCAACCCCATGCTGCGCGGCCCTGCCGTGGCCCTGGCGCCGGAAGACGGAGCCGGCGGCGGCTCGCTGACGTTTGAACAAGCAACCAATATGCTCGCGGGCGAGCCGGAAAACGACGGCGCGACCGATGTCGCCGCCACGGAGCCGGCCGACGCCGAGCAAACCAAAGACGAAGACCAACCCGCGGCCGAGACCAGCGACGCCGCGGACGCCAGCGAGGACGAAGATCCCGGCGATGGCGTGGACGAGACGGATGAGGAAGAGGTGGCCGCCGAGCCGCTCGCCGCGCCCGTTTACTGGTCGAAAGACGCCAAATCCCGGTTCGCCGAACTCCCCCCAGCGCTGCAAGAGGTCGTTCTTGCGCAGGAAGGGCCGAGGGAAGCGGCGGCGGCCAAGGCGAAGGCTGATGCAGCCGAGGAGGTCAAGACCGCCCGTGCGCAGCTCCAGGGGGTTCAAAACCTGGCGCGCGAGCTTGAGACATTCCTTCCTGAGGCTATCGAGACGTTCCAGAAGACCTGGGGCGACCCGGATTGGGAAGCGACGATCAGGCAGTACGGCGCGGAACAGGCCGCGGTCCTCAAGGCTCGCTACGACCGCGAACAGTCGCAACTCCAGCAACTGACCCAGAAGACGGCTGCTGCGCGGCACGAGGCTCACCACGCCTACGTCGCCGAGCAGTTCCAGATTCTGACCACGCTCGACCCCGAGCTTGCGCCCGACGCGAAGGACCCTGCAAAGGGCTCCCAGGCGCGTCAGGAGGTCACGAAGTATCTGATCGATGCGGGCGTCGACCCGGAAGGCATCGCGCAGATCAGCGCCGTGGAGATGACGCTCGCGCGCAAGGCGATGCTGTGGGACCGC
>Ga0068858_100006511_pt1 | contig 11367 bp, 9 predicted proteins | sample KBSSwiS12_FD_66589 | JGI IMG/M metagenome (GOLD analysis project Ga0068858, IMG submission 66589) | Switchgrass rhizosphere microbial communities from Kellogg Biological Station, Michigan, USA - KBS Switchgrass S1-2 | ecosystem: Host-associated > Plants > Roots > Rhizosphere > Soil ... | reverse complement strand
GCCGTGTTCGCGGCGGCAGCCCTGCTGTGCACCTACCGGGACCTCGGAGTGGGTCGCGCTCTCACGCTGGGGACCGCGATCGGCCTCGGCCTCGCCACGCATCCCATGCTGATGCCGTTCGCGTTCGCCGCCCTCGCGGTGGTGGGAGCGGAGCTCTGGGCCCAGGGGCGCCGCGGGCTGGGGCCGGCGGCCGCGCTCGTGGGCTCCATCGTCCTCGTGAACGTGCCGTACCTCCTTTTCCTGATGCGCGCGCCCGTCGTGCGCCGCGCGGCCCGGCTGCCCTTCTCGTGGGATGGCTTCGGGTGGCTCTTCCTGCAGACGCCGCGTATCTGGACGACCTGGGGGCTCCCCTATTACTTCGAAGGCACCTGGCCCGCCTTCCGCCAGTGGATGGGCCCGTCAGGCCGTCTGCTCGAGCCCGCTTCCGAAGCCGCGGTCGTCCTGTTCTTCGCCCTGACCATCGCGGGCATCGTGGCCGCGCTCGTCTCCGAGGACGCGCGCGTGCGGCGCCTGGGACGCGTGGCCGCCCTGGCCTGGATCGGCAACGTCCTGCTGCTGGCCGCCGTGCGCCTCGAGGTCCACGCGCACTACACGTTCGCTTCCCAGTGGGTGACCGTGTTCGGGGTCGCCTCCGGTCTGGCCTGGCTGCGAAGCCGCCAGCCTCGCGCGGCCGCCGTTGCCCTGGCCGCCCTCGCTGTCGTCGCCCTCGCGCAGTTCTCGGTTCTCGTCGATTGGATGGGCTTCATCCGCGCGACGGGAGGGACGCGTTCCGCCGGCTACGGCACGCCGATCGGCCTGCAGCTCGAGGCCATGCGCGAGGTGTGCGCGACGCCGGAGCCCGCGATCGTGCTCCGGGAGGAGATCGAGATGTTTCCGTTCGCGTTCCAGTACCACGGAGCGACGCTGGCCGAGTGCCGAGGCAAGACGGTCACCGTCTGCGGGGACGCGGGGCCGAGGCTGATCATGAAGCCCTGTCCGCCGCCCGCGGAAGGGACGCGCGTGCGCCGGCTGAGGTACGCGGAGGGGATGGGCGGACGGCTGAGGGTGGATTAGCGCTCAGTAGCTCTCCGTCGGTTTGTCGCGCGAATAGCAGTCCGCGGCCCAGCACCGGTCGAAAGGGATGCCCGCCGTCCGCGCCGACTCGCGGATCTGCTCCGCGTCCGCCGCCTCGAACTCGCAGATCATCCGCTTGCGATCCTTGGACAGGTAGCTGCGCATCCAGCGCGCGCCGTGCGCCACCAGGCACTGGTCGAGCCGCTTGGCGGCGTCACGGAGATCGTCCGCCGTCATCGGCTTATCGAACGTCTGCTCGAGGACCAGGATGGCCATGGCTCGTCTCCTTCTCCAGATAGCGGCGGGCGCGGGCCGTGAGGTCCGCCGCGTTCGTGGCTTTCGTGGGCACCGCGCGGGCCGGCGCCGCGCCCAGGGAACGCAGGATCGCGTCTGCGATCACCGCCTCGCTGGCACGGCCCACCACCTCCGCCGCGGCCAGGGCCTCCTCGGCGTGGGCGCGCGCCGCGTCCGTCTGGCCGCGCCGGAGCTCGATCTCGGCCACGAGGGTGAGGGCCCAGGCGAGGTCGCTCTTGCTGTCCGCATCCCGCAGGCGCGCCAGCGCGCCTTCCAGATCGGTGGGGTCGCCGGCGATGAGGCGGGCGAGCGCGCGCATCATGTCCGCCTTCACGCTTTCGCTGCCGCCCGTCATCTTCTCCGCGACCGCACCCAGGCGATCGCAATAACGCAGGGCCAGGGCCGGCTCCGCGTCCTCCAGGGCCATCCCGGTCAGCCGGGCGAGGGCCGCCCACTCCCGCCAGTGGTCCTGCTCGCGCGCGGCCAGGACGAACGCGCGCTCGAAGTACGGCGTCGCCTCCGCGTGGCGGCCCTCGTGCGAATGCAGGTACCCCCAGCCCAGCGCGAGCTCGGTGCTTTCGACGCCCATGCCCTGGGCCTCCACCAGCAGGGACTCCGCGCGCACGACCTCGCGCTGCAGGTAGAGCAGGCAGCGCGCCGTGGCCGCGATGGTGTGGGCGGCGGTGACGCCGCCGGCGCCGCGGCTAAGCTCCGCCGCGCGCAGGCTCGCATCCGCGGCCTGGCCGTATTGGCTGAGCTCCTCGGCCAGGCAGGCCAGGAGATGGGCACCCAGGGCCGCGGTCGCGGTGTGGCCGGCCAGGCGCGCCCGCTCCGTGGCCTCGGCCAGCCCGGTGGTGAGGGCGAGGCGCTCCCGGATCGGCGTCCTCGCCATCACCACGACGTGCAGCAGCTTCATCTCGATCTGGGCGCGCGTCTCGCCGGCGAGGGCCTCCGCGATCTGCAGGCCGCGGCGGGCCACCCCGACCGCCTCCGTGTAGGCGAACAGGCGCAGGCAGCGCTCGCCCGCGCGCACGGCCGCCTCCGCCGCGGACTGGAGCTGCCCGCCCAGCGACGCGTGATGGAGGATGTCCCCGGCGAGGAGCGAATCCGGATCGTGCACCGCTTGCAGGGCGATGGCGATCTGGCCGTGCGCGAGCGCCCGCCGCGGCCCGGAGATCCCCTGGTAGGCCACGTCGCGGACGAGATCGTGCGCGAAGTCGTAGGTGCGGTCGCCGGAGGCGCGGATGACCGCGCCGCGCTCGAGCCTCTCCAGCGCGGACAGCATCTCGCCCGCGGGCATCCCGGTCGCGCGTCCGAGCACGTCCACGTCGAACTGGCGGCCCATCACCGCGGCCCAGGACACGAGCTCACGGGCCGTATCCTCGATCTGCTCGAGCCGGGCGGCGATCAACGTCGAGAGGGAAGCGGGCGGGGCGCCCTCGGCGACGGCGCGCGAGAGCTCGATGGCGAAGAGCGGGTTGCCGCCGCTGCCCGCGATGACGCGGTGCTCGTCCGCGCCGCGGAACACGGAGCGGACCAGCGTCACCGTGTCCTCCGGGCTGAGCGGGCCGAGCGGCACCCGCGTCAGGCGCCTCTCGCGGGCCAGCTCGCGTACGACCCGCGAGACGTGCGGGTTGTCGTCGATCTCTCCCGCGCGCGCGGCGCAGACGAGGCGCGGAGCGCGGGGCGACCGCGCGACGTAGTGCAGCAGGGCGGCCGAGCCTTCATCCATCCACTGCAGGTCGTCGAGGGTGACGAGGGCGGCGTCGCCGAGGCGGGCGACGATGGCGTCGAACAGGCGCGTGCGGTCCGTCTCCTGCGGAAGCTCGTGGCCCTGCGTGCGCAGGGCGTCCACCCAGACGCCGTAGGGCCGGATCATCTCGGCCGCGAAGGCGCGGCCGTGCAGCGCCGGCCCCGGGGCGCGCCGCGCGACCTCGTCCAGGAGGCGGCTCTTGCCGATGCCGGGCTCGCCCGTGACGAGCACGACGCCGTGCGCGCCCGTGATCCGGGCCAGCTCCTGCTGTCGGCCGACGAGCGCGACCGGCACTTCGGGCCGCGGGGCCACGGGCGAAGCGAGCGAGGGCGCGGCACGCCTCACGCCCCGCCGGGCCTCCTCGACCGCGGGCCCGGGGCGCGTGCCCAGCTCGCGCTCGAAGAGCTGGCGGCAGTATTCGTAGTGACGCAGGGCGTCGTGCGCCTGCCCGAGATCGGAGAGCACGCGGATGAGCGCGGCATGGGCGTCGTCGGAGAAGGGATCGACGGCGGTGTGGCGCCGTGCGTGCACGAGGGCGCGCTCGGTGGCGCCGTGGCGGCGGGTCAGCTCGGCCAGGATGGCGACGTGGGATTGCCGCCACCGCTCGCGCTCCGCCGTGCACCACTGCTGGAAGCGGAAGCAGGCGGGGAGATCCAGGCCGTCGGCGAACTGGCCGCGGAAGAGGGCCGCGCACTCCTCCAGCGCGTCGGTCGTGGCGTTGCCCGGTGCGCCCAGCCGGTCCAGGTCGATGCGGGCGCCGTCCGTGGCGATCTCCACGTGTTCGCGTCCGGCCACGAGGTGCGGCTCGAGGAGCGGGCGCAGCTTCGACAGGGTCCAGCGGAGCTGCGCCCGCGGATCGTCCGGCCCGTCCCAGAGGAGGTCGCACAGCCGCTCGCGCCGCTGCGGGCGGCGTGTCCCGACGAGGTAGGCGACGAGGGCCCGGGCCTTGCGTGAGGCGGGCAAGGCCACGGGCCTTCCGTCGCGAACGACCTCGAGCTCGCCGAGCAGCCGGATCTCGAGCATGGCGGGGATTCTAGACCCCTACTTGCGCGCCTCGAACACCAGGTTGAAAGGCGTGGCCGCGGCGCGTCGGAAGTGTCCGAAGCCGCCGCGGGTGGCGACGTCGCGCAGCCGCGCTTCGCCGGCCTGCGCGCCCAGGGCCAGGCCGACTTCCTGCGCGCGCGAGGCGGGGGTGCAGATGAGCGTGGAGGCCGAGTAGTAGATGCGGCCCACAGGATTCAGGTTCTCCTCCACGTTGTCGCCCGCGAACGGCTCCACGACCATCCAGGTTCCGTCCGCGGCCAGCGAGCGGAGGACGTGCGTCGCCGCTCCCACCGGGTCGCCCATGTCGTGAAGGCAGTCGAAGAAGGCGACGAGGTCGTAGTCGCTTCCCGGGTACGACTTGGCGGGTGCCTGCTCGAAGGTCACGCGACCGGAGACGCCGGCCCGCGCCGCCGCCTTCCGCGCCGCCTCGATCGAGGGTCCGTGGTAGTCGAACCCGATGAAGGTGGACTTCGGGAAGGCCTGAGCGAGCAGGATCGTGGAGGCGCCATGGCCGCAGCCGATGTCGGCCACCCTGGCGCCGCGGCGCAGCTTCTCCTCGACGCCGGTGAGCGCGGGGATCCACGAGGAGACGAGGTTGCCGACGTAGTTCGGCCGAAAGAACCTCTCCGTGCCCTCGAAGACGCCGTGGTCGTGCTCGTGCCATCCGAATCCGGCGCCGGAGCGGAAGGCGTCCGTGATCCTGGGCTCCGCCTTGACCGCGGCCGTCGCGACCTGGAAGGCTCCGGGCAGATAGGCGGGGCTGTCCTCGGCCGCGAGCGTGAACGCCTGCTCGGGGCTCAGCGAGTAGCGGCCGGAATCCGCGTGGTAGGTCACGTAGCCGCCCGCGGCCTGGGCGTTGAGCCATTCCCGGACGTACCGCTCGGTCGTCTCCGTCTTCTTGGCCAGCTCGGCCGGGGTGAGGGGGCCTTCGGCCGCGGCCAAGGCCTTGTACAGGCCGAGCTTCTCGCCGATCAGCACGAGGCCGGCGTGGAAGGTGGCGCCGATGTCCACTACCGCCCGGCCCAGGAACGCGTTCAGCTTGTCCATGTCGAGATCCATGACGTCCTCCTTGATGGAAGGAAGATCGGCCTGGACCGTGGGTGCCAGCGTTGGAAGGCGCGTTTGAACGAAAGAAAAAGAGGCTTGTGGCCAGGTCGGTCTGCCACTTTTTGCCGTCTACAACGGACGCTGGATCGGCTACTGCCGCGCGATCGCTGCGCGTCCTCCGCGCAGCACGTACTTCTGCACCTTTCCCGTCGCCGTCTTCGGCAGCTCGGCCAGGAACGTGACGCCGTGCGGGGCCTTGAAGTGCGCCAGGTGCGTCCGCGCAAACGCGCGCAGCTCCTCCGCTTCCGCCTGCGCCCCCGCGCGCAGGACGACGAAGGCGTGCGGGGCCTCGCCCCACTTCTCGTGGGGCAGCCCGACGATCGCCACCTCCTGCACGGCCGGGTGGCGGAGGAGGACGCCTTCGACCTCGACGGAGGAGATGTTCTCGCCGCCGCTGATGATCACGTCCTTCAGGCGGTCGCGGATCTCGACATAGCCGTCGGGATGGACGACGGCCGCGTCGCCCGTGTGGAACCATCCGCCGCGCAGAGCCTGCGCGGTCGCTTCGGGGTCGTTGAAGTAACCCTTCATCACGACGTTCCCGCGCACGACGATCTCGCCGAGCGTCTCGCCGTCGGCCGGGACCTCGGCCCCCGACTCGTCGTGCACGGCCAGCTCGCCGGACGTGATGAGCTCCACGCCCTGGCGCGCCTTGATCGTGGCGCGCTCGGCGAAGGGGAGCGCCGCGTGCTCGGGGCGCGGCTCGCAGATCGTGATGAAGGGCGCGGTCTCGGTGAGCCCGTAGACCTGCGTGACCGTCCATCCCAGCTCCCCCTCGACGCGCTCGATGGTGGCGGCCGCGGGCGGCGCGCCCGCGGTGAGGATCCGCAGCGGCCCGCCCGTGCCCGCCCGCAGCTCCGCGGGAGCGCAGGCGATCCCGATGAGCACGGTCGGGGCCGCGCACAACATCGTGATCCTTTCGTTCCTGACGCTCGCGAACACGCCGGCGGGGTCCACCTTGCGCAGGCAGACGTGGGTGCCTCCGGCCGCCGTGACGATCCAGACGAAGGTCCAGCCGTTGGCGTGGAACATCGGGAGCGTCCACAGGTAGCGGTCGGCGCAGCTCATCGGGTGATGCACGAGCGTGCCCACCGCGTTCATGTACGCGTTGCGGTGCGTGATCATCACGCCCTTGGGGCGCGAAGTCGTGCCGCTCGTGTAGTTGATGGTGATGAGGTCGGTCTCGCGGATCTCCGGACGGTCGAAGGTCGCGGGCGAGGCCGCGAGCAGGGCTTCGTAATCGAGCCAGCCTGCGCGGGGCGACTCCAGGGCCACGAAAGCCTGCACGTCCGGCAGCTCGCCGCGAATCGAGTCCACCGCGTCCAGGTAATCCGAATGCGCGCACACGACCTTGGCTCCGCTGTGCTGGATGAGGTACGTGAAGTCGGCAGGGGTCAGGCGGTAGTTGATGGGCACGACCACGGCGCCGATCTGGGGGACGGCGTAGAACGACTCGAGCTGGGCGTGCGTGTTGGGCGCGATATAGGCGACACGATCGCCGGGGCGCACGCCGAGCTTCTGCAGCGCGGCCGACCAGCGGTCGCAGCGCTCGAAGAACTCGCGGTACGTGAGGCGCAGGTCCCCGTCGACGACGGCCTCACGTTCCGGGTAGAGCCGGCGCGCGCGCCGCGCGAACTCGAGGGGCGTGAGCGGGAGTTCCATGACGCGCTTTTACGCTAGACTCCGGACCATGTCCACCACACACTCTCGGCGCGATTTCCTCGGCACGGCGGCCACCACCGTGGCCGCGCTCTCCCTTCCGCGCTCCGTCCTCTCCGCGAACGGACCGGACGATGCCATCCAGGCGGAGATCGAGAAGCGGCACGCCGAAGGCGTGCAACGGCTGCAGGAATGGGTGAGGCAGCCCTCCATCGCCGCGGAGAACCGCGGGATGAGCGAAGGGTGCGAGCTGATGATGAAGCTCGCCCGCGACGCGGGATTCCAGACCGTGAACAAGGTGCCGACGGACGGACAGCCCGGCGTGTTCGGCACCCTCGACGCGGGGGCGCCGCGCACGGTCGGCATCTACTTCATGTACGACGTGAAGCAGGTCGATCCGTCCGAGTGGTCCTCCCCGCCCTTCGACGCGGCCCTCGTGGACAAGCCCGGGTTCGGCAAGGTCCTCATGGGCCGCGGCGCCGTCAACCAGAAGGGTCCGGAGTCCGTCTTCCTGGCCGCCCTGCACGCCATCCGCGGCGCGGGGAAGAAGCTGCCCGTGAACCTCGTCCTCGTCGCCGAAGGCGAGGAGGAGATCGGCTCGCCGCATTTCCGCCAGGTCATCCAGCGTCCGGAGGTCACGGCCGCGCTCAAGCGCTGCTCCGGCGTGTTCATGCCGAATGCGTCGCAGGATCCGGACGGCGGTGTGACCGTCTCCCTCGGCGCCAAGGGCGTGGTCGAGCTCGAGCTCATCTCGAGCGGCGAGAAGTGGGGACGCGGTCCGAAGAAGGACGTCCATTCCAGCAATCGCGCGCGCCTGGACAGCCCGTCCTTCCACCTCGTGCAGGCGCTGGCCACCCTCGTGAACGCGGACGGTGATCCGGCCATCGAAGGGTTCGCGGCCGCGGCCAAGCCGCCGGACGCGGCGCAGAAGGCGATGCTCGACGCGTACGCCGCGCGCGTGGCGGAGGCGACGGCCAAGCGCTCGCTTTCCGTGGATCGTTGGGCGCACGGCGAGACGTGGCGCGCGTCGCTCGAGCGGTACTTCTTCACCCCGACCGTGAACATCGAAGGGCTGGTCGCGGGCTACACCGGACCGGGCGGCAAGACCGTATTGCCCCATCGCGCCATCGCCAAGCTCGACTTGCGGCTGGTCCCGGACATGACCTACGACGGCGCGGTCGCGGCGCTGAAGGCGCACCTGGCCAAACGCGGGTTCGGCGACATCGAAGTGAATCCGAGCGGCGGATACGACCCCACGAGCACCGCTGCCGACGCTCCCGTCATCCGGGCCGAGCTCGCCGTCTACAAGCGGGCGGGGCTCGACCCCGTGATGCAGCCGCGCAACGCGGGCTCGTATCCCGGGTACGTCTTCACGAACGCGCCCCTCAGCCTGCCCGCCGCGCACTTCGGCCTCGGGCATGGCAGCGGCGCGCACGCGCCCGACGAGTACTTCGTGATCGAGCCCTCGAACCCGAAGATCGCGGGCTGGGACCGCGCCGTGCGCTCGTTCGTGGACTACCTGTACGAGCTGGCCGTGGTGTGAGTCGGGTCACGACCTCCTGATCCGGGCCAACCCGCGCCCCCGTCTCCGGTCCAAGGAGATGACGGGCGGCGTGGAGCCCGATATCAGGAGGGATCATGACCCGACGAGTCCTCATCTTCGCGGTACTGGCGGCGGCGGCGCTCGGCGCGGCGCCCGCGTCTTCGGCGGCTCCCGTCGACGCGCGCGAGCGTGAGCAGCAGGTCCGCCTGCGCCAGGGGCTGCGCTCCGGCGCGCTGACCGGGCGCGAATACGTGCGGCTGGAAGCGCAGGAGGCGCGCATCCGGGCCGAGGAGTTCCGGTATCGCCACAACGACGGCGTGCTCGGCCCGCGGGAGCGGGCGGATCTGCAGCGGGACCTGCGGGTGGAGAGCCGGCGGATCGAGCGGCAGAAGCACGACGCGCAGCTCCGTTAGCTCTTGTTGGCGGATCGAAGCTGGCCGCCCACTCAGAGGAACCGCCCGCAGAGCCCCAGTGTCCAATCGGCAAGAGCGATGCGACGCGGAGATCGCGTGTTCAGGATCGTCTTCTGGCTGGGCGTGCCGCTGGCGATCGCCACGGCGCTCTTCTGGCCACGCCGTGTCGTCCTCTACGTGGGTGGTGATGCGCCCGAGTTCAATAGGCCACCGTCCAGGCTGCCCTGTTTGATGGCCGATCTGGCGTACTTGTATCCCGCCAGCATCCTGGGGGTCGCGGCGTTGACGGTGACGACGGGTTCTCGCCTTCTGCGTGGCCGAAGACGGGGACGGGGGGCCGCGTCGCTCCCGGCCTACTTCCTGCCCACTTACGTTGCCGGGATCGAGGCGACTGGCCACGTCCAGTGGGCGTCCCGGTGCCACTCGTGGGCGGCGGACTTCGACCTGCCCGCTTATGTTCTCGGAGAGGCGTACACCTGCGCCATCGCTCTGACGATCACCGTGATCGCTGGTACCGCCGCGGCGGCAGCACTCGGCCATCGATCGCGGTTCGGGATACCGATCCCTGCGGTGGTTGGCGCGATATGCGCGAGCGTGGCCGGGCCCTGGTGGGTGTTGCTCCGGCTGGTGTCCACATGAACAAGCATGCGGTCGACCAACGCTCGTAGCCGCTCTTCGGAGTTATCCGTCCCGGGACGGATAACTCTCAGACCTCGCCCGCCGCCAACGCCCGTTCCCACTCCGGATCCTGCTGCGCGTCCGCGAGCGAGCGCGGCGGGGCCGGCGTCCCCGTCCTCTCCCGCAGAGGGAGCTGCCACCAGCCGACGTCGTGCCAGGCTCCGCGCTTGAATCCCACCGAACGGTAGACGCCGACGGGCTGGAAGCCCAGCGCTTCGTGCAGGCCCACGCTGGCCGGGTTCGGCAGCGAGATACCGGCGTGCGCGGTGTAGAACCCCTGGAGGCGGAGGAGGGCGAACAGCGATGTGTAGAGGGCGCGCCCCACACCCTGCCGTCGCGCGCGCTCGTGGATGTACACGCTGACGTCCACCGACCACTGGTAGGCGGCCCGGTCCCGATGCTTCGACGCGTACGCGAAGCCGAGGATCCCATCCCCGGCCTCGGAGACCAGGTACGGCGCGTAGGCGAGCGCGGAGGCGATGCGCGCCGCCATCTCGGCGGCGTCGGGAGGGGAGTACTCGAACGACGTGGCGCTGCCGGTCACGAAGGGCGCGTAGATCGCGGCCACCTCGGCGGCGTCCTCGGAGCAGGCGATTCGAATCACGTGTGTCCTCCGTCGGACGCAAACCTACCTCCACGGCTTGCATCGATCAAGACGATGGTAACGATCAGTCCCATCGACATCATCGATGCTAGACTCGGGAGCGGTGGACCGCTCCCAGCTCACCGCGTTCGACCGCATCGCCCGCGAGGGCAGCTTCAGCCGGGCCGCCCTCGCCATCGGCATCGGGCAGCCCGCCATCAGCGCGCGCATGCACGCCCTGGAGGCCGCGGTCGGAGGCGCCCTTTTCACCCGCGGCCGCCGCGTCGCGCTCACCCCGATGGGCGAGAGCTTCCTGCCCGCGGCCCGCCGCGCCCTCCAGGTCCTCGACGAGGGGCTGGAGACGGCGCGCCTGGCCCAGTCCGGGCAGCGTGGACGCATCCGCCTCGGAGTCCTGGGATCGCTGGCCGGAGGGCTCGTCGGCGCCGCCCTCGCGGAGTTCGTGGCCGCGCGGCCGGACGTCGAGTGCTGGGTGCGGTCGGGGAATCACGAGGACATGGTCGAGATGCTCCTCGACGGCCTGGTCGAGATCGCCATCCTCACCTGGCCCGCTCCGGAAGGACGCGCGGCCAGCCTGGCCCCGCTGCTCGTGTTCCGGGAGCCCGTGGTGCTCGTGGTCCACCCACGCCATCCTCTCGCCGCACGCGCGACCGTGTCGCGCGACGAGCTGGTCCGCCAGGCGCGCCCGCTCCTGCGCCTGCGCTGGTGGCCGAGCCATCATCCCGAGCTGTTGCGGCTGGCCCAGGCCGCGGGCACGTCCGTGGACGTGACGATGGAGGCGGCGCGGCGGATGGTTTTGGACAAGGTGGGGGCCGGGTTCTTCACCCGCACCTACATCGCGGACGACCTCGCGCGCGGCGCGCTGAAGGAGATCCGCGTGCGGAAGCTCTCGCCGGTCCATCGTGACAGCGCGCTCGTCCGTTTGCGGCGCACGGTGCCGCTGTCGCCGGCGGCGCTCCAGCTCGTCGAGGTCATCCGCGCTCACGCGCAGCGCCTCGGCCTCTCGCCCTCCCGGCCTTCGGTCCGGCGAGGCCGTTAGGGCTTCGGGGAGGCCGCGATCTCCTCCGCCACGCGGTGGAAGGCCTTCACCGTCGTCGGGTGCGAGAGCCCGGCCTTGGCCGCCTCCGCCTCGACCTCGGAGGCGGCGCGCCCGCGCTGGATCTCGGTCAGTCCCCACACCGCAGCCGCCCGGTTCGCGGTCGTGCAATGGAGGAGGACGGGG
>Ga0068858_100006504_pt1 | contig 11374 bp, 7 predicted proteins | sample KBSSwiS12_FD_66589 | JGI IMG/M metagenome (GOLD analysis project Ga0068858, IMG submission 66589) | Switchgrass rhizosphere microbial communities from Kellogg Biological Station, Michigan, USA - KBS Switchgrass S1-2 | ecosystem: Host-associated > Plants > Roots > Rhizosphere > Soil ... | reverse complement strand
CGGAATTTCCCGACTCGCGGCAGTTGATCCAGGCACATCAGGATCTCGCTCGGTTCGCCAAGCTCACGGCGGAAGTGCGGGCGGGCGAGGTCCCGCAACTTGCCGATGCCAGTCAAGAAACCTTGGCTGCCGCGCAGGCGGCCGGTCGCGATATCGAGCGGATCAGAACGCTGAGAGAGGAAATCGAACGGGCCCGTCAAGGCTGGACAATGAGCATGCGGGATAAGCTCAAGAGCGGTGCGGCGCCCGACCAATTCGAATTGCTCGACGTGTTGGGGCGTGAACTCGAGGGCGCGGCGCGTGATCGCAAAGTGTTCCTGGCGCGCCCAGTGTCCGCGCCGGCAGGAGTCGAGCTGGATACAGATCTGATCCAGGCCATCGACAATCTCGCGCAAGGAAAACGTCCGTTCGGACTGGCCGGCATGTTCGGGAAGATCGAGGCGAAGCGGCAATTGGAATCCGTCACCGTCAACGGCCATGCGCCGGTCGACGCCGGTGATTGGCAACACGTGAGCGCCTTCGTCGCCCTGCAGAGGAAGTGGCGCGAACTTTCCGCGCGCTGGAACGCGCTGGCCCCCGACCTCGGTTTGGAGCAAGCCCCTGCAGATGGTCCGGCCGGAGGCGTCGCGGCCGCGACGCAGTTCGCCTTCTATCGCAAGGTGCAGACGCTTGCCGCAACCGAGCTCGCGCTGGTGGAACAGACCGTGCAACTCTTTCCCCGCTGGCCACTTGCGCGTCGTGTGGTAGAAGATCCCATCGCGCTTGCCAAACTAGAACAAGCGATCTCGCATCATCTGACTACCGATAGGCTGGGATCGGTATGGGCAGTGCGAGAGCGGCTGCAAAAACCGCTCGAGGGAAGGACTGGCCGCATCATCGAAGACATCAGAGCTTTTCTCACCGATGTTCTGGGCAACCCAAAGTTGGACGAATCCGCGATGCTGGCGTCCTGGTCGGGACTGCTCGCGGAGCTGTCTCGCCTGATTGTCCAGGCGGATCCACTTGCCGTCGTCGCGAACGTGACGCGTCTGATCGCCGAGTCTGGGGCGCCGCGCTACGCGCAACTGCTGCTGCAGCCGCTGGAGGGCAACGTCGACAAATTCCTTCCCGAGCACTGGAAACAGGATTGGCGGCTACGGCGGCTCGCCACTCATCTGGCTGCCATCGATTCGCAGGACGAGTTCAAGAAGCTCGCTCGCGTGCGCACCGATCTGGAGCACGACCTGGCTCGTGCGTATCACGATATCGCGGTCCGGCGCACTTGGCTCGAACTGGCCGAGAATGCCACACCGAGCGTCCGAGCGGCACTGCAGGCCTATCTGAATGCGATCCAAAAGATCGGCAAAGGCACCGGCAAGCGCGCCGTTCGTTATCGGCAAGATGCGCGCGAGGCAGCTGCGGAGGCGATCGCGGCAGTGCCTTGCTGGATCATGCCGCACTACCGGGTGTCCGAATCGCTGCCCGCCCGCCTCGGTTGCTTCGATCTGGTCATCATCGACGAGGCGTCACAATCCGACTTGTCGGCGCTACCGGCATTGCTGCGCGGGCAAAAGTTGCTCATCGTGGGCGACGACAAGCAGGTATCTCCCGAGGGTGTGGGCCTCGAGGAACAGAAAATAAAGACTTTGATGCAGCGATTCCTGTCGGAGCAGGTGCCCGTGTATCGCGCGCAGATGTCTCCCGAGCGCTCCATCTACGATCTTGCCAAGGTCGTGTTCGCCCGCAGTGGGGTCATGCTCAAGGAGCATTTCCGTTGCGTGGCGCCGATCATCGAGTATTCCAAGCGCGAGTTCTATCAGCATGAGCTGCGCCCGCTTAGATTACCCAAGACCTCCGAACGCCTCGATCCGCCGCTGGTGGATATTTTTATCGAAGATGCTCAGCGCAAAGACGATGTCAATTTGGCTGAGATCGACTTCATTGTCGGCGAGGTTCGGCGACTGGCACTCGACCCGCGCACCGCCGGCCGCTCCATCGGCGTGGTTTCCTTGCTGGGTGACGAGCAAGCGCTCAAGGCCTGGGATCGACTCAACGACGAACTCGGCCCCGAGTTGCTCCAGCGCCATCAAGTCGCGTGCGGCGACGCGCGCACTTTCCAGGGCAGGGAGCGTGACATCATGTTCCTGTCCATGGTCTCGGCACCCAACGAGGTCGGTGCGCCGCTATCCAGAGACATCTTCGCGCAGAGATTCAACGTGGCCGCGTCTCGCGCCCGCGATCGGATGTATCTCGTACGCTCGGTGAACCTGGAGCACCTGTCGGAGGCGGACCGGCTGCGACGCGGCCTGATAGCGCACTTCGCCCAACCATTTGCTCGGGAAGATGGGCGCTCGATGGATCCCAAGCAGCTTTGCGAATCGTCCTTCGAGCGAGAACTGTATGATTGGCTGCGGCAGAAAGGCTACCGTGTCACCCCGCAAGCCAAGGTCGGCGCTTACCGCATCGATCTGGTCGTCGAGGGCGACAACGATGCGCGGCTGGCCATCGAATGCGACGGTGACAAGTATCAGGGGCCGGAAAAATGGGCTGACGATATGCGGCGACAGCGTGTGCTGGAGCGCGCTGGGTGGATCTTCTGGCGCTCCTTCGCTTCGACTTTCGTGCGACGGCGCGAGGGCACGCTAAGAGACCTCGCATCCGCGTTGTCCGCTCGAGGCATTGAACCGCTCGGCGCACTGACAGTTTCTCCCGACTTGCATCCGCAGGCTCATCCCACACAAGAACTCGTCGAAGCCTAGGTCACGCGTGCTCCAGCGCGTTCCCTAGTCTCTGCACGGCGTGCTCAAATTTGTCGCTTCGCTCAACGAGCGTCCACCGTAATCGTAAAGACAATCTGCGAGGGCGGCAGGCATACGGTCTCGGTGCAGGCCTGAGCGTTCAGCGATGCCCTCAATTTCTGCAAGTCGTTCAGAGCGCCTTTCTCTAGACTTGCCGTAATCTGCACAGTCCCTTCGTAGACATTCAGGCGGTCAGGCGCGAAGCGAGATTGAAAAGAGATCGGTGCTGGATATCGAATGGCCTGCGGACTGAGTGCTCCAAACGCGACGCTGGTCGGGATGAGGAAATCGAAAGACGCCGGGTTGGCGTTGATGTGATAACCCTTCTCGATTTCGAGCGTGACCACGATCTCGTCGTGATCGACTGCGTGGCGAGCGGTCGCTGTGGCGCGAACATGACTGGCCGTTTGGTTGGGCACGGGAGGTTGTGATGTTGCCGTCGCGTGGGTCGAGGCGGCAAAGGCTTGGCGATCGATTACGGCAATCATCGTGGGCCACATCTCCGGCTTTCCGCCCATAGCCTCTTTCCAGGTAGCGATTGTGCGCGCGGCAGCCTGAGCATATTTTTCCTTCCCAGTTGCGCGTGCGAGGCGCTCCAGCAGGTCCACGGCAGATGAGGTCCCGGACGGATACGCACCGTCTCCATCTTCTGGCGGAACGATGATCAGGTCCTCCGAATTGATCGTAGTCGTCAGCGCACCATCGTTATCGGCATCGAAGCGACGCAGCAGTGCATCCGTCACGAGCCGGGCGCGTCGAAGCCAGACTGGGTTGCTGGTTGCCTTGTACAGGCTCAGCAATGCTCGACCGAACAACGCGTAGTCGTCCAGATAACCCTCTCCCTGAGCGCGCCCCTCAAAGATCTGGTGATTGAGAGTGGCAGTGGATGTTTTCCATGCGATTGACCAGATTCTTTCCGCTGAACGTTGTGCGAAAGAGAGGTCCTGCGGGTGGCCTAGAACTGTTGCGCTGAGCAGTAATGCATCGATAGCCAGACCGTTGAGCCCGATAAGTATCTTTTCGTCGCGGGCCGGCTGCCGACGTTCATTTCTTGCCGTCAGCAGAATGCGACGCTGTGCTTCGACACTGGCAAGCGCGCGCGGCGCATCGGGAAGGGAGCGCTGCAATCGCAACACTCCACGCGACGCGTCCGGTTCGAGCGTCTGCGGCTCCTCCGCGATGGGCGTCAGGGAATAGACTTTCCAGAATGCCGGTGCCTGCTCCCCCAACAACGCATCGATCTGATGATGCGTCCAAACATAAGCGGCGCCTTCCTCGCCGTCGACCGCGGCGTCCTGAGCGGTGTAGAAACCACCCGCCAGTACGGCCATCTCTCGGCGCAGATAGGTGCGCACGCTTTCCGCCGTCCGCTTATAGAAGGGATTACCTGTGATTCGATAAGCGCGACAGTAAAGTGCGAGCAACTGTGCGTTGTCGTAGAGCATCTTTTCGAAATGTGGGACCGACCAGGTGCGATCCACGCTGTAACGATGGAAGCCGCCTCCGAGTTGATCGTGGATACCGCCATACGCCATCGCGTCCAGCGTGTTGGTGACGAACCGCAATGCCTCCGCGTTGCCTGTGCGCTCGTAGTCGGCGAGCATCAACTCGAGCAGCGGTGACTGCGGGAACTTGGTCGATCCGTGTGCACCGCCCAGGCCGCCATAGTCCGGGTCGGCACGTGCCAGCGTTGCATCTCGCGCACGCGCAAGCAATCCCGTCGACGTGAGGACTTCGTTTGACTTCGTGACAGCGCCGCTTTGCACCTGCCGCATGACTGCGACGATAGCCTTGGCACGAGCGGTAACTTTGTCTGGATGTTCGGCCCACTCCTCATGCAAGGCAGTCAGGAGCGCAGGGAAACCGGGCCTGCCGAATTCGTCCCCTTCAGGTGAAAAATAGCCGCCTGCATAGAACGGCTCCAGGTCGGGGGTGAGAAACACATTGTTAGGCCAGCCGCCGCGGCCACCCGTCAGGAGCTGATTGGCCAGCAGGTACACGGCATCCAAATCGGGACGTTCCTCCCGATCGACTTTGATGTTGATGAACCAATCGTTCATCAGGCGCGCGATTTCCGGGTTGGAAAATAGCGTGCGCTCGGCAACGTGGCACCAGTAGCAGGTGCTGTAGCCGACCGACAGGAAGATAGGTTTGTTCTCGCTGTGCGCCTTTTTCAGCGCTTCTTTTCCCCAGGGGTACCAATCCACCGGATTGTGAGCGTGGGCGAGAAGATAAGGGCTGGCGGAGCCGAGAAGGTGGTTCGTGTAGGACGGGTACTCCGCGTTGGCCGCCGTCTGTAGAGACTCCGCGGCCAGCACACAGGGGGAAGAGAACAGCGTGCTAGAGACAGCAATCAGGACGACAAAGCGTGCAGAAAATGAGCGTTGACTCGGTTTGTCACCCTTGAAGTATTGGCATTTCGTCATCGCCGCATGGTACACCCACGCGCGTGCGATCCCGGACCGAATTACGCAGCAGACTCGTTTACGTATCCGCGGAAATAAGCGGCGATATCCGGATGCAGCAAGTAGATAAAGCCCCAACATACGAACAGGTGATACGCGACCACCGGTACAACCGCCGGTGCATCGCTCCCGCGTAAACCCCAGGCGCTCGCTACGAAGACGAACACCCACACCAGTATTCCGAGCAAAAACACGTTGGCGGCAAGCGAGGCGACCAAGATATAGCGCGCGATGGTAAGGCGAATCGCCAGGCCGACCACCAGAAAAACCTGCATTGCAAAGAACGACAAAGCAAGGATACCCTTCAATCCGCCGGTTTCGGTAGCGAGGTATAGCGCGGGCAGGGCGAGGCAGATCGACCACAAGCCCAAGAGCCAGATTCCAACCGGTTTGTTCAGGAGCGTCATTTCGTGTGACCTCGCGTACCTAGCGCACTCGCCCAGCGGCTGACGCGCGCTGGAGGTTGTCGATCGAGATGTGGGTTTGCATCGTGTCTGCGACGTGGTGTTGTTCTGACTCGCTATTCTTCACGGCAAACGGTTGATCGAGCGAGCGCAATCCTTGCAACGACGAGAGCATTGTCGGTTGGCACAAAGCGGCTTGAATGCGCGCGTCGAGTGCTGCTATGCGCTTGCCTTGAAACAGCGGCCGCACAGCTTCGATTGAGGGCGTCAAGTCGACGTCCAAGAGTGCATGACCGGTGAACTCGCGATATTGTTCGGACACGGCTTGCAGCAATGACAGGGCGAGATACATGTCGTCCAGCAGCCCGAGGATGCCATGGCTGTCGGGTACGACATCGTCGGGGTCCAGAAAATATTCCTGGACGGCTTCCAGTATCGGAGTAACGACGCTGGCCACGCGTGCATCTGCGGCCGTCTCGGCTAGCGCATCGATGAATACAGGGACCTGCTCGAGTTGAACGCGCCAGGACTCGAGGATCGATTGTGCGGCCTGCTCACGGTCTTGCGGAGATGAACTCTCACCAGAGGCCTCGGCTCGCCGCGCGAGTTGGCTGCGAATCAGCGCGGCAAAAGTATCGCGGCGCTGTTCCTCATTCCAGGCATTCTGGATCTGCGCGCGGATCGAGTCGGCGAGCATGGGCGATTTCCTCGAAGCGAAGGGATGTCCACGTCAAGCACGGACGATGCCCGGCTCATGGCCGATCGCTCTTCCGCCGATCGTGCAAGTTCCAGTCCCCTGTTGGCGCAGGCATTTGCATCGTCCTTCAGATCTGGGACGGAGCAATCATCTCCCGCGAATTGACAATGCTTTACACAGATGTCCACAGGGAGTGTCGATCCGTGCAGAGCGACGGACTATCGTGGAGGCACTATTGCGAGATCAACAGTATTGGGATTGCCGTGAGTCAGTACGAAGCGGACTGTATCGTTGCGATATCGCAGTTTGCCTCCTTCCTCGATGCGCGCTTGCACGGCGTATCGGTGCTTGAGATCGATGGAATCCGGGTCGTAGTCCAACTCGAAAGGAATCGGAAGTTGTCCGGGTTTCGTGATGATCTGTTCGGCGAGCACGACGGCGGCTACATCCTGTCGGGAGATATCGGTTAGCTGTACGGTCACCACTGCATCGGTGCTGAGCGCAAGGGGTTCCCGCGAGATCAGGTTGCCCGTCACTTTCGCCAATGGCGCAATCGGGCCGGCGGGGGCACTACTAGGTGCGCTTTTCGCAGGAGGCGCAGGCGGTGTCCCGGGCGCAGCGCAGGCCGCAATCAGCATCGGCAACAATACGATTGCCAGCCGGACGCGATCGCACGACGCACGCTCGCAGTGAAGCAGAAAATCTGCGATCTTCAAGGCGCGAGCCGCTCGATCTTCCACGCGTTCGCAGATCCGCGGACGTAGCGCACCCGATCATGCAGTCGGTTGGGTCTACCCTGCCAGAATTCCAACATGTCGGCGGCGAGGCAGTAGCCGCCCCAATGTTCCGGACGAGGGGGATTGTCCCCGAACTTCGCGCTCACTTCGGTGAGCCGCGACTCCAGTTCTTCGCGGCGTGTGATCAACTCGCTCTGAGGCGAGGCCCACGCGCCAAGCCGACTGCCGATTGGACGGCTCGCGTAGTACTCATCGGATTCCTCGCGGGAGATCATCTCGACTGCGCCTTCGATGCGGACCTGGCGTTCCAATTCGATCCAGTGAAACAGCAGTGCTGCCCGCGGATTCAGAGTCAGCTCTCGCCCTTTGCGGCTTCGATAATTGGTGAAGAACACAAAACCGCGCGCATCGCAGCCTTTCAGCAAAACGATTCGAGCCGACGGCCGTCCGTCTTGATCGACAGTCGCCAACGTCATCGCGTTCGGTTCGGCGCAGGCCGAATTCATCGCTTCCTGGAACCATCGCGAGAACTGCACTAAGGGATCGAGCGCCACGTTGTGCTCATCCAAGCTCTCACGCGCGTATTCCTGGCGAAGGTCTGCGATCTTTGTTTTGCTCATTGTCGTATTTCTAGCTGCGAACCCTTCATCGAACCCGGCTCGTTGCCAAGTCCGAGGCACGCCTCACCCTATTCTAGCGCTATAGATGGACGGACCCTTGGTTACGTATCCACAAGGCTGCAAGGCTGTAAACTAGTCTTTCCACCAACTACCCTGACAGACACACAGATCATGATAAAGCTTCGTCTCCTGCTTGCCGCCGCCTTCATCCTGCCTCTTGCCGCCGAGACGGTTTCAGGCGCCGACCTCGAGAACACACTGTACCTGGACCTGAAGGACGGCCGGGTGGTGATTCAGTTGCGTCCCGACCTCGCGCCCAAGCATGTGGCGAGGATCAAGGAGCTAGTACGCAAAGGCTTTTACAACGGGTTGGTGTTTCACCGCGTCATCGATGGATTCATGGCGCAAACCGGCGATCCGCAAGGCAATGGTACCGGTGGTTCCGGCGTCAAACTGGCGGCCGAGTTTTCCAAAGAGCCTTTCGAAGCGGGCACGGTAGGCATGGCCCGCTCTGCTGATCCCAACAGCGCCGACTCGCAATTCTTCATCTGTCTGGGACCCTCGCCTTGGCTTAACGGGCAATACACGGTATGGGGCAAGGTCGTCGATGGAATGCAGTACGTGGACAGCATCAAGAAGGGTAATAAGTCCGCAAACGGCGCAGTTGACGGCCCCGACAAGATCGTCCGCATGCAGGTCGCTTCGGACGCCAAGAACTAGCCCGCAAAGTATGCGGCAGCCGGGCCGGACGATGCGCACTGGCTGCCGTCAGAACTCCATTGTCGCGACCTCAGTCGCTGCGAAAAATTCTTGAGTGAATCGTACGGCAGCGTCCACATTGAACCGCGCGCACGTGTATATCACGATGGAAAAAAAGTGCGCCGACGACCAGACATAAGCTGCGATGCCCGAGTCGATCAACGGCAGGAAAGCGTCGTAGCCCTGATTTTCCTCTTTCCCTAATCCGCTTGGCGAGTAAATGGCGGGCAGTCCGTAGGCACGCAGGCCCAGATGCCCAGCCAAGCCCGTCATATAGGCGGCGAGCGCCTGCTGGTCCAGCCGAATCGAGAACAGGCCCTCCATTAGCAGGCGTTGTCGAAAGATCTGGGGCGCGAGATTTTTCATGGGACGGGATACGAAATCATGCAGTAGAAGCAGGTGCGGCAAATGCGTATTGTCGCTGCTGCAAACGCGGCGGCCAACCCCCGCAGCTGTCGCGGACGCCGTTCTCTTGGTCCGTCCCAGGTAACGGAGGGATCTTAGGTTTCTCCTTAAGCGCTGCCGCTGCTTGCCGATAACCTTCGCAAAACTCGTCAAGCCCGCGCCTCGGAGCTTTTCTCCGCATTGGGTGGGTCAACCTGAAACGATAACGGATGACCGGCTACACGCCGACACTTTTCGCGCTGCCCTTTGCCGTAGCGGCGCTGATCGTCTTTGCCGTCGGCATCGCTATCCTGCTGCGCGAGCGCTTCTCGCGAGTCGGTTGGCTGCATTTCTTTCTGTCCTCCAGCGTGGGTGGCTGGCAGACCTCCACCGCCCTCGAAGTGATGAGTGCGAGCCCGGGGGTCGCGATCGGCTGGTCACGGCTCGCGCTCCTGTTCGCGCTGTTCATCATTCCCATCCAGTATCAGTTCTGCTGTGTGATCACGGGTCAGTTGCATGCGCGCAGACGTACTGTCGCCGCTGCATGGACGATGACTGCTCTGCTCGTGGCCAGCTTGGGCGCAGGCTTTACGCACGCGAGGCTCGTACACTATTCCTGGGGCTACTACCCCATTTTTGCACCGGCAGGTTGGGCGTTCGTTTTTTTCACTGTCGTGGTGGTCTCCCTGTGCATCGGGATGTATTGGCGCCTCTACCGCGGAAATCGGCCCGGGGGAGTCACGTCCAGGCGTGGCTTGTTGCTGTTGTCCGGGTTGCTGATGGGTGCGATCGGCATCGTCGATTTTCTGCCGACACTCGGCCTCGCCATATTTCCCTTTGGCGGGCTTGCCGTCACGCTGGGTAACCTTATCAATGCCTATACCACATGGAAATATCGGCTGTTCGAGATCACGCCGGCCTATGCTGCCGACCAACTGATGGATTCCATGAGTGATGGGGTGGTGTTGATCGATCGTGACGGCGTGGTGCGATTGGTGAACCCCTCAGCGTGCGAGATATTGGGGATCGATCGTGCCTCGCTGTTGAGCCGGCTGCCGCCGGCCGAGTTCGCGGAGGTGGTTCTTGGCTGGCAGCACGTTCCTTTCTTTCCCGCCAACGATGCATCCCTCGGCGAACGCGAGTACGTCACGCCAGATGGTACTCACCGCATGCTCGACGTCAACGTGGCGCTTCTGCGGGAGCCTGGATTGGAACCGGGGGTGGCGGTCATTACGCTGCGCGACATCACTGCCGCAGTGCGGGCACAGGAACAGATCGAGCGACTTGCCTACTATGATTCGCTCACGCATCTGCCCAACCGGCTGCTGCTGAGGGAGCGCTTCGACGAGGCACTTGCCCGAGCGCGCCGGGCCCGGGCGTTATGCGCCACGCTCTTCATGGACCTGGACCGCTTCAAGCAGGTCAACGACACACTTGGCCACGACGCCGGGGATGTACTGCTCAAGGGCGTGGCCGAACGCATCACGGCATGCGTGAGGGAAACCGACTGGGTGCTGCGCAATGCGGACGAAGTGGGGGGAAGCACTCTCGCGCGTCTGGGCGGTGACGAGTTCGTGCTGTTGCTTGCACCGATGGAGCGTCTCGAGGATGCCGCGACGGTGGCCGGGCGCATCCTCGAGGCGCTGTCGCGGCCGTTTACGCTCAAGCGCGGCGCGGAAGTCATCACGGGCGCCAGCATTGGCATCAGTATCTACCCTCACGATGGTGACGACGCCGAGACGTTGATGAAGAAAGCAGACCTGGCGATGTACCAGGCAAAGGAAAGTGGGCGCAACATCTTCCGCTTCTATGACGAAGAGATGAACGCTGCCGCCCTTGCGCACACGGATCTGGAGAGCGGGTTGCGTCGTGGCCTTGCGCGCAACGAGTTGCTCCTCCAGTATCAGCCGCAAGTCGCGCTGCGTGACGGCAACATCGCCGGACTCGATGCCCAACTTTATTGGCGGCATCCGGAAAAGGGTGTGCTGCCTGCCGCAGAGTTCATCAGCGCAAGCGAAGATGCATCCGTAGCGGTACCGCTGGCGCAGTGGTTGATTCGCAGTGCATGCATTCAGCTGCGGGCTTGGTGCGCGGCCGGGTTGAACCCTCTATATCTGTGCATCAGTCTTCCACCTGGCGTTGCGGAGCGCGGGGACCTCCCGCGTATCGTTCGAGAAGCGCTGGCGCATGCCGGGGTCGATCCTGGTCTGCTCATGATCAATGTGCGAGGCACCGGTACCCAGCGCATTGCCTCTCGCACGCATGAGAGCCTGGAGGCATTGCAAGCGATGGGCGTGCGGCTGGTGCTGGACGATTTCGGTTCCGGCCAGGCCTCCTTTGCCAGTCTGAGCCAGTACCCGCTGGCCATGGTTCGGTTTGAATCCGACTTTTTTCGCCGCGCAGCAGGCAGTGCGGACACCGCAGAAGTTACGCGCGCCATGATCAGCATGGTCCATACTCTGGATCTTGGTGTCATCGTAACGGGCGTCGAGAGCGAAACGCAGGCGGCGTTCCTGCGCGATGCAGGCTGC
>Ga0068858_100006495_pt1 | contig 11382 bp, 9 predicted proteins | sample KBSSwiS12_FD_66589 | JGI IMG/M metagenome (GOLD analysis project Ga0068858, IMG submission 66589) | Switchgrass rhizosphere microbial communities from Kellogg Biological Station, Michigan, USA - KBS Switchgrass S1-2 | ecosystem: Host-associated > Plants > Roots > Rhizosphere > Soil ... | reverse complement strand
AGGATGCTCCGCCAGTACCCGCTCCGAGAGATCACGGCAATTCGTCCGGAATACAGCGGCTTGAAGGTCACGTTCGCGGACGGTCGCACGATCGGAATTCCCAATGCATGGACCGGGTCGAATGACATCCGCCACTACTTGCATACCGTCGTCGACGTTCGCGCGGCCGCTGCGCCACCGATGGACGACTGGCTGCCGTTGAACTACCTGACTTTCCCGCGTCGGTGCGTTTCGTGCGGGAGCGATACCGTTGTGGAGCACCGCATCTTCGCGGGCACGAACTACACGCTCCCGAACGTGCACGTGACTCGCGGCTGGCAGATTCCCGTGCCCGTGTGCCGGCGATGCAGCGAGCACCGCAAGATCGTGGGCTTCGTCGCGGCGGTTCTCATGTTCAGCGGCGCGATCGGATCGGTCATGGCGGCCATCTGGGCCTCCCAGCGATTCCCGGGGATCCACGCGGGACCGATCGACTCGCTCGGCGTGCTCTTCCTGATTGCCTTCACGATGTTCTTCGTCATGACGCACATGGCGAGAAACCAGGTGCCCCGCCGGCTGGACCAGCGTCTCCTCGGGGTCGCGGCGATGCGGCTCGGAAGGGGCAGGACCACGGTGCGGCTGTGGTTCCGCGACCGGCAGATGGAAATCGAGGTTCGCACGCTGACGGCCGAGCGGCGCACCCAGGAGATGTCGAGCACCGCCGGGATGTTGCGCGCGGGCTGACGGTCCAATCCCAGCAGGCCCATCCTGCCGGTCGCGGCACTGCGGGTTGACGCACCTCTGATATGTTCCCCGGATGCCGCGCTCTGTGGGCACCCCCACACGAACCAAACAACCAGCAATTCCACCGGCTGTTCTCTCGCCCGGGCTCCTCCGCATTGGAACGATCGCGTTCGCGGTCGCGCTCCTCGCGTCGATCGCGATCCCTTCCATTCCGATCGCCCGCGCGCTCCGCATTCCAGCGTGCGCCGCAGTCGTTTCCATCCTTCTCTATCTGAGCGCCGGCGGACGAGCGCGCTTCCGCGTGATCGGATGGGCGCTTGCCACCTTCGTCGCAGGTTGGGCCGTCACGGGCCGCGGGGCGCCGGCGATACCAGCGCTCGTGGTCGCGATTCTCATCGGCCTCACCCTGCGCCGGCCGATCGCGCCCTGGATCGAAACCAGGCCGAGCTGGTGGCTCCGCGTGTTCTCGCTCGTCTCCTTCATCCCACTCGTCATCGGCTTCGCCACCGGATGGGGTGTCGCGACGCACGATGACTCATGGATACGCCTGGATCGCGCGCTCTACAGCCTCGCGGTCGCGTGGGTCCTCCTCTCGGCCCGGCTCGCGGTCGGCGAGCTGCTCCACCGCTGGATCCGGCGCGCCCGGATCCGGACGAAGCTCCTCGTGGCGTTCGGCGTGTTCGCGGTCACGCCCGCGCTCCTCGCTTTCGCCTACGCCGTGCTCGCGGGGTGGATCCACTCCGGCAGTCTTCGCGCGTCGGCGATCGTGCGCCAGTTCGAGGATGAACCGGGCGGACGCGGCGTCATACGCCGGGCGGAGGCCGGGGCCGCCCCCACAACGGGAGCGGCTCTCATCGAGCGACTCCAGAGCGAGCGCTCCGTGTTCGACGATCGCGGACTCGCGGGTGCCGCCTTGGAACGAGGACCCGCGGGATGGAAGCTCGCCGGGGCGCACGGTGCCCCCGATTCCCTGTTTCTCCCCGCGGCGGCTCCGGTGGCCGATTCCGGACGAGTCGTGCACGGGCTGACGTATCGCGGCGGCCGCCTCTGGTGGGTGGAGACGGCGCTCTGGCCGAATCGCGGCGACACCCTGGCGCTTCAGACATTCGAGCCCATCGACACATCGCGCATGAACCGCCTCTCGCGCGCGCTTCGCTGCGACATTGCGCTCACCACCTCACCCACGATGTCGAGCGAAGGGACGAGCATCACGATCGGCGGTGGTGGCTCCACGAAAATCCGGAGCATCCGGGCCGCCGGAGGAGCGATCGAGATCTCGAACGACGAGCCTGCCACGCTGGGGAATTCCGCCGACTCAGTATCGTCGTTCGACGACCTGGCCTTGGTCGGTGGCGGAGTGTACGCGAGCGCGAAGAAGCTGGGTGACGTGCATCGCTCCACCAACGGCGGCGCCGCGCCTCCGTGCTTCCTGTGGACTGGGCATGGCTGGCACCGCGGGGCCGCGCTCCTGCTCGTTCACTCCTCACCTGGTGAAATCTTCAGATTCTCGGGACTCGACCTCGGCCCCTTCGCCACGGCGGCTACGATCGCGCTGATCGCGTTCGCCACGGTGTTCCTCGGCCTCGAGATCGTCTCGCTCTTCGTGGGTGCACGCGTGGCGCGGTACATAACCCGAGGCGCGTCCAGCCTCAGCGCCGCGGCCTCAGCATTGGGCCGAGGGGACTTCTCCACGCGCGTGCAGGTGCCATCCGAGGACGAGCTGGGGGAGCTCGCGGACTCGTTCAATCAGATGGCCACCGGACTCGAAGAGGGCCAGCGCGCGATGCTGGAGCGTGAGCAGATGCGCCGCGAGCTTGAGCTGGCGCGCCGCATCCAGTCGCGCCTCCTTCCGCCGTCCCCGCCTTCCCTGCCCGGCCTCGATATCGCCGCGACGAACGCGATGAGCCAGCAGGTGGGCGGCGACTACTACGACTTCATCCCGATGGAAGACGGACGCGTGGGGCTCTGCATCGCCGACGTCGCCGGCAAGGGAGTTGCCGCAGCGCTGCTCATGAGCAGCGTGAAGACCGCGCTCGTGTCGAGCGCGGCCGTCGAGACCGCCCCGGATCGTCTCACGGCGCGCGTGAACCGGCTCCTGGAGCAGTCGATCGAGCCGGGACGATTCGTGACGTTCTTCCTCGCTACGCTGGACCCCCGCACGCTGCAACTCGAGTACGTGAATGCCGGCCATCCCGCGCCGATGCTCCTGCGCGCGGACGGCACACTCGAACGGCTGGAACGGGGCGGCGTAATCCTGGGCATCGACGCGGGCGCCGTGTACGAAGCTGGCTCCGCGACGCTCGAGCGTGGTGACTTGCTGGCGATGTTCACCGACGGAGTGACCGAAGCGCGAGGATCGGATGACGAGCTATTCGGTGACGATCGCATCGAATCGCTGCTGCGCAACAATCGCGGGCTCCCAGCCGAGGATGTGCTTCAAAGGCTCGTCGATGCGGTGAAGAGTTACGAGGGAGATCGCGGTCCGTCGGACGACGTCACGGCGATCGTGGTCAACGTCGAAGGGTAGGTTTCCGTCGGATCAGGGCACGGCCAGGAACAGCTTCGTCTCGAAACTCTGACCTGACGCACCAGGATTCCCTGTAGGGGCAGAGGTTCCGCCGGCCCCTGCCGGACCGATCGTGAAGACGTTCCCGCTCGTCGTGGGAGACTGTAAGTAGGCGATTCCAACCGACGGTCCACCGCCGCCGCCGCCGCCACTTCCACCAGATCCCCCTCGTCCGCCATTACCGCCGGTTGCTCCTTGCGTACACTGGAAGTCGACCTGGAGAATATTGTTATTCACATAACCACCGCGCACGCCAGACGCACCCAGACCGCCCAAAAGACCCGTCCCACCGTCACCGCCCGCACCACCCGACGCTGTCACGATCGTGTTATCCCGGATGACGACGGTTCCCTGGGTGAGGAGAACGCCGAACGAGCCTCCCCCACCTCCACCACCCAGCCCGGGTGCACCGCCGACGCCACCTTGCCCTCCCCCTCCGCCACCGCCCCCACACGCAAGGTAGCCCGATCCACCAGCTCCACCTCCTCCGCCGCCGCCCGCGGATCCGCGCTGCCCGCTGCTTCCGTCCGCGGCTCGATAGCCTTCGGGGCCGAGAGGTCCCAGATTGATTCCGGCACTACCTGCGGCTCCACGGGGACCACCCTGGCCAGGTAGGCCGTCGAACCCCCCCCCAACAGTCCCTAAGCCCCCATCCCCGCCCAAGGGCCCTGAGCCGGGACTTCCATCACCGCCTTTGAATCCGCCGTTACCCCCGGCGCCGCCCCGCCCAAAGTTGCTCGGGCCGATCGTGAAATAGCCTCCCGCACCCCCTGCTGGCGCTGGGGGACAGTAGTCCGCATCCTCTCCGTACCCGGCGTAGTGCGACTGAGCATCGCGAGGATCGACCGCGATCCCTCGGTCGATTCCGTCCGCACCCGATCCTGCTTCGATCCGATTGTTCGCGATCACCACGCCCGTCGACCCGCCCCGGATCAAAATTCCGATCGAGCTGCTGCCGGGAACCGTGGCGTCGGCGCTTCGGATGCTGAGGTATTCGACCGTGAGGGAATCGGCGTCCGGGATCGTCACCGCCGTCGTGCCTCCCTGCACCACGGAGAGGATCGCGGACGCTGGACGAGTCCACGTCGTGGGATGGTATCCCCCGTGCACGCTCACCTTGTCCCGCATCGTGAGGCTTCCCGTGTACGTTCCAAACGAGACGAGGACGTTGCGCCGGCCCAACCGGACCGCCTCGTCGATGCCAGTCTGGATTTGAGGGAAGGGATGGGACATGGAGCCGTCGGCCGTTCCGCCGTCAGCGGCCGCACTCACGTACACGGCGGTGGAGTCCGGGACCGCGGCCGTTTGCTTCGGTTCGGTAGGGTTGTCAGAGGAGCAGGAAATGAGAACGGCCGTGACCACGAGGAGGATCGCGACCGCGATGGCGCTGAAACGCATGCCTTCACCCCCACGGCTTGGCTACGCGAACGTTCCATTATAGCACCATTAGGAGAGTGGCGGCTGATTATGTTAGCGGCGGCGGGCGTAAAGCGTGGGCTAATCAGCGCTCCGGTCCCGAAGCAGGGCCGCACAAAAGGCGCTTCATGGCGCCCTCCGAGGGCATGTACCTCGCGATCGCGGTGAACCGTCCCGGCGAGATCGACTTCGAGTCGCTCGTGGTGCCCGATGCGCTCCGCGAGCAGATCCTGGAGCTGTGGGTGTTCGGCAGGATCGCGGACCCGGAGTGGTTCTTCGCGGGCGACCTGCTCGTGGAGCGGCGCGTGCGGCCGGTGCGGATCGAGGACGCGCTCCCCCAGGACGAACAGGTCCACGCGGGCTGAGGGGGGCAGATTACGGTGATTCGTCTTGCTCATTCCCGCGTGCGAGGTGGCTCAAAACTTTTGTTCTTGCTCTGCGTCGTTGGCAGCCTTCTCCAGCGGTGCGAGTTGCTTACTCATATACTCGAGCGACAGGGTAACGTCATAATTGTCTCCCTCAAGGATGAGCCCAATCACAGTTCTGCTCGTCTCCCACCTCGACGCCTTGACTAGGTGCCCGACTGCTACCGCCATACCCCATTCCTGCGGATCGCTCTTGTACAGATCGTTCTTCCAGAACGTTTCGTTCTGTGACGGATCACCGTACTTCTTGATAACCGCAGACTGCAGGGTCTCGTAATCAGAGATGTAATCATTGTTGTTGCTATGCCCAGCTGTTTCAATGTACTTGGCTCTGACCAACTGCCCATCGGCGAAAATATACGCCACCGTGCAGGCAATCCCAGCGACGACGTCGGAGTACGTCAACAGCACCTTCCTTCCATGTGGCGATTCCTCCGATTTACGGTTCCCCTCCAGCGTCTTGACTTCCTCCACATGCATACCCCAGCGCGTACTGCGGAAATCGGGTGGCTGAGACTGCGGAGTCTTGCCAGCCGTAGTGGCATGACTCAAGGTCCCCGTTGAGACGACGGTCGTGACAAACAGGGAAGCGCAAAGCAGGACCCGATGCCACCGGAACATGGGAACCTCCCTAGGTCGGCCATGTACTCGAAGACGCAATTCGTCTCGAGGCGATAGCCCTTGTTCGGCCCGTGGGTCAGGCCCGGCCTGTCACGGTTCGACTATTTGGCTACTAGGGTTTTCTTCACGCCAACCCTACCGCCCGAGTCAGCCCGAATGAAGTACAACCCGGAGGCAACCGGAGATCCACCAGGGCGGCCCGACCATGAAAGGCGATTCGTGCCGGCATCGGGTTCAAGCCAATGATCAACCAGCCTACCGTGGACGTCGTATACGCGAACTGTCAACCCACCCGGGCCCGCACCGTCCACCGCAAGCTGGACCGGGGTGGCACCCAGGGGAGAAAGTATCCGCATAGTGAGAGCGCTCGCTCCAGCCACGGCCGTGATGTCAGCGCTACCTGCGAAGGGTGCGCCGTGGACCAGGTTGCCGGTTAGCTGCAGGTGATTTAGACCCGGGAGGAGTAGCGCCGCGACCGCTTGGCGGTTGAACTTCACCATGAGGTCTGCCACTCCGTTCCCGTTGTGGTCGCTGATGGTAGCGGGCTTTAGCTCGGCAGGAATTGATCCCCCAAGTCGTATGGACCGCACATCAATGCTCGTAACATTGAATCCAGACGCCTCGATGTAGGCCGTCACCCAGCGCCCATTACTGGCGAGATTGAGGACATCCGGGTCGAGGTCAACACTCACCGTCCGCACGGTTGACTTAAAATCGAAGACGTAGGCGCGGCCTTGGAAGTTCGTACCGTAGTCGCGGGCCGACACGACCACATCCTTTCTGCCATCTCCATTTACATCTCCTGCCCCCGCCACAGCCCATCCAAACACATCGTCATTCGATTCACCTTCAAGGGTAACGTCCGCGACTCCATCACGTGCCGGCCCACCGTAATAGACGTATGCACGACCGGCGTGTGTGACGGCTGTAAAAGGAGCGCCAACAACCCAGTCGTCGTGCCCATCCCCGTTCACATCTCCCGCACCGGCTACGGCAGCGCCGAAGAACCTGTCGGTCGCATCCCCGGTAAGGACAATATCTGGCTGATTGTCCATCGTCGGGCCACCGTAAAACACAAATGCACGGCCATTGGTGTTGTCGTAGTCATACGCGCCAGCAATCAGGTCCGAATAGCCATCGCCATTAACGTCCCCGACTGAGGAAGCAGCCGCACCAAATCGACCCACAGCGTCCCCGGTCAGAACCGCGTCTGCCGTGGCATCCATCACTGGTCCCCCAAAGAACACCACCAAGCGACCGGTCCCAGCGCCATACTCCGGTGCGCCAACCATCACGTCGTGATATCCGTCTGCGTTGATGTCGCCCGCGGAGGCCACCTCCGACCCAAAGGACTCGCCGGTTTCACCAATAAGGGTCAGATCTGATACGTTGTCAAAGCTCGGGCCGCCGTAATACACATAAGCGCGGCCCGAGTTGTTCTCATAACCATACGCGCCCACGATGATGTCCGCATAACCGTCCCCGTTCACGTCACCAGCCGTGGCAACGGACCAGCCGAATTGGCCGCCGTTCGGACCTGCCGGATCGCCCGTCAGTATGATGTCGGCTACATCGTCCATCTGGGCACCGCCGTAATAGACATACGCCCGGCCAGTACCACCGCCGTGATGATAGGCTCCGACAATCACGTCATCGTAGCCGTCGCCGTTCACATCCCCGGCTGAAGCAACGGAGAGGCCGAAGAAGTCGTTATGTGCCTCGCCGTTTAGCGTAACGTCTGCTACGTTGTCTGCCGATGGGCCGCCGTAAAACACGTATGCTCTCCCTGCTCCACTCCCGTCACCGCTGGCTCCAGCGATCACATCGGAATAGCCGTCCCCGTTCACGTCCCCGGCACTGGATACTGCATCCCCGAGGTAATCTCTGTCGTTGCCCGTCAGCGTCATGAGAGTCGCGCCGGGAGCGCTCGCCACATCCAACAATACGAGAGTCACAAGAGCCGAGATTGCAGGGATGATGGGATGCGATAGGCTAGCGCGTCTGGACGCGACGACAAGGTGCGTGTGCGGAGCTTGGCAGTCGGATGGAGCGCTGAAAAACAATGGCGTGCGAGGTCTCACGATTCCAACCCCCCGGATGGAATGGCTGTGCCGTCCTTGGCCAGGCGGGGCAGGATGATCCAGCCCAGCATGACGGGGAGCATGGGCGCGACCGGCGGGTGCGTCAATGGTCCAAGGGTGACGGACGGCTGACGCGTTCTGTGACGGCGCGCTCGGGCGAATCGTGGGCTAGGCGACGCGCCCGCGGCCCCGCGACTACTCCACCGCCCCGGCGACGGGCGGCACTGACCGCGGACCGTGCGTGGCCGCGGCGCCGTCCTTCGAGGTCTCCGGCGCAGACTGAATGGGAGCGAGGTCGATCGGCGGCGCGTAGCTTGGGGCCAGGGCCGGGGTCACCCCCGCGACCGTGAAAATGTTCCCCATGTACAAACCCGTCTTGAAACAGGGCGCGGGGTCGTACCGGTTCAGAAACCACATGTCACCGTTCGCCGACGTCGCCTGAAAACCGAAAGGAAGACTTATCACGGAGGTGATCGGGCTCACCGGAGGTGTCGTGAAGAACCGCCCGTACACGACGGCCGACGTCAAAGAGGGCGCGCAGGTCACCGTGTTCGCCGTAGTGGCGAATTCGTAGACCGCCCCGTCCGAGGCGACCGCAAAGCCATCTAGCTGCGCCACGATTGTGGGCGGCGCCGGCGGCGGAACCGGCTTCGCGGCGCGGGCCGCGGCAGAGGCGATGGAGAGCAGAACGAGCGTCACGGCCGATGCGAGGATCCAAGTCGAGCGCGGCATTGTGGCCCCCCGTTTGACGGCCAAGCGGGAGGATCCCGCCGGCACGGCCGGACTCTACCCGCCGGGCCGCCCGAGCGTCAAACCCGCCCGCTTCACGGGGATTCTTCCGACCGATCAAACTCCGCGACCCACTCCCCAAACTCGTTTCGGGTGAGCCGGTAGAGAGCTGTGACGCTATCGGGGTCGCCGTTGTGCCCCAGCAAGGAGCAGCAGGTTGTCGCTCGCACCGGCCACGAGTGGCTCTTCCTGTTGTACGTGCCAAACTTCTGCACGCGCGTACCGCATGTCTCCAAGACGTAGGTCGGCATCGCACGCTGGAGAGCACGCTCAATTGCGGGGGCGATCGCGGACGTGGACGGCGGCCTTGGAGCACACCCGGGCAAGAACGCGACGAGCAGCACGCCGCATGCCATGCCTATCGAGCGCAGCATTGTGCCCCCCCCATTTGAAGCCCGCGGGACAATCCCGCCAGCACCGCAGAACTCTACCCGCCAGCCCGCCCGAGCCTCAAACCGCCCGCCCGACGCCTTCGAACCCCGACGACGACCCCACGAGAGGGTCGGATTTCGGCACTTTTGTCACCATTTCGGACCCGGCGCCCCGCGTCGGGACTAGGCCAAATTGCGACCCACGTCGCGAGTGCGCTTGCGAGAGAAGCGAGCGCGACGCTGGTTCGGAATCCCTCGGCGATGGTCAGAGCCTGGGTGGCCCCGGAGTTCTTGGGCCCCTGGGTTTGCGTGCTGGCTTTGCGATGGGTGGCTTTGGGGGTGGGTACTTCGGCCTGGATCCGACCTGGTGGTCGACGAGCCAGGTGAGGAGGGCGAGGAAGGTGAGACTGGCGATGAGGGTGAGTGGGCTCACGGTTGGGGACTCCTTCTATGGGACGAGGGACGCGACCTCCGCGAGAACGGGCGAGCGCGGTCTAGCGTCGACGACTCACGCCGGGAGCATCGGGGACGGCGCGATAGCGCGTCAATGGTCCGACGGTGTCGGAACCCCGACACCCTCCCGCCGACAACCCGGAGCATCGGGGTCCGGGGGCAAGGCGTCAATGGCGGTCCCGACGGCGACGGACGCCCAACACGAGGCGCGGCCACAATGTTTGACCGCCCTGCCCTGCCTCCGATAGCGTACGAGCCCGATGAAGGGAGACCGACTGTTCGGACACGTGCACGACGCGCGGCTCGACCACTACCTGGCTCACGCTCGGAGCATGCTCGACGAGCGCATCCAGGGCATGCCCGAAGACGACCTCCTGGCCGCGGACGAGCAGGAGCTCGCCGAGACCCTCGCCGCCCAGTCCCACTTCGAGCCCCTGACGGTCGACTTCGACGCGCGGACTGCGGACGGGAATCCGCGCCAGGTGACCGTATACGAGCCGGGCCCCCTGGACCCCGAGAATGAGTACCCCCGCGACGCCACCGAGACCACCATCGTGATCCCCTTCTCCGGCGACGGCGTCCTATTCCGGTTCTGTCCCGGCACGACGCTCCCGAACATGTTCCCGCATGGGACGATCCTCGGCCAGACGATCCGCTCGAAGTTCACCATCAAGGGAGCGAACGCCGACGAGATGAAGCGGCAGATTGAATTCAACGAGGGGCTGGTCAAGAACTTCGTCGATTGGATGCGCCCCGAGGTCGACGCGCACAACGAATCGCTGGTTCCGTCGGCCCTGACCGCCATCCGCGACCGGAAGAAGCGCATCCTCGGCGGGCGCGGGATGGTGGCCTCCCTGAAGATTCCGATCCGCGCGCGGGAGGGAGCGCCGGCGACCTACGCGCCTCCGGTGCGCAAGAGGGCGATGCCGCAGCCCTCCGCGCCCAAGGAGCCCTTCAAGCCGCAGCACGAGCTCGACCGGGCCGTGTTCGACGGGATCGTCGAGGTCGTGAAGACGATGGGCCACGCCCTCGAGCGGAGCCCGAGCACGTTCGCCCGCCTTGGCGAGGAGGACCTGAGGAACTTCATCCTCGTGCTGCTGAACAGCCACTACGAGACGGGCGCCACGGCCGAGACCTTCAACAACGAGGGCAAGACCGACATCCTGATCCGCAGCGAGGGGCGGAACGTCTTCATCGCCGAGTGCAAGAAGTGGAGCGGACCCAAGACCGTGGCCGACGCCCTGGACCAGCTGCTCGGGTACCTCTGCTGGCGGGACACGAAGGCCGCGCTCATCCTCTTCAGCGACCGTAAGGACTTCTCCGAGGTGGTCACGAGGGTGAAGGAGGAGGTCCCCCGTCACCCCTGCCACGTCCGGACCGAGGAGCCGAAGGGCGACACGGACTTCAGGTACGTCTTCAGCCACCCCGGCGACTCGGCCGAGCGGATCAGGCTCGCCGTCCTCGTGTTCAACGTCCCCGCGTAGGCGGGCAGCTCCCCGTTTGAACCTCGGTCGTCGGTCCGCGTCGGACCTAACCGTCGGCGTCGGACGGTTGACGCCCGGTTTGCCTTGCCTGATGCTGCCGGCCATGGGCCAACTCTTCCGCGGTCTTCTCGCGCTTGGCCTGTTGGCGTTGGTCGTCGGCTGTTCTCAAGAACCGGCGGCCGTAACGCGCTGTTCCCACGAGATACAGGGAGTGCCACCCATCGGAAGATGGACCAACGGCCTCCGATGGGGGTGGGGTGGTTCTCCCTCCGAGATCCAAGGGTCGATCAAGCGTGTAGAGGTGACATGCTTCCCAGTCATGTCCGCTGTCTCGGGTCGACGGGGACGAGACGTAACCTTCACGGTGGCCGCAACCGTCTATTACGCGATAAAGATCACCGACGCCGCCCGGTACGAACCCGGATATCCGTACAAGGGTCGAGTTGTGCTCGA
>Ga0068858_100006493_pt1 | contig 11385 bp, 4 predicted proteins | sample KBSSwiS12_FD_66589 | JGI IMG/M metagenome (GOLD analysis project Ga0068858, IMG submission 66589) | Switchgrass rhizosphere microbial communities from Kellogg Biological Station, Michigan, USA - KBS Switchgrass S1-2 | ecosystem: Host-associated > Plants > Roots > Rhizosphere > Soil ... | reverse complement strand
CAGCAATATCCCTGACAGATCGATCAGAGGTTGTCGCCCGACGACGAGGATTCCGGCAGCAATGCTGCTGAGGGCCAGCACCGTGACGGCGATCGCTGAAAAAGCGAGCGCAGCGATGACCTTGCCGGTGAATATCTCGATGCGACTCCGAGACCGCGTGAGCAGGATCACCCACGTGCCGTGTCTGTCCTCGGCCGAAAACAGGTCCCCGCCGACGATGCTCGCGAGAACGGGGAACACCCAGAGCGCGGCAAATCCCAGCACGACCAGAGGCGTTGCGAAACCGGAGTCAGTGACTGAACGCCCAAACAGCGTGTCGGTCGGCAGGTTGGTCTGCACTCGCATCGCCGCTGCGAACACGAACGGACCGACCACGCATGCGGCAAGCGCGAGTCGCACCTTGAGCTGCGCGAACAGTTTCGACCACTCGACACGAGTGACGGTCACGGATCCGCGCAGGCTCACGATGCCACGCTCGATTCGTGCAGGCACTGAGCGGCGACTCTCGGCCTGCGGAAGAGTTCGTTGATCGCGGCCATGTCGTGTGAATCCTAGCCCGCGCGATAGATGAACGTCTTGCACGTCCGTGTAACACAAGCGCGGCGTGTGACGGCAGGTGCCCTACTTTCGCGAAGCGAAGCCCGACAGCGCGCGAAGTTACAAGAGGCTCACAAAGTCTACATATCAGCGGCGTAGGGTTCTCGCCTTGGAGGCGTTCATGTTCAAGCAGCCCGGCCGCTTCATGATGTGGTTTCTCGTCATCATCTCGTCGCTAGCAACTACCGCCATGGCCTTGAGAGGCCACTTCGTAGTCGGTGCGCAGCCCGACGGCCGATTCGTGGTGCCGAACGGCCAGCTGCTGACGCCGGCCGGCGCGCACATCGAGGTCAACGACCGTCCGCTGGGCATGGTACTGAGCCCCGATCACCGCACTCTCGCCGTCGTCACCGGCAGCAACTTCAACTCGCGTGCGCTGCACCTGATCGACGTCGACTCGCAGACCCTCAGGCAGACGATCAGCATCTCGAACAGTTTCGTCGGCGTCGGCTTCAGTCCAGCGGGCGACAGGATTTACGTCGGAGGCGGCGCGAGCAATGACGTCAAGGTATTTACCCGCGCCGCTGACGGGACCTTTGCCGCCACGGTGGCGATTGCCATCGCGAGAGCCGAGCCCAGCGGCCTTTCGCTGAGCCCGGACGGCTCACGCCTGTACGTCGCGCTCAACATGACGAACGAAGTCGCCGCGATCGATACGGCGACGAACGCGATCGTGAAGCGCATTCCCGTCGGTACCTATCCGTACACCACCGTGGTGTCGGCCGACGGCTCCAAGGTGTACGTCAGCAACTGGGGCGGCAGGATCCCCGGGCCGACCGACGTCACCGACGGCATGTTCCCCGTCGCGGTCGACCCGCGGACGGGGATTCCGATCAGCGGGACCGTCTCCGTCATCGACACAGCGAGCAACGCCGTCATCAAGACGATCGACGTGGGACTCCATCCGACGGGTCTGGCGTTGAGCCCCGCGGGCGACCGTGTGTACGTCACCAATGCCAACAGCGACACCGTGTCCGCGATCAGCACCCTCACCGACTCAGTCGTCAAGACACTGCACGTCGGCGGCAGTGACCGCGAATCGCTGCTCGGCAGCTCGCCGAACGCCGTCACCGTGACACCCGATGGACGCACGCTGTATGTGGCGAACGCGTCGCAGAACGCCATCGCGGTCGTGGACGTTGGCGCGCGCTCGGACGATGCCGTCCGCGGGCTCATTCCGACCGGCTGGTATCCCACGGCGGTGATCGTGGACTCGACCGGAGACCGGCTCTTCATCGCCAGCGGCTACGGATTCGGATCGATTGCGCCGACCGTGCCGCCGGGCGAGGGGCGCAGCTATCAGGATCGCGTGGGGGTGATCTCGATCCTGGACGTGCCAAATCGCAAGGAGCTCGACCGCTTTACGAAGCAGGTGCGCGACAACAACGACGTCCTGCCACCAGTGGACGACAACGCCGCCAGAGGCCGTGACGACGACGATCGAGACGAGCACGGCCGGGATCGTCACGGCCGCGATCCGATCCCGATGCATCCCGGCGAGCGCTCGCCGATCAAGCACGTGTTCTACATCATCAAAGAGAACCGCACATACGACCAGGTGTTCGGCGATATGCCGCAGGGCAACGGCGATCCGTCGCTCGTGCAATTCGGACGGGACGTGACCCCGAATCATCATGCACTCGCCGAACAGTTCGCGCTGCTCGACAACTACTACGGCCCCGGCGACCAGTCCGCGCTCGGGCATCGCTGGGTGCTCCAGGCCTACCCGAGCACGTGGGTGCACAAGTACGGCAACGCCCGCAACAACCAGAACCCGATGCTGCTCGGGCCGACCGACGCGATCTACGACAGCGCCAAGGCGCACGGTCTGCACGTGCGAGCGTACGGTGAACGTGGCGCGAACACCATCACCCCGTCGACGGCGACCTGGACGGATATCTACAACGACTGGAAGAACGGCACTTCGAACGTCCAGATCGACGCGCGCGCGGTCATCGTGGGTCTGCGCGACGTCTATCACCCCAAGTACCCGGCGGCGGAGAGCCGCGTGCCGGATCAGTACCGCGCGGATATCTTCCTGAAGGACTTCGCGGAGTTCGAGAAGAACGGCGACCTGCCGCAACTCGTGCTGCTGCTGTTGTACGACGATCACACCGAGGGGACGAGTCCTGGATTTCCAACGCCGCGGGCGCAGGTCGCCGACAACGACCTGGCGCTTGGCCGCATCGTGGAAGCGGTGTCGAGGAGCCGCTACTGGAAGGAATCGGCGATCTTCGTCACCGAGGACGACTCGCAGGACGGGCTCGACCACGTCGACGGGCATCGCACGGTGGGCCTGGTGATCAGCCCCTACACGCGCCGCGGCAGCGTCGACAGCCACTTCTACTCGATCGTCAACATGTTCCGTACCATCAAGCAGATTCTCGGTCTCCCGCCGGGGAACCAGTTCGACCTGGCGGCCGAGCCGATGTTCACGACGTTCACCTCGCGGCCGAATTTCACACCGTACTCGGCGGTTCCGAACAACGTTCCGCTCAACGAGATGAATCCGCCGGTCGCCGCGTTGCGAGGGCTGCAGCGCGAGCTCGCCGAGTTCTCACTCGCCATCGACAGCTCGGAGCCCGACTCGGCACCCGCCGACATGCTCAACCGCGCGATCTGGCATTCCGTCAAGGGATTCGACACGCCGTACAACTACGGCCGGCCGATCCACAGGAACACCTTGCCGACATTCTCGCTGCGCCGACTCGCCGGATTCTGATCCGATTCTTCGAAGGGAGCTCAACATGACGAAACGTTCGATAACGCACTGGCTCAAGCTGTGCGCGCTCACGTCTGCAGCAGTGCTCGCCCTGTCACCGCGCGCCTATCTTCAGGAGCAGAACGGTCACCCACAAGACCGGGCTGGCCATCACCGGGACCACGACGACGATGACGACGACGATGACCGCCTGGGGCACCGTACACTGATCCCGCTGGCGACCGGCCAGTTCGTCACGCCAACCGCGGTCAAGGACGCCGTTCAGCAGTATCTGAATCCGGGACTGCCATCCTATCCGGACTTCATCGCCGGCGAGGCGGTGCGGTCGCAGCTCAGTCCGGATGGCTCGACGCTGGCCATCATTACGGCCGGCCAGAACTCGCTTTACAAACCGGACGGCACCGTCGACGTGGCCAATTCGACGCAATTCATCTTTCTCTACAACGTGGAAGGCGCGAACAAGGCGAGGCCCGCGCTCACGCAGGTGATCCAGCAGGTCAACGCCCACGTCGGCCTCGCCTTCTCCCCCGACGGCAACACGCTCTACGCCGCCGGCGGGAATGACGATGCGGTGTACGTGTACACGAAGAGCGGCGGTGGTTTTGCGGCCGCGGCGCCGATTGCGCTCGGCCATTTCGCGCCGGGCGCGATTGGCAGCGCTCGCAACAAAGGCGTCGGCCTTGGCGTGCAGCCCAACGCCAGCGGCATGGGCGTTTCCGCCGACGGCGCGACGCTGGTCGTCGCCAACAACTACAACGACTCGATCAGCGTGATTGATACCGCAACCCGGGTCGTCCGCTACGAACACGATCTGCGTCCGTACTTTGCGAACAATGAGGGTCGCAGCGGGGGAGTGGGCGGGACGTTCCCGTTCGCGGTCGTCGTCAAGGGCAACGGGACCGCGTATGTCTCGTCGGACCGCGATCGGGAAGTCGTGGTAGTGGATGTGACGTCCCCAACCCAGGGACGCTTGATCAAGCGCATCAAGCTCGAGGGCAATGCGCTCGGCATGACGCTCGACGCGTCACAGTCGAGACTCTACGTGGCGCAGGACAACGCCGACCAGGTCGCGATCATCGACACCGCGACCAACCGTGTCACGGCAAAGATTGATGCGCGGGCTCCGGCCGGCATGCTGCCCGGACGCAAATACACCGGCGCGGCAACGTTTGCGGTCACGCTGTCGCCAGACGGCAGCACGCTCTACGCCGTGAACAGCGGAGCGAACTCGATCGCCGTGATCCCGCTGACGGGGCATCGGGCCAACACGGTCAGCGGTTTGATTCCGACCGCCTACGAGCCGCACGACATCACGTTCAGTACGGACGGATCGTGGATGTATATCGTCAACGGCAAGAGCGCGACCGGGCCGAACACCAGTCACCTCGCGAGCAACACCGCCAGCATTACCAGCATTACCTACCCGGGCGGGAATGCCGCGGCAGCTGCGGCGTCGCGAGCGTCGAACCAGTATCAGTTCCAGCTGGAGCGCGCATCTCTGGTCAGCGCTCCCGTTCCCGGTCCCGGGCACATGCAGGAGTTGACGGAACGGGTGGCCAGGAACAACGGCTACTCGACCGAGACGGATGAGAAGGACGCGAAAGTGATGCAGTTCATCAACAAGCGCATCAAGCACATCATCTACATCGTCAAGGAGAATCGTACCTACGATCAGATTCTCGGCGACCTGACCAACGGCGCGAATGGCGACCCGGCGCTGACCCAGTTCGGTCACGCGTTGACGCCGAATAATCACAATCTGGCGAACAGGTTCGTCACGCTGGACAATTTCATGAACCCCGGCGACGGCAGCATGGACGGCTGGTCCTGGTCGATGCAGGGCCGTGTTACCAACACGGAAACGATCACCCAGCAGATCAACTACGCCTCGGTCAACCGCGGACTGTCCTACGAATCAGAGGGCACCAACCGCAACGTGCCGGTCAACTTTGCGAGCGTTGCCGATCGGGACGCCGCGTCGGGTGTCGCCGGAACCACGAACTACACCAACGCGTCGGCGGCCTTGCCGGGCGGCACGGCGAACCTGCTGACTGGAACCGGCAACCACGCGTCGGCCGACGCGCCATTCGGCATCGAGGATGGCTACATCTTCAACGCCGTCTTGAAGGCCGGCGGCACCGTCCGCAACTATGGCTTCCTGGTGAACAACATCGGCAGCATCGGCTCCAAGACGGCGCCGGTGTCGGATCCGTTCAGCGCCGGCATCATTCAGGTCGCGCCGCTCGACCCGGCGCTCGCACCGCTCACCGATCTCTATTTCCGCGGTTACGACCAGAACTATCCGGACTTGTGGCGCTTTGACGAATGGAAGCGCGAGTTCGACCAGTTCGTCGCCAATCGGAACCTGCCGAGCCTGTCGCTGGTTCGCATCAGCCACGACCACATGGGAAGTTTCGGCAGCGCGCTCGGCGGCGTGAATACTCCTGAAACGCAGCAGGCCGACTGCGATCTCGCACTGGGCCGGCTGGTCGAGACCGTGGCGCACAGCCGCTATGCCGCAGACACCCTCATCATCGTCACGGAAGACGATGTGCAGGATGGCCCCGACCACGTGGATTCCCATCGCGGCACGGCGTACGTCGTCGGACCGTACGTGAAGCAGGGAGCCGTTGTCAGCACCCGCTATAACCAGGTGAGTGCGCTCCGCACGATCGAGGACGTGCTCGGCACCGAGCACCTGAATCTGAACACGGCTTTCCAGCGGCCGATGGCCGATGTGTTCGACACCCGTTCGTCGGGCCGTTGGACGTATGCCGCGGAGGCATCAACCGTTCTCGCGAGCACGATGATGGCTTCTCTCGGGAACGGCAACGGCATGAGGTTCGCGGCCGGTCCGATCATCCAGCCTCAGCACAACGCCGACTATTGGGATCGGGTCACCGCCGGCTTCGATTTCTCCGAAGCCGATCAGGTGCCGCCTGCGCAATTCAACCGGGTCCTGTGGGACGGCCTCATGGGCGGCAAGCCATATCCGGCACTGCGCGGCGAGGGCGCCGGCGCCAGGCACGATCACTAATCGATCCTTAAAAGTGGGCGCCACGGACAGCCGCTCGTGTGGTTTTCCGTGGCGCTTCGTCATCGTCTCGGACTGTCCCCGTCGGGAGAGTTTTGCCATGAGCATTGACCGAATTGCGGCCACGCTGATTCTTATTCTCGCGCTGCTGCCGGCAGCCGCCTCCGCCCAGACGCCGGGCACTGCATCAGATCCGCGGCAGAACACACAGCAGGATCCACCGCCCAATCCCCCAACGTTTCAGGACACGGTCCAGGTCACCGCGACTCGCTTCGGCGAGCCAGTCGCCGAGGTGCCCGGCTCGATCAGCGTCGTGACCGGCGACGAAATCCGGGCGCGGGGCGCGACGGATCTGCGCACCGCGCTTGCGCTGCTCGGCGGCGTCAGCGTCGCGCCCGGCGGCGACGCCGGCCCGGCCGGCGCCGTTCCCGGACTGCTCGGCGTTCGCGAGGTGGACGATCTGCTGCTGCTCATCGACGGCATTCCCGCCGGTGGCGCCTTCATCCCGCAGATCGAAGCGATCAGCCTGAACAACGTCGAGCGCATCGAAGTGATGCGAGGAGCGGCGCCGGTCTACTACGGCACCACCGCGTTCGCCGGCACGATCAACGTGATTCATTTCGCGGCGGGCAGCGCCGACAAGGTCACCGCCGCACACTTCGGCAGTTATCAGTCCGGCGGCGTCAGCGGGGCCGCGGTGCTGTCGTCCGGCCGCGTGCGTCAATCGGTCAGCGCCGAGCTGACGCAGGACACCTTCTCCGGCGATCGCGCCGACTTCCGGCGCGCGCAAGGGATCTGGCGGCTCGCCACGCAGCTGGGCGGCGGAAATTTCCGCGCCGATGTCGATGTCCTTGCGCTGCGTCAGCATCCGAACAGTCCCGCGCCGATCGACGAGGCGACCGGGGCGTTCAGCACGCTGCTGCCGGTGGACTACAACCAGAACCCGGCGAACTCTTTGCTCGACACCAATCGCTACAAGATCGTCCTCGACTACGACAAGAAGCTGTCGTTCGGCCACTGGGGGAACACGGCTGCCTTCACGCAGACGAAGACCGACGGCGTGCGCGGCTTCATCGACGCCGGCGACACGCCGCAGCCGTGGACGACGAAAACCAACGCCGATCTCGAGTCGTTCCAGCAGTCGCAGAATCTCAAGGAGCTGTTCATCGACAGCAACCTGACGACGAGGCCGGCCAGGCGGATGGATCTGACGACGGGCGTCAACCTGCTCGTCGGCAGCGCCGGCGCCGACAGTTTCCGGTACGGTCAGCGGCTGCTGCTCGACGGCGTGAGCCAGGTGCCGAGCACGGAAACCATCGCGCCGAAAGGCACGGTGAATCTCGACGACAGCCGCCGCTTCATCGGCCTCTATGCGCAGAGCCACGTCGATGTGACGTCCAGCACGAGCCTGTTGGCAGGCCTGCGGTGGAACACCACGCATGAGACACGCGAAGAGGTTCGCGTCAACAGCCGTGGAGTGAGGACCGTCACGCCGGGCGTGCAGGACGTCAATCGCCTCACGGGATCGATTGGCGCGGCGTGGCGCGCCTGGAACAACGCCGACACGGCCATCAGCATCGTCACACTGCACGGCAACGTCGGCTACACGTTCCAGCCGGCGCAGATCGATTTCAGTCCCAATCCAGAAGCGGCGCCCGAGGGCGGCGGATTGTTGAAGCCGGAAACGCAGCGCAGCGTGATCGTCGGGATGAAGGCCGATTCGCGGAACGGCCTGGCGGGATTCGACGTCGACGGTTTCTTCGTCGACTTCTACAACCAGCCGGTGCAGGCGACCGCCAACGGCGTGGCGGTGCTGCGATCGATCGGGCAGCAGCGCTACAAGGGCATCGATGTCGAAGGCGCGCTGCGTCCGGCCAGAGGGCTGTCAATCAAGGCGAACATCGGCTGGAGCGACGCGCTGTACGAGGACTACGTCACCGACATCGACGGCAAGCCGATGCAACTGGCGGGCAACCACCAGGTGCTCACGCCCAAGGTCCGCGTCGGTGGCGGCCTTCTGTATGCGCCCGGACGCGGCTGGCGCGGGTCGCTGACCTCAAACTGGATCGGCGCTCACTGGCTGAACAGCCTCAACACCTTCGAGGCACCCGCGTATGCGGTCGTCGACGCGTCGCTCGGCTATCGCTTCGACAAATTCACCGTGGCGCTCCTCGGCTCGAATCTCGGCGATCGCCGGGATGCGGCGCAACTGAGCGAGCTTGGGGAAGGACAGTTCTATCGGTTGCCGGCGCGCCGCATCGATGCCACGCTGACCTGGCACTACAAACGATGAGCCGCTGTGAGATCGAGGAACAGCGATTCAAGCGAGCGCTCGCGGCGCACGAGAAGACGAACCGCCACCCCCGCGCGGCCCAGCTCGATGATGTACGCGTCGAGCGCTTCGTGGCCAGCCGATACTTCGAGACCACCTTCCGTTGTTCGTCCAACCGCGAGCACGGTTCGATTCGACGCGAGGCTCATCGCGGCGTCGTCGTCACTGGTGCGCAGCAGATGCACCGGGTTGGCAGAAAGCCTTCGCAGACCGGCGACCGTGCCGGCAAACACGACTGTGCCCCGATCGATCACGGTCAGCGTATCGCAAAGATCCTCGACCTCGGTCAGATCGTGACTGCTCAATACGACAGTCGTGCCTGAGCTCGCCAGGCGCCGGATCAGCACGCGGATGTCGCGCGCTCCGGCCGGGTCGAGCGAGTTGGTGGGCTCATCGAGAAAGAGCAGTCGCGGCGATCGCAACAAGGCCGCAGCGACGCCGAGCCGCTGTCGCATGCCGGCCGAGTACCCGGCGACCGTGGCAGTGGCATGTGCGGCGAGGCCCACTTGCTCGAGGAGATCATCGATGCGATCGCGTGCGTCCGCCCCCCGGGCGCCGTCGAGACGCGCGAGCAACGCGAGGTTGGCCCGGCCGGAGAGGTATGGGTAGAAGGCCGCGTTGTCGACGAATCCGGCGACGCCGTCGGGCAGCGGGCCCGCCGGGTTCAGCTCCGCACCGAGGAGACGCACGTCGCCCGCATCGCGCCGGACAAGCCCGAGCAGGATGCGCATCAGCGTGGTTTTCCCCGCACTGTTCGGGCCGAGGAGTCCGTGCAGCTGACCGGGTGTCGCGACGATGTCGACGTTCGAGAGGGCATCGCGGTGACCGTAGCGCTTGGAGACGCCGCGGGCCTCCAGCGCGAATCGTTCCGTCATCGACGCGCATCGTAGCGCGCAGCCCTCGCGCAAGTCATGCGCGCGCGTGTAACTTCCATGCGTCACGAAAGGCCTGGCTCATCGATGGACGATCATTTTTTCGAGCAAGAAGTTACACGACAATCACAGCGTCTTCATATCGCACGGGTACTGTCTCCTTCGCGCGTTTGGATCACTAGTGGACTGTTTTCGCTGAATGAGTACCCCAGATCTCTAGTGGCGCAGCGCTTTAGCGCTGCGAACACGCGCCTCGCAGGGCTAAAGCCCTGCGCCACATCGGTGCCGATTCAGCTGACACGCGCCACTAGGCGCCGGAGGAGTTCATGGGTCTGTACATCGTCAGACATCGATCGAAGCTTTCGCTGATCGGCAGTCTCGTCGTGATGGTCGGCGTGTGGGTGATGGCCGCGCCTCATGGCGAGTCCGAGGGGCGCTTCTCTGATTTCCTGCGGTTCTCCGCTCCGGCAGGCGATCGGCCGGCGACGACCGACACCGTCGTCGACGGCGTGAGAGCGGCCGTGCTGCCGAACGGCCGGCTGGTCACGCCGGCCGGCACCGAGGTCAACGTGCAGGCGCCAAAACCGTTCGGGCTCGCGCTCTCACCGGACGGCGACGTGCTCGCGACGCTCAACAGCGGGGCCGGGCCGTTCTCGCTGAGCCTGATCACTCAAATTCACGGCCACGCGCCGGCGGTGAAGCGTGTCGACGTCAATGCCAGTTTCCTTGGCGTGACGTTCTCGCCTGACAGCAAACGGGTCTATCTCTCCGGCGGCGAGAACGGCAACATCTGGATCGCCGATGTCGTCGCCGGGCAGATCATCGGCTCGGTCAATCTCAACGGCCCGGTCCATCCGCTCGATCGCCCGCTCGACGTGCTGGCGACGCCGCAGCTGCATTTCAAGGGTGCTTTTCCCGGCAACATCGTTCTGAGCCGCGACGGCCGCTATCTCTACGTAGCGGATCAGGGTGGGTTTCAAGTGCACGTGATCGACGCGTCCAGGATTCAAACGGGATTCGACGCGCAGCGGCGAATCATCGAGCCGGACAATTTTGCGGCGGTGATCGGCCACGCCAGGGTGGGGCGCTATCCCTTCGGCGTCGCGCTCTCGCGTGACGACAACACGCTGTTCGTCACGCACGTCGGCGTGTTCGAATACACGCATCTGCGGCCGGCGAATCCGACCGGCGACGCCAACCTTGACTATCCGCTGTGCTATCCGGGCGCCGGCTATCCCGACGAGACGGCGCACGATCGCGTCATTGAAATCAACAAGGTCGATCCGCGCAATCTTCCAGACGGCCTGCGAGATGCCGGCGGCATCCGGTGCGGATACGTGCCGAACGATCGGCTCTACACGGTGCCGGGCCTCGGCAGCCCCAATGCGCCGCAGTCATCGTCGGTGTACGTGCTGGATGTCAGCAACCCGCGCCTGCCGCAGCGGCGGGAGATCGTCAAGACAGGTCCCCTGGTCGGTCAGCGTGAAGACGGCCTCGACGCGTACAGCGGGAGTCATCCGAACGCCGTCGCGGCCGGACCTGATGCGATCTACGTCGCCAATGGCAACAACGACAGCATTTCCGTGCTCGACCCGCGCACCTACGAGGAGCGCGATCGCATCGGCCTGTCGTTGCTCCGGGGGCAGGATCGCGCGTTGAGAGGCGTGCAGCCGGTGGGGCTCGCGCTGAGCCCGGACGCCGAGTATCTGTATGTCGCGGAGGCGGGCATCAACGCCGTCGGCGTGATCAAGCTCGATGACAGGCGCGGCGAGATCGTCGGTCACATTCCCGTCGGCTGGTGGCCGAGCAGCGTGCGGGTCAGCGCCGA
>Ga0068858_100006490_pt1 | contig 11386 bp, 10 predicted proteins | sample KBSSwiS12_FD_66589 | JGI IMG/M metagenome (GOLD analysis project Ga0068858, IMG submission 66589) | Switchgrass rhizosphere microbial communities from Kellogg Biological Station, Michigan, USA - KBS Switchgrass S1-2 | ecosystem: Host-associated > Plants > Roots > Rhizosphere > Soil ... | reverse complement strand
GAGCACGGCGCAGCGGCAGGGAGGACTCTGGGGGGCTCCGCAAACGAGTCGGGTTGGTCAGGTCGATCGGGTTGGTCAGGCGGGACAGGCCGCGCAGACAGGCCAGACGGTTTCTCACAAGTACGCGGAGCCGCAGTTCGACGGCGACGCGGCCAGTTACCCGTTCCACTTCCTTCCCTACGCGTCGCAGGCCTTCCTCGACGGTTCGCTCGCCCACCTGCCGTGGCTGCAGGAGTTGCCCGATGTGATCACGACCGCGATGTGGAGCAGTTGGGTCGAGCTCAACCCGCAGACCGCCGCGGGTCTGGGCATTGCCGCAGGCGACATCGTCGAAGTGGCATCGACGCAGGGTGCGATCCGCGCCCCGGCGCTGGTGTTACCGGGTCTCGCGCCGGACGTCATCGCGATGCCGGTCGGCCAGGGACACGAGACGTTCACGCGGTACGCGAGCGGACGCGGCGAGAATCCGATCCGGATTCTCGCGCCCGTCACCGAACCAGAGACCGGCACTCTCGCGTGGGCCGCGACGCGGGTGAAGATCTCGAGAGTGAGCGGCAGCAATGGAGAACTGATTCTCTTCGCCGGCGAGATGCGCGAGCATCCGCACGAAGGAGAACGATGAAGTCCAGCGATCTCTCGCGTCGATGGTTCTGATTTGAGGCCCTGAGCATGGCGCACAGATGGGGAATGGCGGTCGATTTGGATCGCTGCACAGGTTGCGAGGCGTGTGTCACGGCGTGCCGCGCCGAAAACAACATCCCCACCGTCGGCGCCGCGCAGGCCGCGGTCGGTCGCGCGATGCACTGGATTCGCGTCGAGCGGTACTGGGAGGGCGAGTTCCCGGACGCTCGACTGAAGTTCCGGCCCGTCCTCTGTCAGCAGTGCGACGCAGCCCCGTGCGAGCCGGTCTGCCCCACCTATGCGAGCCATCACACCGAAGAGGGACTGAACGCACAGGTCTACAATCGCTGTATCGGCACGCGGTACTGTGCGAACGCCTGTCCGTACAACGTGCGCTTCTTCAATTTTTTCAACCCGCAGTGGGACAAGCCGCTTCACCTGCAGTTGAACCCCGACGTCTCGGTGCGCGAGGTCGGGGTGATGGAAAAATGCACCTTCTGCGTGCAGCGCATCAACGCCGCCGAGATCCAGGCCAGATCGGACAACACCGCACTGAAGGACGGCGATTTGAAGACCGCCTGCGCGCAGTCGTGCCCGGCCACGGCGCTCGTGTTCGGCGACCTGAACGATCCCGAGAGTGAAGTCTCGCGGCTCTCTCGCTCGCCGCGTGGCTCGAAGCTGCTCGGCGATCTCGGCACGCTCCCCAAAGTCACCTACCTCGAGCGGCAATCCCAGGCATGACCGACGCGACCGACCGCAAAATCACCGACGACCTCCTGCGACCGCTGCAGACGACGTCTGCCGGGTTCTGGATGCTCGTCGCGTTTCTCGGCGCGATCGTCGCGGCTGGCCTCGGCACATGGGCCTACCAGATGTACCGCGGCTTCGGGGTGAGCGGGATCCGCTGGCCGATCTTCTGGGCCTTCTACGTCACCAATTTCGTGTTCTGGATCGGCATCAGCCACGCGGGGACGCTCATCTCCGCGATCCTCCGGCTGGTCAACGCCGGATGGCGCCGGCCGGTCACGCGGTGCGCCGAAGCGATCACGGTGTTCGCCCTGATGATCGGCGCGATGTTTCCGATCATCCATCTCGGCCGCCCCTGGCTGTTCTTCTGGCTCATTCCGTATCCGAACCAGCGCGGCATCTGGCCGAATTTCCGGTCGCCGCTCGTCTGGGACTTCTTCGCGATCTCGACCTACCTCACCGGCAGCGTGCTGTTTCTGTTCCTGCCGATGATTCCGGACCTCGCGCTGGTGCGGGATCGAACGACCGGATGGCGCCAGCGCGTCTACGGCGGGCTGGCGCTCGGCTGGCGCGGCACCACCAAGCAGTGGCACCGCCTCGAATCGGCCATGCAGATCATGGCGATCGCGATCCTGCCGGTGGCCATCTCGGTCCACACCATCGTCTCGTTCGATTTCTCGATGGCGCCGGTCCCGATGTGGCACTCGACGATCTTCGGCCCGTACTTCGTCGCCGGCGCGATCTTCAGCGGAATCGCCGCGCTCATCATCGCGATGGCGGTCCTGCGAAAAACCCTCCATCTCGAGGAGTACCTGCACCCGGTTCATTTTGAAAACCTCGGCAAACTGCTGCTGCTGATGAGCCTGCTCTGGACGTACTTCGTATTCGCCGAGCGGCTCACCGTCTGGTACGGCAACGAGGCGAGCGAAATGGCGGTCTTCCGGGTGACGCAGCGCGGATCGTTCGCGCCGCTTTACTGGACGATGGTGGTCTGCAATTTCGTGATTCCGTTTCCCCTCCTCGCGCTGAGGAGGACGCGAACGATCGCGGGGTGCGTGTTCGCGGCCTGCAGCGTGCTCGTCGGCATGTGGCTCGAGCGCTTCCTGATCATCGTGCCGTCGCTCGGCCACAAGTATCTGCCGTACAGTTGGGGGGTTTACCGCCCGCGCCCGGTGGAAATCATGATTACGATCTCGACCTTCGCGGCGATGGCGCTCCTCTACGTCCTGTTCGCGAAGCTCGTGCCGATCATCTCGGTCTGGGAGCTGAAAGTCGGGGCACAGCCGGTGGCCGCCAAAGAGCATGAGGAAGTCCATGCGCTATGGAGAACGGAACCGTGAGCGCCGTCTACGGACTGTTCGCCGATCCGGCCGCAGCGCAGGCGGCCGTCGAGGCGCTACGCGCCGTGGGTGTCTCGACAGCCGACATCACCATCATCTCGTCTGAGCCGTTCGAACATCACGAGTTCAGTCACCGCGACAAACGCACCTGGATGTTCTGGATTGCCGGCGTGGGCGGCGCCGTCGGCCTGACGGTCGGCTACTGGCTGACGAGGATGACGGAGCTCGCCTGGCCGTTGCCCACCGGCGGCATGCCGATCGTCGCCTTGTGGCCGAACCTGGTCATCATCTTCGAGCTCACGATGCTGTTTGCGGTGCTGAGCACGGTGGTGACGCTGCTGGTCACGGCGCAGCTTCCCCGCCGACGGCCTCGCCTGTACGATCCAGCCGTGTCGGAAGGGCGCATCCTCGTCGGCCTCGAAGATCCCAGGGTGCCGATGGACGCGCTCGCGCGGGCGCTCACCGTCCGCGGCGGGCAGTTGAAGACGATCCCGTAATCGAAACTCCGCCTGTTGGAAGCACGCGACAGCCGAAGCCGGAAACGACTTCATGATGTCGCCGACCGGGACCCGCGCGTCTCAGCGAGCGGCCGAACCCCTGGGCGGCTCCGCCTCCACCGGCGGCCGGGGCGCGTCGATCGGCACGCCGCCGCGATGGCGGAAGCGCGTGATCGCGAGGCCGATGAACGCCGACGCGAGGTACGTATAGGCCATGGCGACGAGCACGAACCGCGGATGGGTGGCGACGAGCACGATCCCGCCGGCAATGAATATCAGTACGGTGTAGGGACGCCGCGACTGCAGGTCGAAGGTCTTGAAGCTGCGGAAGCGGATCGTGCTGACCATCAGGACGGCGGGCACCAGCACCATCACGAGCACGAGAAGCGCCCCGCGATAATCGTGCGGGGCCCAGGGGTACGCCGCGTACACCGTGGCCGCGGGGACCGCCGCCGCGGCCGGACTCGGCATCCCCACGAAATAGCGCTTGTCTGCGCCCGCGGCGCTCTGGATATTGAAGCGTGCGAGACGCATCGCGGCGGCGGCGACGAACATGAAACCGACCGCCCACCCCAGTCGGCCGAGTGGCTGCAATCCCCAGTTAAGCGACAGAATCGCGGGCGCGACCCCGAAAGAGACGACGTCGGCGAGCGAGTCGAACTGCAATCCGAATGCGCTTTCCGACCCCGTCATGCGCGCGATGCGGCCGTCGAGCATGTCGAGCACGAACGCGAAGCCGATGAACGGCGCGGCTGTTTCGAACTCTCCGCGCGTACCGTACACGATGCACGCGTACCCGCAGAACATGTTGCCCATCGTCAGCAGGCTCGGCAGCAGGTACACGCCGCGCTGAAAGCGCCGGCTCGGCACATCTTTTCGCCGGCGGAGAAACCGTAACGCGCCCTCTTCGTTCATGGACATCCCTGTCGACGGGGTCCGATCACGCCATCACCTGTACCCGTCACCCCCACCCCATGCATCCCGTCTTCCCAATCACGCGAATTTCGAGTGTAACACCGCGATGACCGTTTCGCCGCCCCGGACCTTCTGCCCCACCGTGACGGCAAGAGTCGCGCTCGTCGGGACAAACACATCCATTCGCGAGCCGAACTTCATGATGCCGAAACGGTCTCCAGCACGCACGTTGGCGCCGGGCTGCACGCGGCAGACCACGCGCCGCGCGAGCATGCCCACGATCTGCCGCGCAACAATCGGCTGGCCGTGATGATCGATCCAGATCTCGCTGCGCTCGTTGGCGGTCGCCGCCTCGTGACGGTAGGCGGGCAGAAACGTTCCGCGCTTGAAGTTGACGCGCGTGATCCGACCGGACGCCGGCACGCGGTTCACGTGCACGTCCATCGGCGACAGGAAGATGCTGACCTGCTGCCACTCGCCTTCCGGCGCCGCCGATGCCTCGGCTGGTCCCGCGACCAGGACGCGGCCATCGGCTGGTGCCACCACCACCTCGTCGCCCGTATCCCCAGGCAGCCGCCGTTCAGGATCCCGAAAGAAGAAGACGAAGAACGCGCCGAGCACCACAAACGGGATCGTCAGTGTCCAACCAAGCGACCAACTGCCACTTACCGCCAATGCGAGCGCGCCGGTCAGCACCGCAAGCGCGAGCGCGCCAATGATGAACGGCAGTCCTGCGGAGTCAAGACGCATCGATATTCATCTTAGAGCACGTTACCGAATTTGCGCGCTCCACCACCCGGAGACGGCGGGCTCGAAGAAATTGTCAAGTGAGATTGCTGCGCGGTGCGGTCGGCGGTCGAGCGGAGTGCAATTGAGGCGCGTGGGCGCGCCGCAGGGCGCGCCCACGGGCGTACGACGTCAATCGTACTCAGCTGTGCGCGGAGGGCTGGTCGCTTTGCGCCTGCTGGTGACGACGCAGGATGTCTTCCATCCGGTCCTTCACCTGCAGCTTTTGTTTCTTGAGATTGACTTCTTCGACTTGTTCGGGTTCGGAGAGATAAGGTCTGGTGGTCAGTTCGCGGAGCCGATCTTCCAGCTGGTGGTGCCTGTCGGCGAGGCTGTGGAACTCCTCGTCGGTCCGCAGCAACAATTCCTTGAGCTGCTGTCCTTGCCCATTCATGCTCCGCCTCCTTGAACGTGGGTCCGGATCCGAGGGGTCGTCTCGTGCGGCGGCATGGCGATCCCGGCCTCTTCGCGAAACGTAGCACAAGGCCTCAGCCGTTGCAAGGTCGGCCCACGCGATCAGACGTCGAGGCGCTCGCGCCACAGCACCAGTGCATCTTCGATGGGATTGGTGTAATACGCGCGGCGGACGCCGGCCGTCGAAAACCCGAGCCGTTCGTACAGCCGGCGGGCGGCCTCGTTCGATCGCCGCACCTCGAGGGTCGCCCGGCGCGCGCCGAGGCGCGCCCCTTCCCCGAGCACCGACAGCAGCAGCGACGTGCCGATTCCGCGGCGGCGATATGCCGGCAGGACCGCGAGGTTGTTGACATGGAGCTCGTCCACCACGCGCCAGAACGAGCAGAAGCCGACGACAATCCCCTGCTCGTCGCGCGCGAGGTAGCAGAACGAGACGCCGACGTTCTGGAGCTCCGCGAGATACATCTCGCGGGTCCACGGGCTGGTGAACGACTCGGTCTCGATACCCAGCACCGCGTCGAGGTCGTTCAGCGACGATAGCGATTCGATCGTAATCACCGTTGTCGTACCACAATGAACGGCATGGACATCAGATTCAGGGCGTCAGTGGTCTTTCCCTGGCGTCGTTGAGAGTGACGGCACGTCGTTCTCGCTCGATCTCCGCGTCGGGCCTTCGCACATAGAGCGGGCGCACCGCCGCCGGATCCATCCGGCCGCCGGCCGCCGAGACGGCAAGCCGGCCGATCGCGCCGGCGAGCAGCGGATGGGCGACGATGCGCGCGGCTGAGTGGGTGCGGCGGATCGCCTCCTCCCAGCGTTCCGCGCCGTCACCGATAAATGTCACGGACGCCTCGCGAACGACAGCGTCCCAGCGCTCGAGTGTCGCTGCCGGATCGCTCACCTGCGGCCCTTCCACCTCGACCAGCCGTCCGGGATCAAACAGCGGACCCGACGCGACTCGATAAAGGGCACTGAACACGTCGCGGCGATGCGCGTCCATCCACGCCGCGACGAGCGCACCCTCGTCATCGGTACCCAGGCTCGCGACGTGCGCAAGCGCCTCGAGAGCGGAGATCGGCGCGATCTGACGTCGGCGCACGAACGCGAGTCCCTGCATCGTCGCGATGCCGACGCGCAGACCGGTGAACGAGCCGGGGCCGGAAGCGACGGCATAGAGCTCGACGTCGGCCAACCCGACACCGCAGTCCTCGAGCAATTCGTCAATCTCACGCGGCAGTCGCTCGGCGTGGGTCTTCAACGGATCGCCCGCCCGTTCCGCGATCACGCGGTCGTCTTCGACGAGCGCCACGCTACCCGCGCGCGTCGTCGTATCCAGGGCCAGCACTTTCATTGAGTCAACTGTACATCTGGTCAGCTGGTCATTGACTAAGAGCACGTTTCAAAACTATGGCTGATGGCTGAAGGCCAATGGCAAAACGTTGTATCGACGCGGCGAAAAGCCATTTGCCATAAGCCATCTGCCCTGATTTTGAAACGCACTCTAAGTGAGCCATCGACCAAACGAGCCATGACCAGATGACCAAATGACTAGATGACCAGATGACCAGATGTCCAGGTGACCAGATGTACACTGAAGCCGTATGTCCGTCACGCCGGCGATGCGTCAGTATCTGGACGCCAAGCAACAGCATCGCGATGCCATTCTCCTGTTTCGCATGGGCGATTTCTACGAGATGTTCTACGAGGACGCGCTGGTCGCCGCGCGCGCCCTCGAGCTGACGCTCACCTCGCGCTCCAAGGACAACAACGGCGGCGGCATCCCGATGTGCGGCGTCCCGTTTCACGCCGTCGACGGCTACATCGCGCGGCTCGTCAAACGAGGCTTCCGCGTCGCGATCTGCGATCAGGTCGAAGATCCCAGAAAGGCGAAAGGGATCGTCAAACGCGAAGTCGTCCGCGTGGTGTCGCCGGGAACGCTGACCGACGCGAGTTACCTCGATGCGCGCGAGCCTGCGTTCCTGATGGCGATCGCGCCTGGCGCCGCATCCGGCCTTGGCGTCGCGCTTCTGGACCTCTCGACCGGCGAGTTCTCCGCCGCGGAGTACGATGGAGCCGACGGCGCGCAAGCGCTCCGCGACGAGCTCGCCGTGCTCAAGCCACGGGAAATCGTCGTTCCGTCCGGGACGGCCGATCAGCCGACGCCGCTCCTTGCCAGGTGGCCGATGATCGCCGCGGCCGGAATTCCGATGACCCCCGTCGAACCGTGGACATTCGACGGCGAGTCGGCACGGCGCACGCTCCTCGACCAGCTCCGAGTCGGAGGACTCGAAGGATTCGGTCTCGATCGGCGGCCGGCCGCGGTGGCCGCCGCCGGCGCGCTCATCCACTACCTGCGCAGCACGCAGAAGGTCGACCTTGCCCATGTCCGGGCCATCTCCTATCGACAGCGGGCCGACACGCTCCTCGTCGATCCGACGACGCTGAAGCACCTGGAGATTATCGAAGCGTCGGAAGGCGGACGCGAGGGATCGTTGTGGCACGAGATCGATCGCACGGCGACGTCGATGGGCAGCCGTCTGCTGCGCTCGTGGCTCCTGCGACCGCTGGTGGCGCTCGAACCGATCCGCGATCGTCTCGACGCCGTCGAAGAGCTCGCCTTCCGGACCACCGAGCGGGGCAAGCTCCGCGACACGATCAAGCCGGTGCTCGATCTCGAGCGGCTGGTCGCGCGAGCGGCGCTGGGGACTGCCGGGCCTCGAGACCTCGTCGGCCTCAAGCAATCGCTCGGCCTGATCCCGCGCGTTCGCACGGTGCTCGGCGATCTCCGGGCCCCGCTGCTGCAGTCGCTCGTCTCCGCGCTCGACGATGTCGCCGAAGTGCGCCACGAGATCGAGCGCACGCTTCTGGACGATCCACCGGCGCTCGCGCGCGACGGCGGGTTCACACGCGACGGCGTGGACGACGAGCTCGACCAGTTGACGATCATCAGCCGATCGGGCAAGCAGGTGATCGCCGGGATGGAGGACGGCGAGCGCAAGCGGACCGGGATCTCGTCTCTGAAGGTTCGCTACAACCGCGTGTTCGGGTATTACATCGAGGTGTCGAAGTCGAATCTCCACGCCGTCCCGGGCGATTACCTGCGGAAGCAGACGATCGCCGGCGGCGAACGCTACATCACGCCGGCCCTCAAGGAGTACGAGGAAAAGGTGCTCGGCGCGGACGAGCGGATTCTCGCACGCGAGCTCGAGATCTTCGAACGGCTCCGCGCGGCGGTCGCCGCCGAAGCGCCGCGCATCCAGGGATCGGCCCGCGCGCTCGCCGCGCTCGACGTTCTTGCGGCGCTGGCCGAAACCGCCGCCGTCAGCAACTACATCAAGCCGCACGTCCACGACGGCGACGAGCTCTTGGTCGTCGACGCCCGCCATCCGGTCGTCGAGCGGCGAACCAGCGCATCCGGCGAGGCGTTCGTCCCGAACGATATCGGCCTGAACGGATCGGCCTGTCAGCTCGTGATTCTGACGGGCCCGAATATGGGCGGAAAATCGACCTATCTGCGCCAGACTGCGCTCGTGTGCCTGATGGCGCAGGCGGGATCGTTCGTGCCGGCCCGTGCGGCGAAGCTGCCGATCGTCGATCGCATCTTCGCCCGCGTCGGCGCCTCGGACAACATCGCCCGCGGTCAGTCGACGTTCATGGTCGAGATGCAGGAGACCGCGAACATTCTCCATACCGCGACCTCGCGCAGCCTCGTGGTGCTCGACGAGATCGGGCGCGGGACCTCGACCTTCGACGGACTGAGCATCGCGTGGGCGGTCGCGGAGTATCTGGCGACGAACGCGAAAGCGCGGCCCAAGACGCTCTTCGCGACTCATTATCACGAGTTGACCGACCTGGCAGATGCCACGCCCGGCGTCGTCAATTTTCATGTCGCCGCCCGCGAATGGAAGGACGATATCGTGTTCCTCCACAAGATCGTGCCCGGGCGGTCGGACAGAAGCTACGGCATTCAGGTCGCACGGCTCGCGGGCCTTCCCCGTTCGGTCACCGACCGCGCGCGCGAGATTCTCTCGGCGCTCGAGCGTGACGAACTGGCGCGTGGAGGCCGGCCGTCGGTCAGCGGGACGCTGACCGATCCGCAGCAGCAGCTCGGGCTGTTTCAGGCCGCACTGCCCGACGAGGCGCTGCGGATCCGGGTCGCGGCGATCGACGTCGATCGCATGACGCCCCTCGAGGCGCTCACGCTCCTCGCCGAGCTGAAGAAGGAAGCCGGAGGATGAAGTTTGCCGTTCTCGCTCTCGCGATCGCGGCCTCGGGCGCCTGCATCCGCCGGCCCGTGGAAAACCCCAACATCATCGTCATGGGCATGACGAGCGGCCCGAACAACCTCGACGGACGGATCGGGAGCGACGACACGTCGCAGAAGATCGGCCAGCTGATCTACAGCAGCCTGGTGACGCTCGACGATCATCTCCGCGTCGTGCCGCAACTCGCCGAGCGAATCGAGAGTCCCGATCCGAAGACCTGGGTGATCACCGTACGACAGGGCGTCAAGTTCCACGATGGGCACGAGCTGACGTCGGCCGACGTCGCGTACACCTTCCGCAGCCTGCTCGCCCCGGAATTCGTGTCGCCGATCAAGGGGGCGTTTCGAATGGTCCAGTCGGTGGACGTGCGCGACCGTTACACGGTCGTGTTCACCCTGAAAGAGCCGTTCCTGACGTTTCCCGGCAATCTCGTCATCCCGCCGGTTGTGCCCGACGGCGCGGGCCCGGAATTCCGCGATCATCCGATCGGCACCGGCCCGTACAAGTTCGTGCGGCATCTCGTGGACGATCGCCTGGAGCTGGCGGCGTTCGACGACTACTACGGCGGCCGCCCCGCGAACGACGGCCTCATCCTGCGGTTTGTGCCCGACGACATCATGCGGGGTCTCGAGCTTCGCAAGGGCACGATGGACCTGGTGATCAACGACATCGCGCCAGACATCGTGCATCAGCTCGAACAGGCGCCGACGCTGCAGACGGTGCAGTCGGCGGGGACCGACTACCAGTACATCGGGCTGAACCTGCGCGATCCGATCCTGAAAGACGTGCGGGTACGACAGGCGCTGGCGTATGCGATCGACTACCAGGCCATTATCGAGTATCTGCGTCGCGGTCTGGCCTACCCCGCCGTCGGCATCATTCCGCCCGTGGCCTGGGCCTTCGAACCCGACGTGTTCAGGTTTTCGCACGACCCGGCACACGCCAGGCGCCTGCTCGACGAGGCTGGCTTCCCTGATCCAGACGGCGATGGGCCGGCGACGCGCTTCACGCTGTCGTTGAAAGTGTCCAACATCGAATTCAACCGGCTGCAGTCCGCGGTGATTCAACAGAACTTCCGTGCGGTGGGTGTGGGGCTCGACGTCCGGATGTACGAGTTCGCCACGCTCTATGCGGATGTCCTCCAGGGCAATTTTCAGCTCTACTTCCTGCAATGGACGGGCGGTTACGCCGCGGACCCGGACATCCTCCGCCGCGCGTTTCACTCGCAGCAGATCCCGCCCTCCGGTTTCAACCGCGGCTACTTCAGCAATCCGCAGGTCGACGAATTGATCGATCACGCGACCGCGTCGACCGACGAAGGAGCGCGAATGCGCCTCTTTGGCGAGGTGCAGAAGATTCTTGCGAAAGAGGTGCCGTATATCAGTCTGTGGGACAAAACCAACTTCGCCGTCGCGCAGCGCACGCTCACCGGCATCCGCCTCAGGCCCGCGGCCGACCTGTTGTTCCTCAAAGATGTCGCCCGGACGGCGCTCGATCATCAGGCTGACCATTAGCCTCGCCCTTGTCGGGGCCGCCGCGAACGCTGGCGCGACGTCCTTCTTCGATCCCGTGTACCGCTATCGAACGCTCGTCACCGAACACTTCTCCATCCACTTCCACCAGGGCGAAGAGGCGCTCGGGCGGCAGCTCGCGGCCATCGCCGAGGATGTCTGGCAAGAGCTTCGCGTGCCCCTCGGTATTCAACCCCCAGGGCACACGGAGGTCGTTCTGGTCGATCAGACCGACCTGTCGAACGGATTTGCCACGCCGCTTCCGTACAACACGATCATGGTTACCGCGG
>Ga0068858_100006488_pt1 | contig 11387 bp, 10 predicted proteins | sample KBSSwiS12_FD_66589 | JGI IMG/M metagenome (GOLD analysis project Ga0068858, IMG submission 66589) | Switchgrass rhizosphere microbial communities from Kellogg Biological Station, Michigan, USA - KBS Switchgrass S1-2 | ecosystem: Host-associated > Plants > Roots > Rhizosphere > Soil ... | reverse complement strand
CCCTTTACCTGGGTTTGCGATCCATACACCTGGATTTCATAATTGTCCTGTGCATGCAGGCTATAAAAACCTGAAAGCAATAAAATAATACCGCAGATTTTTTTCATCGTTTCTGGTTAAACTTAAAAAACGGGCGCCCGCTTTATTACAACCAAATGTATGAAATGAGAATGGAAAGGCAAGACACCCGGCTGGCTTACAGGGGGCTTCCATACAAATAAAAAAGCCATCACACAAGTGCGATGGCTGATCGGATTAAACAGGTTAGCTTAATTAGTTTTTTCAGTTGTTTTCTTGTCCTTACCGGATTTCAAATCCTTTTTAAAAGCTTTGGTCAAATCAACAGCAAACAATTTGCTGGCCTTTTTAATTTTTGTCTCAAATTTTTTCTCGCCCAGTTTATTCTTATATTCTTCCAGTGCACCGGATAACCTGGTAAACACTTCCTGTCTGACCTGCTTTTTTGTAATTTTCTTTGTGCCTTTTACTTTTTGTTCTGTAGCTGCCATATAATAATTCTTTTTGTTTAATTGTATAAGTTACGTAAAATTAACTTAAAGGTAATATTGGCAATGTTATCTTTTATTTTACACCATACACATTTGACAATCAATAAATTACGGTCGAATTAGTTTTTTTTAATTTTTAAATAATACAGTTACAGGACAGGATCCCTTAATTTCATTTTAGAATATTTTTTAAACGCACTTATATGAAATGGACGCTGCTAAGTAATCCCTCTTCTACTGTTCAGGTCTTTAACCTTATTGAAGAAAATATGGTAAAAGAAATTGTACGGTATAACCCACTGCAGCAATCTGCCCGCATTACCTGCAGGAATGAACAAAGGCTTTTCTTTGTTGAAAAAGCTGGTTTTAATAACCACCATTTTAATTTTAAAAACGAGTATGGCTTTGCCATCGGACGGCTGTCTGTTGAAGAGCCGGATACAGAAGGCGGATCAATAGAGATAGGAGAAAAGAAGTTTCATTACCGGCAGCTTGCCAGTCGTTCTACTGAACTGGTCATTTATGAACACGACCATATACAACCGCTGGTCACCTGCAGCTTTATTAAAAACACTGAAGCATCCAACCCGTTTTCGCATACAAACAAGAAATCGATACACCAGTATGCAAGCCTGTTACTGGCGCTTTGCTGGTATTTCGTTAAGGCATCTGTTGGCGAAGACAATATTGCCCAAAAGCCATCGCTTTTATTTGTATGATAAACTACCGCCGGCAAACAAAAATGCCCTGGTAGAAACCGGGGCATACTGCTGAGAAAAATCTAACCCTTGCTCATTATAATATTGCTGCAACCAATCAGTGTAAAATTATGCCTGCATTGTTAGCAGAATGTTGTGGCATGTTTATCTTATCATTACCAAAATAACAGCGTTTATTCCAGGAACTTTTTCTGTAACAGTGCACGTTTGTCTGGTGTTAAACCCATTACTGTTTCCAGGTAATTATCTACGGTACCGTATTTTGCTGTTATGGCATTAAATGTTGCTGCCAGGTAATTTTCTTTAACGCCCATTAAATTACGCGCTGTTGGCTCATCCAGTTTATACATCATCATCATTCCTTTTATACTTCTCTCATTTTCCTTTCTCCTGTAATAGTCAGATGCCAGGTAATCTTCCATGATTGCATGCTGGTCTACATTCAGTGCATATAATATCAGTGCAGCCGCTATCCCGGTTCTGTCTTTCCCTGCCGTGCAATGAAAGAGCACGGCACTGTCTGCGTTTACCTGCAACAATTCGGTAAACAATGGTTTATACCGTTCGCCCAGGTAGCGGATATCGCTGTAAAAAGGCACCAGGCCTGAATCTTTTGCAGACTGCAGCATTTGACGCATATAAGCACTGTCGCCTGTGTGCTCACTTCCTGCAGGTAAGGAAACCCTGGTAGCAGCAGCAGGCACTTTATCCGGTGCTGTCTTTACTTCATTGGGCCCGCGAAAATCGGCGATGTAGGTAATCTTCAACTGCGCCAGCGTATCAAGCCCGCCCGCGGTTAAGTGACTTATTTCGGCCGATCGGTATATCCTGCCCCATTTTACCTGCCGGCCATCTTTTGTTGGATAGCCACCAATGTCCCTGAAATTAACAACACCCTGTAATTTTATTTCACGCCGGCTGCTGTCTGCTATCTGTGCATTGCATGCAATTATTGTTAACAGTGACAATGCGGTTAAAGTCAATTTCATTACTGTTTTATTTTATGAGCAGTTAGAAAAACAAGCGGGAAGCGTCGACCCTCTTCCCGCTTGTTGTAACGCATGCTATTTGTGATCGTTTATTTTATAAGCCACATTTTGGCCATAATATCATCGGTAGCACCATATTGTGAACTGATGGCTGCCGCATAGTTGGCATTGTTGTAAGTAATTTCAGCTTGCGGGTACTGCCAGCGAAGCGGAATTTGTTTATTGGCTGTACCAATACCATCACCACCCTGGCTAAAGGCTGGTATGCCGGTTCTGCGCCAGTTATAGTATGATTCGTACCCTGAATTCATAAAGAAGGCCACATATTTTTGTGTAAGAATCTGGGTTAAACCAGTTGCTGCATTGTATGCTACATTGGGGTTTGCTTTAAACGTGGCAATATCCACGGTAGCGGTTCCATAAGTAGCTTTGCCATCTACTGTGTTAATGGTAACCGTTTGTCCCTGTGTTAAACCATAAACACTCATTGAAGCGTCAATGCCTTTATTATACCAGTCAGAGGCGTTTATACCGGTTGTCCAGCCACGATAAACGGCTTCAGCTATATTAAAGCACATTTCAGGATAGCCAAGAATGATATAAGGCTCTGCGTTGGCGCCTGAAGCAGATGATGCATACCTGGTGAAACTAAGATTTGAATATTTGCCGTCGGTAGAAAAGGTTGACATGACACCTTGCGATTTCCCGTTGTCTTCCCCAACATAGGCGGTAAAATCGCTGGCAGTTTTACCGGCTTTAATTTGCGCGTCAGCCGGAATAGTAAGCGCGTACACACGTGGATCTTTATAAGCCGCCGTGATATTAAAGAAGGTCTGGCTGATATTTTCGCAATTGATATACGGCGCATTACCAGACCTGTTAACAGGATACAGTGTTACTGATGTATACTTATACGCCAGGTTATCACTGTTAGACGTCATAATGGGATACTTGACAGCATCGGCCAAAATAGCGGCGAACTGTGTTTTAATATTCAAATCGGCATTATCATCGGCCCTTTTGCTAAGGCTAATCAAAACACGCAATTTATAAGTATTGATCACTTTACGCCATTGCAGGAAACTGAGGCCATAAATATCGCCGGTGGCGTCTACCCTGTTATTTTGTGTAGTGGCCGAACTAAGACTGGCCAGCATGGTATTGGCTGTATCCAGCAAAGCCAGACTGTTTTTATATACGTCATGCTGCTTGTCATAGGCCGGTGTAAGATTGTTTACATCACCTGCCTGGCTCATCGGTATATCACCCACCCTTTGCGTAAGCCAGATAAAGGCATAGGCACGGAAAAATTTGCTTAATGCAAAATACAGATTGGTAGTGTTGCCATATTGCTTTTTGGCCTGCTCTTCCAGCTTGGTGCAATACCTGATTATATCGTAGGTATGACTGGTATTGGACCAGTTATAGGAATTGGCGCCAAAATAATAGGAGTAATTGGAAACAATGTTCTGGTTCCACTTATACACGTTTGAAATAACCGGCTCTTCCTCACGCATAAGGTTGGCCGTAAGGTTATTTAATATCAATGTGGCCGGCACCGTAGAAGTTTCAGCCGCAACATTCGGGTTTGAAAGCAGATCGCCTTTCTGGCAGCCCGCTGCAGCAAACACCAGCGCTATTAAACCTGCAATGATGCTATTTTTTGAGATGTGTTTCATATAATAATTCGATTTATAAATTAGAAGCTTACATTAATATTAAAGCCATAACGTCTGCCGGTCATGCTTTGCAGCACGCCGCCATTGCCCAGTGAACGGTCAGAAGCGTTGTATCCTGAAGCGAACTGGTCAAGATCAATATCTTTCCTCTTGGCGAAGTACAGGAGGTTTCTGCCTACCAGTGAAATGGTAACTGCTTTAACCAATTTCCCGTTGCCCAGCATGCTGGCGGGAAAACTGTAACCCAGCGTTACTTCACGCAGTTTGGCATAAGAGCGATTGGTCATCCAGTATTCATTTACGTTACCAATACCGGAAGAAATATAACTCTGAACAGTTGTGGCAACATCGTTATCAGCAAAAACGATGTCTTTTAAATTGGTGATTTGCCCATTGGCATATGCAGGTGTACCTGAAACAATCTTTTTACCCGGAGCTATAAATTTACCAGTTGGGGCAACGGTACCAAGCGATGTTGTTTGCCATTCAGCTAAACGGGCCGCTCCAAGAGCGCCGGATGCACTTTCAATAGCAGTACCGCCATTCATGCCATCGTGGTAAACCTCATCATAAATCTTTCCACCAATCCTTCCGTCAAACTGGAAGCTGAAAATGAAACCGTGGTAAGTAAACTTGTTGTTAATGCCGAAAGTAAAATCAGGATTGGCATAACCCGCAAAAGTATTGTTATCGATATCTGAAGGCCCGCGCAGTGGAAGGCCGCCACTGTAAACAATATTTCCACTGCCATCCCTTACAAAACCGGGCACATAAATAGCATCCATGCGATCGCCCTTCTTATAATTGTGTCCATTAATTCCAATTTTTGTATCAGCGCCATAAATCTCCTTTAAAGTTTCCTTATAGGTTGAGTAATTGACCAACACATCCCAGTTTAAACCACGGGCACTTTTAAGCGGTGAACCACTCAATGCAATTTCGAAGCCTTTTTTAACCGTGGTAAGGGCATTTTCATTTTTGGAATTATAACCGGTAGATGGAGCTATTGGCAAAGGATAAATGATCGGCCCATTGGTGCTCTGGAAATAAGTTACATCGAGCCCCAGCCGGTTGCGCAAAAATTTCAAATCTATACCACCTTCAAATGAAGAAACGGTAAATGGTTTGATGGCAGGATTGGATATATTATCTACATAGCTGACAGAGGGTGTATTATTATAATAGCTAACAAGACTATAGGCGTTCTGGTTGGCATAGTTGGGGCCATCATAAGAACTAAGCAAATCTGTGCCATAACCCAGCAAGCCACCATTGGTGCTTTTGCCTGTAACCTGTGTAAAGGCAGAAGCCACGGTACCAGAAGTAAGCCCTCCCTTTACGTTAGCGTAAGAACCCCTTACTTTGGCAAAAGAGATGAACCTGGGGAAGCTTACATAATCGCTGATAACAGAGCTCAGAGAAACTGAAGGATAGTAAAACGTTTTATTGCCTTTAGGAAGTGTAGATAAATTGTCTACCCTTCCTGTATGAGAAAGCGTCAGGTATTTGTCGTAAGTGATATCAAATGAATAAAAGGCGCTGTATACCTGCATCTTTGAACCCCAGGTGAAAGAAGAATAAGGCACCAGCGAGTTGGTGAGTGCATATACATTGGGCACGGCCATCGCTTTTGTTGTGCCGTAGGAAGAATTATACATAAAAGAACGTTCCGCACCACCAGCAAGGGCTGCAATATTGAATTTGCCAATTTTCTTTTCATAGTTTGCTATCAAATCGGTATTGTTTTCAAACAGGTTGCGCCGGTCTTCGCGGTAGTCGCCATACCATCCAAAATAATACCAGGGCGTATAGGTATTAAGATTAATACCGGCAGGCACTTTCTCTGTCCTTACTTGGTTCCAGGTGGTAACCTGCGAACGCAGGCTAACGCTTAGCGCATTGCTGAACTTATAAGTTGCTTTCAGGTATCCGTTTACGTCCAGTTTGTCGTGAGAACGCAACCATTTTTTGGCAATGAACCAGGCACTGTTTTCGCGACCATATTCCTGCATATAAGGAATAAGATCCTGAACACCCTGAGGGCCTTTGTAAATATCCTTCAGGTCATCAATATCATAATCTGCAGAACCATACACCTTAAACATATAAACATAAGAATTAGGCCCGTAGTTAGCATCCGGAATATTGGGCGAGTATTGTTTATTAAGGTTTACACTGGCTTCAACTCTTAATTTGGGTGTTATGTTGTAACCCGCATTCACGGCCAGGCTGTAAGAATTGAGGCGGGTATTGGGCGCTGTACCCCGCTGGTTCATATTAGACAAAGAAATTCTTATATCTGAACGATCTGAAGCAGTTGATAAAGAAATATTATTGGTATTAATGATACCGGTTTGCATAAACTTGTGAAAGTTATTGGCGCCCTTTGCAGTCCACGGCGTTGCTGTTCTGATATTGGTAGTTATATCAAAGGGGCTATTGTATTGTTTCACCGGTTGTCCTTCAAAACGCGGTCCCCACTCCGGCAACCTTTGCGAGTTGTCATACAGCTGATCACCATAGCTGTATTTAAATGTGGTACCGCGGCCGTATTCTGTCTGGCTTTTTGGTTCTGCAAGAAAGCCGCTTTCGAAATTGGTACTGGTGTTTACATCTACCTGCCATCCTCTTCTGTCTTTACTGCCCCGTTTTGTAGTGATGATGATGGCGCCATTTTGACCCCTGAAACCGTATAAGGCGGCAGCATTTGGACCTTTTAATACGGTATATGATTCAATATCATCCGGGCTGATGTTCCAGGTATCGGTATTAACTGGTATACCATCTATTACAAATAATAAATCTTTACTGCCACGCAACACTATTTCAGGACGGCCCAGCATTTCTGAACTGGCACCTACCGTTAAGCCGGCAATTTTACCTGCAAGTGAATTGATAGGATTTGCATCCCTGGCTTTGGTAAGCTCGGAGCCCTTTACTTCCTGTAATGAGTAACCCAGGCGTTTTGCCTCCTTTCTTACACCATAAGCGGTCACTACCACTTCTGTCAGCGATTTTGGATCATCCTGCAGAATAAAATTAAAACTTGTACCGGCAGATACAGGGAATGATTTTGCAAAAAAACCAATAGAACTAATATTAAGTGTTTTGTCTGCATCGCTTAAACCGATCCTAAAATTACCGAGGGTATCCGTAATGGTGGCCCTGTTTGATCCGGACGATCGTACGGTGGCGCCGGATATGCCAAGGCCATCTTTATTTTTAACAGTGCCGGTAATAATCTTTTCCTGGGAAAAGCTTTTTGTAAAAAAAACGATTAACAGCAATATTGCCATTAATGCAGTTTTGGTTAAAGATCTCATAAACGTTTGATATTTTGTGCAACGTTACGCGGGCTATGTTATGGAATTAATAACAACCGCGAATTATTGAAAGCATAACGTTCTGCTTACGTTACAGTAACATTTTTATAATGTCCTGATCATTTTGCACCGGCAAACATTTTACATTTATCAAAAAAAAAAAATTCTATGTCTTATATAATACGGCAGGCCCTGGAAAAAGATCTGCATACAGTGTATCGCTTTATATGCCTGCTGGAAGAAACCGATTTTGATTACGCCGCATTTGAAGGCATCTATAAAGAAAACCTGCACAGCAAAAATTGTTTGTACCTGGTTGCCGAAACGCCTGCTGAAGCGTCAGTAGCTTTTATCAGCGCGCATATACAAAACCTGCTGCACCATGGTGGTAAAGTAGCAGAGATACAGGAATTATTTGTTGACGAAACCAACCGCGGTGGTGGTATTGGCAATGCGTTGGTGGAAGCATTGGAAAAAAACCTGCATGCGCTGGGCTGTATCTCGTTTGAGGTCACCGCGCAGAACAAAAGAACAGCTACCCACCATTTTTATGAAAAACTTGGATTTGTACACACCCATAAAAAATTTGTGAAACAATTGCATTAAATAGCGCAGCAACCAATGCAGCCCGGAGCATACATTTTATTATATTACTGCGCTTTATTTTTCCCGGCACCTGCATTTTTTACGGGCTGCATTCTTCTTGCAGTAATTCGTATCCGGCGTTGTAATTCATTGTATTCGCGGGGCAGCACCGGCAGTTGCGAGAGTGTGTCCAGATAGGTTTCTACCAGTTGCTGCAAGGCCATCAAATCCGCCTTTAACCTTTCCGTTTTTTCATCAGCCTGTTCTGCAGAGATGCTGTTGATAAGGCTTTGACATTGCAATATAAATTTACGATGTGCTGCCGGACTAATGAATGACACAGTGGTAAGGTATGGTTATTTAATACTTAGCTGCCGCTTCTGCAAATAGAAGCAATACGCTGCTTACAGCATATAAATTTTGTGTTATCATTAAATTATCATTCTGCAAAAACGGGTTGCCCGGCCATTACTATAAACCGGAGTAGTAATCATATCCCTGTTCTGCCCAGTAATCGCGTGGCCGCTGATCGCTGAAGCTGATGGTGCCTATCCGTTTCAAATTTTTTATCCCATACTTAACGGGTATGATAAGCCTGAGCGGCTGACCATGTTCCGGCGGCAATGGTTTATTATTTACCTCGTAGGCAAGAAGCGTTTGCGGATGCAGGGCCCCCGGCATTTCTATGCCTACATAATAACCTTCCCCGGGCGTGGCAAGACCTACGTATTTTTTTTTGGCCTCTTCCTGCAGGTGGTAATGTGCAATAAAATCGCTGAACTTTATACCACCCCAGTGCGATATCTGGTCCCAGCCTTCAACACATTTAAAATCAAATACAATCTCAGTTTTGGGCAGGCGCATTAATTCCGGCAGGCTTATTTTTAGCTGTTCGCCATTTACTTTGTTTACCTGCAGCATCCATGCAGCCGGGTCAAAATCATCGCCTTCCATTCCTATATCACTGTTTACCCTTACCTCTTTGGCAGCCATTGAAACCGGGTAGGTTTTTACCAGGTGGTCGTTACTGAATGTATTTTTAAAAATGAGTTCATTTTTTTCCAATGCCTTTCTCAGCGGCCGGGTAGTTTCGCCGGTTATGCCGGGCTTTTCCAAAGGCGATTTGTACAGCCAGCGCCAGGCGCGGTAGACCAGTACATTAAATGCTATAAAGCCGGTGAAAGCAATAAAGTTTCGCCGGTTAAGCTGTTTTTGAGTAACCTCTCTGGTCTCCGTATTTTTTTTAAACGGGTTTCTCTTCAACAGGGATCTCAATTGTTGTATGTTGTTTTTCATGTACTGTTTCATATCCCGATACAACCGATCTGAAATTGCTCCAGCCGGCTACAATAACCTGTACAATGTGAATGATAAAAAATAACACATAGCCCACCGTTAGAATAAAATGCGCTACCCTGGCCGCATGATAACCGCCACACAGCCAGGTGAGCCAGTAAAACTGGACTGGCTTATAGATAGCCAGCCCGGTAATCACGGATCCAAAACCCATAACAATGATACTAGTATAGGCAATACGCTGGGCGGCATTGTATTTATTTTGTGGCGGCAACATTCTTCTTATATGCAAATCGTGCAGCAACACCTGCCATGCTTCCTTAAAGGAACGCCTGTTGGGAACCAGTTCACGCCATTCGCCCGAAACAATGGTATAGGCAACATATAAAAGGCCATTAATGAAAAAAAACCACATGAAGAGAAAATGGTAGTTCATGCCCTCTGCCAGCCGCTGCGGAATATTCAGAAGCGTATAAAACCAGTCAGGAAAAAAATGCACCCACCTGCGACCGAAAACCGTTATTGCATATTCATCATTGGCCCAGTAAATAAGCATCCCGCTCCATATCATTACCGTTAGTACCGGGAAGTTGATCCAGTGTGCCCACCTGATGGCAAGCGGATGCTTTTCTTTTATGGTTTTTATCTTCATGGTTCTGCAAACTGCTGCTTCTAAGTTAGACAATTCCCCATCCTGTTTGTGTTGCACCGCCCTTTTGCCGGCCCGGCTATTCTACCACAATATAATGCTATGGATTACCATAGTAAGTCGGCCGCCCGACAAAATTGAATGAACTACAAGCGCTTAAGCTTACATGATCAATGTACGGGGTATCCTGCTATCAGGATTGCAGTTTTTTTATCTCAATCTTATCGTTGTTTGGATGGTCAGTTTCCGGTGCAGTATTTTTAAAGAGCGGTGAAGAAGAATTGTAAGGCACCCTGGCGCTGGGCACCAGTTTCATGGCTGGTTGCAGGTGGGCGTCCTGGTCGTCAAAAAAGATATGGGCCTTAAATGCCTTTAAAATTTTGTCTTTTGAAATGCCGCCAAGAAAAAATGCTTCGTCTACATACACGTCCCATGCACGCATGGTGTTAATGACCCGCATATGAGAAGGACTGTTCCTGGCTGTAACAATGGCCAGGCGCAGGGGAGATAATTCCACGCCGGTCTGCATTTTATGCTGAATTTTTGAAAGCATTTTCAGCAGTTTTGCATGCGGCCCCTCGGCCATGGCTTTGTGCGCGTTTGCTTTTTCGTTGGCATGAAAGGCGTCTATTCCATGCGAAGAATAAATTTGTTCGGATTCGTCGGAAAATAAAACGGCATCGGCATCAAAGGCAATTCTTACGGTAGATGTTTCGGGTTCAAATGCTATCGGCGGATCATAGATTAAGGCTGCAGAAGCAATGCCCGAATCAATTACCTTCTGTACTTCTTTTTCTTCCATCGATAAAAATAAATCCACGTCAAAAGCTTCCATGTATTCGTATAAAGACTCACCACCAGTAAAGGCAGACCGGGTAATATCCAGTCCGTAATGCTGTATGGAATTTAATACCCTTACGCCGGTCTCAGGGCTGTTCTTCGACATTACAATCACTTCCACCAGTCGTTCTTTTGACAACGCATTTAAGTTCAGGAGCGCTTTTACCACATGAAAACCGGTGCCGGGATTCAAAATAATATGCTCCCTTTCCTTTTGCAGTTTGCGGTATTCAATAACACCCTGGCTTAGAAATAAACGGTTTTCCTCTTCCAAATCGAACAAGGCCCTGGAAGAAATCCCTACTACCAAAGTTTCGCTAAATGATACCGGCATGATTAATTTTTAGTAACCACAAAGCTAAGCACAACAGCAGCAGCGTTACACACAATTCCTGCGATTTTTCTACTCATTTTATTCAAAAAAAAGCTTTCCCGAAACCGGTACTAAAATTTACAGTATCTCCACATACCCGTCCGTTCCATTTACCCGGATTCTTTGTCCATCCCTGATCAGCCTGGTGGCATTCTCCACTCCAACAACTGCCGGCAAGCCATATTCACGTGCAATGACTGCTCCATGGGTCATCAGTCCGCCCACTTCGGTAACCAGTCCTTTTATAGACACGAACAAGGGTGTCCAGCCAGGATCGGTAAAGGAGGTGACCAATATATCTCCATCCTCTATACTGGCATCTTCCATGTTCACAATAACACGTGCCCGCCCTTCTATGACCCCGGAAGAAACAGCGAGGCCTGCAATAGCTCCGGCCGGGACATTTTCCCGTTTGTACTTACCTG
>Ga0068858_100006485_pt1 | contig 11390 bp, 9 predicted proteins | sample KBSSwiS12_FD_66589 | JGI IMG/M metagenome (GOLD analysis project Ga0068858, IMG submission 66589) | Switchgrass rhizosphere microbial communities from Kellogg Biological Station, Michigan, USA - KBS Switchgrass S1-2 | ecosystem: Host-associated > Plants > Roots > Rhizosphere > Soil ... | reverse complement strand
CGAGGAGCGAAACGTTGGCCTCGAGCCGGGGGATTTCGAGCTGGGCGACTTCCCGGACAACCTCGCGAAGTTCAGAAGCGGGAAGGTGCTTTTTATCGAGGGCGGCGCGGACAACGGAGACGATCGGACCATGGCCTTCTTCACAGCGGGTGACGGCCTCGGCAAAACTTTGGCGACGGACCAGGGCGAGCACACCGGAAAGGTATTCGCTGACGTTCATGCGCGAGGCCTTGAAATAATACATGCGCTCAACGAACACGCCCAAGGCCACGACGCTGCAGACAAGAAGTACGAGCATCAGCCAGCCGCCGCGCTGCATCAGGTGATACAGGCCGACGTTTTCCTGCACCGGGGCAATATTCACCTGCGAGAGCTGGGCGAAAAGATGAATGAGCATGAAAGTGATTACCAGACGAACGATTTGGACTCGGCGACGACTGTATCACCCCTCAGGATGGTGAATCGCCACGAACAGACGGGACCATACGCCAAATAGGCTTTATCGACCACGGCAAAATATGAGCGTGTGGTGCCGGAGACCTTGGGCATTTTTTGAGTCAGGGTACGGACGACTTCCTTGCTCTTGACCTGACGATATTCGAAACGCGCGATGAAATCGCCCGGGTTTCCGTGATTGGCCCACGTGATAGTGAAGTAATGACCTTGGCGGGCAAGCAGTTGTTCCTGGGTCACCGCGCCCCAGTTGAGGTACTTGATCTCAAAATCGAGGGCAGGGTTGCCCGTGCCGCCGGCACCGGCGTCATCCTGGACGTCGTGGATCAGGGGCACCTTGATGTTCTTGTCCAAGGCGATCTTTTCATGGATCGCGAGCGTGGCGTTGTCCTCGTTTTCCGTTTCGGCGAGGTCATCCGTGGTGGAGGCGCGAACAAAATGCTTTTGGACGGGACCGATGTCGGCGTCCGAGGGGCCTTCCTGCTGGCGACGTGCGGGGCCTTCATAGGCACCGGCATTGGCGGGTTCGGCAGTAGGTGTGGGAAGTCCAGTAGGCGCATGTACCGGCTTAGGCACGGAATTTTGAGCCCATGCCGGTATTCCCGGAATGAGGAGTGCCAAGGCGAATAGAGCCGACCAGCGCATGGGGCAGGGTAACGACGAAGGAGGGGCCCTGTCAATCGCACGAAAGCGGATAAACGAGGGCAAGCGATTGACTGTAAGCTTATTCTGCCGCAACGCGCATTGAGGAAATAAAAAGAGAAGTTGATCGAATTCCCGATGCAATCTGTTCAATGCCTCTCTTCAAATTTAAAGACTCGTTCTCTATCGTGTGATTATATTCAGTATGGTCTCTGGTAGTCGACTTGGACTGTTGATGATTCTGCTCGGCGTGGCGTTATATTCCCCTGGTCGCGCCCAGACGCCCACCTATTCCTGGACACTCGTTTTGCCCAAGAATGAAACGCGCGCGAAGGATGTTGTCGCCCGCGATGATTTTGAGGCGCGGGAAATGGTGCAGGGCATGAATACGGTCGAGGCGGTTTTTCATCATCGGTTGACGCTGCAGAGGACTTCCATTTCCGGTCTTCTTTCAAAACCGGCGCCGTTTTGTGAGCTGGATTTTGACGCGGTCCATCCTTTTGTTCCCACGTCGGAGGAGAAGAAAGTTCTGCACGAATACTTTGCCCGCGGCGGATTCATGTTGATGAGCGAGGATGTCTATCCCTACACGCGGGCCGAAACCCTGGCCGTGAAAAGCTGGCCGATCGTTGATTTTGTGACCAAGGAATTGCCGGCCGTCGATCCGAATTTCACGGTGGAGAGAGTCACAGAAAAACATCCGATTTTTCATCAGTTCTACACGGCAAAAACGCCCAAGGCCTTATCGAATGAACTGGCGCTCAATCCCAGGTTACCCGATTTCACGCTGGTCTCGTACAAGGGACATCCGTGTGTCTTTTTCACCGCCAATTGCGTCTGCAATGAAACGGAGTGGGTGCCGTTACCCCGTCCCTTTCCGGAGAACACTTCCATTATGGAGGAAAGCTATGCGCTGGTGGTGAATTTATACGTCTATGCGTCAATGCATTGAGCCTGGGCGACTAGATGGCGATGAAGGCGTATTCTTTCTGTTTATTGTCTCTTTAAACTCGATTCAAAAATTTTAAAAGACTCAAGATGCTTTGTGGAGGTAACTCCGATTCCTTCTACGTAAATCGCAATAAGTTCTTTCCCTTTGAGGCTCAATAGGCCGGAGAAGATCCGGTCGGTCTTTTTTTCTTTACCCGAAAAATACATTTCGTATCTACCTTCTTTTTCGAGCGGAGCTGGAGAGTCAGGCTGGAGCAATAAATCATCTAGCCCTTCTTTCTCGGCCTTGTATCGCACCGAACAGATTCGTTTGAAATCTTCAAAGGAGGGTGTAATGCCAAAACTCATTAGAGAAACAGTAGCCTGCTGACCGCCGTCTGGCGCAACGAAGGTTAAGCGCTCGTCAGTTTTACTTTTTTCCGTCCATCCCGCAGGAATAGAAAATGTGCTACTGCCTAAAGCGAACTGATCATCAGCAACGGCTGTCATGCTAAGGCCGAATGCTGCTGTGATCGCGGCAAAGGCGCGTTTGAGCATAGGGTTGAATGATTATTCCGCGACGAGATCGTATTCTTTGGCGGCGGTGACGGTGACGTAGGCGAATTCGCCGATGGGGAGAGTTTCGGGGACGAAGACGCGGGCGTCGACGTCGGGGGCGTCAGCTTCGCTGCGGGCGATGCCGGGGGCTTCGACGAGGACACGGATTTTTTTTCCGACGGCGGCACCGGTTTGCTCGAGGGCGATGCGGCGCTGGAGGGCCATCGCTTTTTTCCAGCGGGCTTCCTTGGTGCGGGAGGTGAGATGGCCTTCGCGCTTGGCGGCGCGAGTGCCCTCTTCCTTGGAATACTTGAAGACGCCGAGGCGCTCGAAGCGGGTTTCCTCAATGAAATCGAGAAGCGTATCGAAATCCTGCTGCGTCTCGCCGGGGAATCCCGCGATGAACGTGGTGCGCAAGGCAATGCCGGGAACGCCCGCGCGGATGCGCTTGATCAGGTCGCGGATATGCTGCGAGGAGGTCTCGCGGCGCATGGCGTCGAGCATCGGATCGGAGATGTGCTGAAGCGGCATATCGACATAACGCGCGACCTTGGGGCAATCGGCGATGGTCTGGATGAGTTCGTCGCTCCAGTGCGCGGGGTGGGTGTAGAGGAGACGGATCCAGAAATCGCCCTCGATTTTATTCAGTTCGCGAAGCAGATAAGTGAGGGAATCGCCCCGTGAGGAATCGACGAGCGCGCGCGGCCCGACTTTGCCTTCCCAGCGGTCCATGCCGAAATAGGTGGTGTCCTGGGAAATGAGATTCAGTTCCTTTACGCCCTCGGCGACCATGTTGCGGGCCTCGGCGACGATCGACTCGACCGTGCGGCTGCGATGACGTCCTCGCATTTGCGGGATGATGCAGAACGAGCAGGGATGATTACAGCCCTCGGCGATCTTGACGTAGGCGGTGTGCGACGGCGTCAGGCGAAAGCGGGGTGTGTCGTAATCGGGAATGTAGCGGGGCTGGGGCGTGACAAAATTTTCCGGGGCTTCATCATCTTCGCGATCCTTGGCGAGAATGCCTTCGATAATGGGAACGATCTGGGTGAGCTGGTCGAGACCAATGAAGGCGTCGACCTCGGGAATGGAGGAGCGTAGTTCGCTGCCAAAACGTTGGGCCATACAACCGGCGACGATCAACTTCTGCGTGTGGTGGCGACGGCGCATACCGCGGTTCTGGTTGGCCTCGAGAATGGCACCGATGCTTTCTTCCTTGGCCGCATCGATGAAGGAGCAGGTGTTGACGATCATGACGTCGGCTTCGTCCGCATTGGGCGTCAGGGCCATGCCCGCCTTATGAAGGTGGCCGGCCATGATTTCGGAGTCGACGAGGTTCTTGGCGCAGCCAAGGGAAACTAGGCCGACCTTGATGATGTCGCGGTTAACCGTTGAGAGATCCGCGGATTCAGGTGCGACAGGGGTGGAAGTGCTCATGGTTGGTGCGATTCCACGGTGAAGGTTTCGGGGGTTTCCTGGTCGCTATGCGGACCGTAATTGACGTCGTCGAGTTTGATGTCGACGGCCGAAGGGACGCCAACATTGATGGAGAATTTACGGCCGTCGAAGCCGATCGATTGTCCGGCATGAAGAACGGAGGCGTAGAGAGGCTTGTCGGAATCGGCTGAATCCTGGGAGGTAACGCGGACGAAGGAATCCTGCGAGGCGGTGAGGACGAGTCGCTTGCCGGGAGAGGAGGAGTTGGGGGTGCCCGTGGTTGTTAAGGTCGTAGCAGTTGTGGCAGTGGCAGGGGCGGGAACTGGCGCGGGCATTTTGACAGGGCCTGAATTGGATTGGCGTCCGGAGATGGCGGGGATGATGACCGGTGTCGGTGCAGGAGCTGGTGCAGGTGCGGCGGTTACGGCATTGGTGGCATTGAGGTCAACAGGAAGCGCGCGCGGCGGAACTTTGGTATCGGCGGAGACCAATTCCTGCGCGGAAGTGACCGTTACAGGTGTCGGTGCGGGAGTCGTGGCGGCAGGGGCGTTGGTCAACTCCGTGAGATCGACGGGAAGGGCACGGACGGACTTGGCGGGGACATCGGAATTTGGCGCGGCATTGGTCGTGGAAGCGGACGCCGCTGCGGAGGGATCAACGGGTAATGCCTTGGGGGGCTCGTTGGTGGAAGCGGCTGTGTCGGTAACAGCGACGGCGGGAGGAGCGGCGTTCGGATCCACCGGGAGGGCACGCGCGGTTGTATCAGGCGCGGCGTTGGTGGAAGTACTGTCGGAGGTGTCAGAATTGCTGCTGGCGAAGTAGCGGGGGAGTTCTCCAACGCGATAGGCTTGAAAGAGAACGAAGGCGAAGATGAGTACGACAATGCATCCGAGAGTCAGGACGACGTAGAGACCGGTGTAGTCTCGATGGGCCACTCGGGGAGGCATGGCGGTCTCGGGCAGATAGCCAACGTTGGAATCGCTCACGAGGTTGGGCGTATCGTCGTCGGGGAGCTTATTATCGAGCTGGCGGAGGATCGCATATTCATCCAGGCCGAGTGATCGGGCGTAGGTGCGGACAAAGCCACGGGCATAGGCCGGGCTGGTGAAATGGGAGTAGTCGTCCGCTTCCAGATCACGAAGGCGGTCGACCTTGATCTTGGTTTCGCGCGCGGCGAGCTCGGGCGTCCAGTTTTTGGCCAGGCGCGCAGCTTGAAGTTGTTTTCCGACTGATTTCATCGCAAGGGTCTAGCATAGGGACTAATCCTGCAGGATTCAAGCAGATGCGACGGCTTTCGGCCCGCTGTCCAGATCGTAATCTGGATTGCCTGGGATTGCTTTTTGAGGGGGTATGTCCTAGTTATGTCGTGGAGATCAACTTCTTCCAGCAATGAGGTCTTTTGCCCGATTGCCCTTGGTCACTCTTGTCATGGGAGTGTCGCTAGGATTGCTATGGCCGCGAATGGTGGTGGGGCAGGCGGTGGACGATGCCTCAGCCCGCACCTTGGATCATGTCCGGCTCCAGCTCAAATGGACCCATCAATTCCAGTTTGCGGGTTATTATGCGGCCTTGGAGAAGGGTTATTACCGTCAAGCGGGTCTTGATGTTGAATTATTCGAGGGGAAGCCCGGGGTCAGCCCGGTCGATGTGGTACTTCAAGGTAGCGCTGAATTTGGAGTCGGCTCGTCGGGACTGGTGCTGGAACGAGCCCACGGAAAGCCGGTGGTTGTCTTGGGCGTAATCTACCAGCACTCGCCTTTGATGATTCTGGCCCGCGGGAATGCCGGGATCAGTGATATCGAAGATCTCATGGGCAGGACGATCATGATCGAGCCTGAAGAGCAGGATGTCTTTGCCTACTTCAAGAATGAGGGGCTTGATCCCTCCAAACTGAAAGTTATTCCGCATAGTTTCAAACTGGAGGACTTTATCGATGGCCATACCGATGCGATGACCGCTTATTCGACTGACGAACCGTCCCGGTTACGAGCCATGGGTATCCGGTTCCTCGAATTTAGTCCTCGGGAAGGTGGAGTCGATTTTTATGGCGACAATCTCTTCACCTCGGAGGAGCAGATTCGCGATCACCCGGACCGCGTGCGGGCTTTTCGCGCGGCGAGTTTACTAGGCTGGAGTTATGCACTTGCGCACCAGGAAGAAATTGTCGATCTGATTGAACGGAAGTACAACCGGGGAAGGTCCAGGGAACAGTTGCTTTTTGAAGCGCAACAAACGGAGCGTCTGATGCATCCCGAACTCATCGAAGTGGGATACATGAATCCCGGCAGGTGGCAACATATTGAAGATACATTCCAGGAACAGGGTTTGTTGCCGACACCGATTTCCCTGAAGCATTTTCTCTATGATCCGAATCCCAAGCCTAATCTGAAATTTCTCTATGGGTTATTAATGGTCCTGGCGGTTATCGCGCTGGCAGCGCTCTTCTGGCTTCTTCCGCTTCTCTACATAAATCGCAAGCGGCGCAGGGAAATTGAGCGCCGGATTTTGGTTGAGCGGGAATTGCTCATGTCGATGGAAAAAACCGAGGAGGCCCTTGCCGCGCAGACCCGTTTTCTGGCCGTGCTCAGCCATGAGGTGAGATCGCCGATTGGTGGTATTTCGCGTCTGCTCGAGCTTATCGTCCAGGAACAGCAACTGCATTTGCCCGCTCCGGTAAAAGAGGACCTGCACGTCCTCCAACAGTCAGCGGAGAGCCTTTATCAACTGGTGGACGAATTGCTTGAATGGTCTCGCTGCCAGGCGGACGGCGTGGAACTGGAAGTCGCGCCGATCGTACTGAAATCGTTCGTTGAAAATCTGCAGAAACTCTTCATGCCCCTGGCCGAGGCCAAAAAAATCGCGCTGAATATTTCCATCGACCGGGACGTTCCCGAGACAATTGTCTCCGACGAATTGAGGTTGCGCCAAATCTGCTCCAATCTCCTGGCCAATGCGATCAAGTTTACGGCCAGTGGATCGGTTTCCCTGAACGTCTCGCGGGATCCCTCGATGCCCGACCGGTTCTTCTTCGCGGTGACGGATACCGGAATTGGAATTCCCGCTGCTGCGATGGGACGCCTCTTCAAGCCGTATTCCCAGGCGGACCCTTCCATCGCGCGCAAATTTGGCGGGAGTGGACTCGGCCTGTCGATCTCGCTTCATTTTGCCAAGTTGTTGGGCGGTCGAATCACGGTGAAGAGTGAGCCCGAAAAGGGTTCCACCTTCACCCTCGAAATCGTGACGAAAGAGGATGTGGCCGTGAAGCAGGTGGAGACCCAGTCACCCTCCATGACGTTGAAGTAACTGGCGATCAAGTGACACGGGATGTAATTGCATTCAACTAAACGATACAGGCCTTGCGAAAGTTTAGTGGTCTTTGTAAGATTGCGTTTCGCCGCCCATGACCAGTTCCGATAACCAACTCTTTTCTCCGGAAGAGGCACTTTCCCGGCTCGGCCAGAACAAGGAGCAGGGCTGCCTGATGGTGTCGAAGGGATCCGAATTGGTCAGTGTTTACGTGCAGAATGGATTTGTTCTCCATGCGACCTCGGGCACGAGAAAGGGGCAGGATGCGCTGGACTATGCTGTGCATTTAAGCGAGGCCTCGTATCAGTGGATTCGGGGAATCCAGACGCCGGACCCGAGCGGCAACATTTACGTGAATATCGAGGAGTTTCTCTTCAAGCACGGAAATCTCGGAGCCAAGATCGCTGAAACGGGAAGGATTCGCACCCGGACAGCAAGTGTCGCGGCTGAAAAGAGATATTCCTACTTCCTCGTTCCCGAGAGCCAGCCCACAGTTAAACTTTACCTGACGAAGACGGCCACCGTTCTGGGCCGCGACAAGACCTCGGACTTGGTCATCGACGAGCACAACGTCTCAGGCCGGCATTGTATTTTGGATATCCAGAGCCGGGGGCTGTTCGTCCTGGATCTCGATTCCTCCAACGGCACCTATGTGAACGACCTCTTCGTTCGCGACGGATACGTCAACCATGGCGATATTCTTGAGCTTGGTAGTTACCGGATGACAATCAATCGGGAAGTGCGGAAGTAAGTCGGAACTTCTCAGCTGACTTGCAGGAGTTCGACTTTCTCGAGAATGTCGGCGGGCAACGGTTTCGCGGAAGCCGCGGCGGCCAGATAATCTTCCAGATGCTCCATGGAGGCGGTGCCGCCGATCGTGGTCTGGATTATGGGTTCGCTGGCCGCGAGGCGGAGGTTGAAGTCGGTGGCGTTGCGACAACCGGAGGCCTTGATCAGTTCGGCGAGATCGGCGGCCTTGGCGCTGCTGTTCTTGTCGGAGGGGCCGCCGCCAAGCGTGCGCAGGGCCAGAGTGGGGATTTTCTTTTCCTGCATGGCGGCCCACGCGGTCGGGCGGCAATCGCGCTGGCAGGCGTTCCAATAGAGAATCAGGCCGTCGATCAGCCCGCTTTTGGTGGCTTCCACGGCGGCGTCGGAATTTTCTGGCGTCAGGAAAATCACCGCTTGGTCGATCAGGCCGCGGGAACGGAGCGAGGCGAGTTCGTCGGCGAGAGGGCCGCCGTTGCCGCGCAATTGATCGACGAGATTGCCGGGCTTGGCGTCCATCGAAACGAGCTGGGCGACGTTGATGACATCGATCCCGAGACGGCGGCAGGAGTCTTCCACTTCAAAGCGCATGAGCGAGACCGAGGCGTCACGCACCTTAATCACCATTTTCGGGACGCGCGAGCGGTCTTCGTCGAAGAGCTGGCGCAGCACCATGAAAGTGAAGCCATTATTGTAAGTCGGACTGGAATGAAACCAAACACCCGCATCCCTCGCCCGACGCGCCACGGCCAAGTCTTGCGTAACATCCGCAGGATTCCGGCCGAGGGACATCGAGCCGAAGGTGAAGGGAGTGAGAGGGTTCATTTTGATAGGATAGCGAACAAATGGCTAAAATCAGAAGCAAACACTAAGTATTTCTATTCTGACGCAGGTCCATGCCAGACGCCGCCGCCAAAGGTGGTGACGTAGATTGATTCGGGGTCGGCGGGGTCGAATGCGACGCGTTGGGCATTGCAGAAAGGAAGTCCCGACATCGGTGTCCAAGTCGAGCCGTCATCACGGCTCAGCCAGAGTCCCGCTCCGGGGGCGTCCTCGGTTAGGGTCATATAAATCCAGCCGGAATGAAACGGGGAGAGATAGGCTCCAAAGTGTTCGGGTGCTTTTCTAGCAAGCAGCTTCCATGTCATTCCGCCGTCGGTTGTACGGTAGAGGCCGCCTTGTTTTTGTTCGCGAGCGTCGGCTGCACTCAAATAGATTTTTTTGCTGTCCTTGGGATCGACCGTAAAATCCTTCGGCCAAAGCAACGGCTGATGACCGTTGACCAGGGACCAAGTGGAAGCGCCGTCGGTGGAGTGATAAAGTCCCACGCCATCAGGTTGGAAAACGCCCTTGATGCGGCGGGCGGTAACCAAGGCGAAGAGCGTCCCGTCGGGATGAAGGTAGACGCGATCAACGCGCTGATTGGTTTTAGAGCCCAATCCTTCACTCGCGGTTTTCCACGTGTGCCCGTCGTCCGTTGATTTGTAAACGCCCTGACCGAAAAGACCGGCATACAAGGTGCGCGTGCCAGTCGGACTTTTGGAATCGACGACAACGGAAGTGACCGGGGCGAGAGGCAGTCCATTGTTCGACTTCTCCCATGTAGCGGCGTAGTCTGTGCTGACGCAGACACCGCCCGCGCCGACGCTTTTGTGTCTTTCGGAGATGATGTTGTTGTTGGGAATATCGTGGACGTCGGAAAAAGCACCCCAGATTTTTCCTTTCACCTGAGGGTCAAATGCGAGTTCGTAACAGGTATTGCGCCAGGGAGCTCGGCCCGGTTTTGCCCACCATTGCCAAGTCTTTCCCCGGTCAAGGGAACGGGCAAACCCGAGGTCGGTATAGCAGATGTAGCGTCGGTCAGGCTCGAAGGGATCGATGTAAAAATTCCATGTGCTGGTGACGACCAAGCCATTGCAGAGCCATTGTGCGGAGGCGTCTGCATCCACGACATGGTCGGCGATGGTCGAGCCGGGGGCGAGATGAGTGTGGACGCATGACCAGGTCTTGCCGCTATCGTTGGTGACGAAGCCGTGATCTTCATAGATGGCCAATACTTCATCAGGATTCTGCGCATTGATCGCGACGCCAAAGGGCGAACCGGAATAGGCCTGATGATCCGCAGCGACAACGTAATCCGGTTCCACGTTATCGGGTTTCCATCGCGGATCGTCCTGAAAGATGGCGTTCCACGTCTGGCCCGCGTTATCGGAACGATAGATGGAAGCATTGTGGGGTGGAGGCACGCCGGTGCTCGTATTGAACGCGTAGATCCGGCGTGGATTTGCATTTGAGGTCAGGAGTTGGACGTACTGGGCCACGGGGCCTTCGGCCCATTCGTCGAAGGGTTGCGTCTCCGAGTTTAGTCCCTGAAGATTGGCGGGTTGCCATGTGGCACCATGATCTTGCGAAAGATAGATTCCTCCCGCATAACGGCCATCCTGGGCGTGGGCAGGAATGGAACAATAGAGAATCGCCTCCTGCGCGTTCGAGCCACCCGTGAAGGCGAGAAGCTGTTTGGCAGGCAGGCCCGTGTCCGATTCTTTCCAACTTGCTCCACCATCCTCGGAGCACCAGACGCCTTCGGTTGTGCCAGCGAAGCAGGCCCGATGGTTCGGCGGACTGGTTAAATCGAAATGAAAACCGAGTAACTTGCCATGGGGGCCTTCACAACGAACCCAGGTTGCGCCGCCGTCGCTGGAACGGCAGATGGTTTGATCGACGCCGACCATGAGTCGGTTGGGCTCTCCTGAATCGATGGCAATTTCACCCTGTGCCTCGTCGCCAGGAAGGTGGCCGAGCGGAGTCCACTGTACACCTTGATCATGGCTGACCTTGATTCCCTCCGAACCGCTGGCTGCGTAGATCGTGTGACGGTCAGTCGGGTGAAAAGCGGAACGGCAATTGGTATTTCCCCGGACCTGATCATAGCGGAGCATCTTCCAGTTCTGTCCGCCGTCGGTCGAAAGATAGGCCGCGCTCATATCGCTACTGAGCATCATGAGGTTTGAATCGGCGGGGCTAATCGCCGGGGTGAACATTCCTCCACCTCCGGAAAGGCCCAGCGGTTCCCATGGGGTGGAAGGCGTGTCAGCAATGCAAACTTGCGGACTCATCATGCCGACAAAGACCAGAATCAAGGCTCTCCCAAATTTGCTGGCGAGTGCTCTCACGGATTTTAGTTGTCCATATGTGGACAGGCGATGATGCGACTAGAGATCCAGCATGTAGGTCTCGAGGTCGACGAGGATTTCGCGGGGCTTGGCGCCGTCGGCGGGGCCGAGGACGCCGACGCGCTC
>Ga0068858_100006480_pt1 | contig 11396 bp, 5 predicted proteins | sample KBSSwiS12_FD_66589 | JGI IMG/M metagenome (GOLD analysis project Ga0068858, IMG submission 66589) | Switchgrass rhizosphere microbial communities from Kellogg Biological Station, Michigan, USA - KBS Switchgrass S1-2 | ecosystem: Host-associated > Plants > Roots > Rhizosphere > Soil ... | reverse complement strand
CGGTGCTGATTATTTTGATCCTGATAATCGAGTGGATGCTGCGAAGGAGGTTGAGCCTGATATGAAATACCACTTCTCCATCAAGCCCTTTCTCATCGCGAGCTTCCTGGTCGCTTTCCACCCGAGCGCGCTGGCGGATGGTAGACCCGGAAACATTGAGTTTTCTGACGGGCACAAATTGGCAGGTGCGATTTCGCTCACGCCAGGCAAGGATCTCCGCTTATTTACAACGACAGGTCAGGTTGCGGTTCAGTTGAACGAGGTAAAAGAGTTGAGTTTCAAGCCGGAGAAAGAAGAGATGCGCGAGGGCTTCTATTTTCCCAATGCGGGACAGGCCACACAGGCGAAGACGGGCGAAGTTTATCCGACACGAAGTTTGCAGACGGAGATCACGCTGGCAGACGGCAAGGTTTTGGAGGGACACCTCTTCACAACCACGCTTTATGTTGAATCTGATACACCGACAGAAAAAGTTGTCCTTGTGGCCAAGCAGACGGGGACGAACGGACAGAAACTGACCGATTTAATTTATCCGACGTTGATTCATTTTAACGAAACGGCAGCATCTGCGGACTCTTCGCAAATTGATTTAAGCAAATCCGGATTTTCCGACTTGCACCCTCCGGTTGTAGTTTCAAAGCCTGATCTCACTCTTCTGCCTCTGCTTTCCGGCAGTGGAAAATCGACATGGACCGTGCCGACGGGAGATTCCAGCAAGCTTCTCTTTTCGGTAGAGACTGACGACGGCATTCATGTTGCGTGGCCGGTACCAGCGGGCTCCGCCATCAATCCCGATATCCAGAAAGCTTTGGATACTTCCATGAAGGAAATGCAGGATTTCTACGACACCCGCTCCACCCTCGATTGCTTTGCGGAGGACGAGGAGATCTATACCTTGGTCATGATGAAACGGGTTGCCGCCACCCACAGCTTCCAAGAAGACAAGATTCCGTGGAGTCTTGTCATTTTGCACTGGAAATATGATCCGGAGGCCAGGAAGACGACCCTGTTGAACCGTGTTTCGCTGGCGATGGGGCGGGCGGAGGGCAACTCTCCGCTTCCCAAGGTGTTAATAGAACCAGAACTCTTACGGAACATTTCCTCAACCCCCGGCGTTCCGAAGAAAGGCCCGCCTCCGTGACAGCCAACCGACCACCTCCCACCACCACGCTGATTAAAGCTGCGAAGGCTTTCCAGCTAGCGCGGATTGCCCAGGGGTGCGTGCGCTGGGGCGTGCTTTCGGCGGGCGGATTGCTGGCGCTTCTATTGATCGATGATCTTTTGCATTTGCCGCAGGCGCTGAGGCTGCCGTTGGCCTTGGTCCTTGTCGGCTTCGTTACGGTCGAGTTTTACCGCAAGGTGTTGAAGCCTCTGTTGCAGCCCATTTCACCCTCGCACGCCGCGCGGCTTTTGGAAATTAATCGAGGCATTGGCGGCAATGTGCTGATCAATGCGTACCAGTTTGAGCACGACACAGCGAAGGCCAGGTGGGGGAAATTTGTGGCTCCAGTTCTGGCTTCGTCGAGCTCAATCCTCGGCGAGATTTCACCGCGCTCGCTTTGGCTGACGCCGCGGTTGAAAACCTGGTTTATCGGGCTGTTGGCTTTGCTCAGTCTCTGGATGTTGCTGTTCGCGGCTTTCCCCCGTTACGTGACCACAGGCATGGAGCGGATTTTCATGCCGCTCTCGGATGTACCGCCGGTGGGTAGTTGGACCATCGAAGTCATCCCCAGCGGTCATGTTTCACTCGTGACGGGAGACCGGCTGGATATTTTGGTTCGTCTACACTCCGACATCGCCACGGCCAAACCGTCGACTCCCCTTTTGGTCTGGCAGGAGGGAACGCATGAGAGCGAATCCTCCATGAACGTGGGCGAACATGCCGCGATGCTGCCGGGCACTCACGCGGGCGAATACGTCTTCAGTTTCAACGCAGTCAGCCAGCCTTTTAATTTTCGCGTGTGGACGGACGATTCGCGCAGTTCTGCGGTGCAGGTGGATGTTTCGCCTCTGCCACAAATCAAGGGCTCCACCTTTGACATTACTCCCCCTGAATACACCGGGATAAAGCCGTACACGTTGCCGGGACCGCCTTCCACGCTGGAGATTCCTGTTGGCTCCACCGTCACCGCCAGTTTGGAACTTTCCTCCAACTCAGCGCACGTCCTCTGGAAGGAAGGAGCGGCAATCAATGACATGACCCAGAGTGGAGACAAATGGCAATTCACGAAGCTGGCCATCGATTCCAGCAACTACCAATTGCTGACGAAGATGCAGGGGCTGACGGAACCGCGAGTACTGACGCAGGGCCAGATCACGGTACTGCCGGATCATCCGCCGGACATCGACTTTGTGACGACAGACCGCAATCGCGCGGTGAATCCCGGAGGCACACTGCCCGTGTCGATCCACGCGACGGACGACTACGGCGTGGCCATGATTTCGCTCCAGCTGACACCGAGTAACGATCCCACGGCAATCCGCGTGTTGAAGCTATGGAAATATATCGGACCGCCCGGGCAAAAGGAACCAGCGCCGGAGACCTACTCAATCACGCTTGATCCTTCCGTGTTCACGCCGGGTTCAACTTTCTTGTTAACCGCTCACGCGGCTGATTTCAGTCCCAGCCAGCAGTGGTCCACCTCGAAGCCCATTGTCCTGCGAGTCGCCGGACTGACCGACCTGGCCGTGCCGCAAGGGGACGCCTTGGAAAAGTTATTTGAGATTTTGCGCAACACGATCGCGGTGCAGACCCAGGGAAATTACCTGACTTCCAACTTTGCGCTCCATCTTTCCGAAGCACTGACAGCGAATGACCTTCCCAAACATATTGGCGGAATGGCGGATGCGCAAAAGCAGGCGCAGGACTTGGGCGCATCGGCCCTTGATGAAGCCGGGAAACATGACGAGGGGAAGATTTATCAACCGCGACTGCAGGCCCTCGTTCAAGGTGAGATGGACCTAGCGCGGGGACAGATCGGTAAATTGCGCGATGCAGGTCAAGGCGATCTTCCGCCTGCTCTTGGCGCCCTGCAAAAGCGACAGGCTTACATTCTTAACGAATTGATTTCGCTACTCGGGCAAATGGCGACGGATCGGCAACAGGCGGCAATTTCCCAAGCGAAAAAAGCCCAGGACTCAACACCGCCGCTCACGGTCGAGCAGCAGGTGGCGAAACTCAAAGACGAGTTGAAATCATTTGGCGATGACCAGAAACGAATCATTTCTGCGAGCAAGGCGATCCAGCAACTCAACCCGGAGGATTTGACCAGTGAGCAGCAGGCGGTGTTGGGGGAGATGGCACGTGAAGAAGCGAAGCAGGCGAGTTATTTCCAGGAAAAGCTGACCGATTTGAGCAAGTTGCCGATGCAGGACTTCGCGGACGGGAAGCTGGTGCAGGATATGAACGAAGTTTACCAAGAAGTGCAGACAGCCTCGGCGGCGCTCTATCAAAAACGGGCGGAAATTGCCGTTCCCGCCGAGGAAGCCGGACTGGAAAAAGCAGCGGAAATCGAACAGAACCTAGAACGTTGGTTGCCGAATACACCGGACAATACGAAGTGGTCGATGGAGGAGCCCGCGCAGGCACCGACCGATGTACCGATGGCGGAACTGCCCAAGCAGTTGGACGATCTAGTGGGAGACCTGTTGAAGAAGGAGCAGGAGATGAACCAGGACAAGGACGACGTCTCGAGCTCGATCATGGACTCGATCGACAAAGGCGCGGGTTGGGGAGCGGATGACGGTCCGATGTCGAACATGAGCGCGAAAGGCGTGACGGGAAATCAGCTGCCGAACAACGACGAGATCGGCGGGCGATCGGGCGAAGGACGCAATGGCAAGAGCGACGGACAGATGGTTGGGAATACTGCCGTGGGCAAAGGTGGAAATGAAACTCCGACGCGCATGACACCGACTCCTTTTGAAAATGGCAGCGTGAACGATCAATCGAAAGACACCAAAGGTGGCGCGACGGGTGGAGGTAAGCTGGCGGGCACCGGGCAGGATGGTTTACGCGGCTCAATGGCGCCCCAAGTCCAGCAGCGGGTCAAGGTGCTGGCTGAGCAGCAGGCAAAATTAAGGCAGCAGGCGGAATCGCTGGCGCTGCAATTACGCAAGGAGCGCAAGCCCACGGCCGATTTGGAATCGGCGGTCAACGCGATGAAGCAGTTGGAAGCCGCAGCGGGAAATCAAAATGGGCTTGGCGTTGTGCAGGGCTATCATCAGGCACTCGATTCGTTGCAGGCGGCGCGGTCGGTTTATGCCGGAGACCGGGTGAGTCGCGTGGAGACCGATTCGCTGGCACGTGACGCGCGGAAGGATGTGAACGATTCCCAAGCCGAAGCAGCACCCGCCGGATACGAGGAGATGACCGGGGCTTATTTCCGGTCCTTGAGTGAGGCGCCGCAAACGCCACTGGCCCCCGCACCGCCGACGCCCGCGAAATGAAAAGAACTTATCTTATAGGCCTGGGCCTGATGGCTCTGACGCTGATGGTGCGAGCCCAGTCGGTGTTGCCCAACGGCGACTTTGAGCAGGCGGATCCGTCGCAAGCAGGCAAACCGGCGCATTGGGATTTGGTGGATGGCTTGGGGGTGCAGTGGATCGATGTCCCGGGTGATGCGACAACGGCGCATGGGAAAGCGATTCGCATGGACACTGCTATTTCGGAAACAGCGGTCGTGGATAGCTATGCCAAGGCCGGACTAACGCAGTGGGTGTTTCCTCACCCGAAGGGAAACGCCATTGCGGAGACTTATGGGTTGTCGTTGTACTCGGAGGCGGTGCCGCTCGTTGCCGGGAAAACGTATCGCGTGACCTTTGATTACATGGCAGAGAAAGGCACCGCGGGGAAACTTTGGTTTCGCGCTTATGGAGATGTAAATGGCGAGAAGAAACGCGTTTATGAGGGTAACGTTGATTGCGGAGGTGGAGGTGGTTGGAAGCAATTTACGGGGATATTTCATCCGACCCGCCACACCCCCAATGCGGTGGAATTTAAAATCATGCTTTACGCCTACTACCCTGCTGGCGTGGCGTGGTTCGATAATATTAAGGTGGAGGCGCTGGATGACACCGAAGCGCCTCCACCCGTCACCCAATAGGGCGCGAAATACTTAACGGCCCAAGACCATCTCTTGTTCAAGAGGGCTGGTGGCTTCAACTTCATCGTCAATCAATGAAAGGATTTGAGCAGCCAACGTTCTTTCGCCATCAACAAAGCCGGCGCGATGAGCATCGGTTTGTGGCAGGTTCATTTCTTCGCCGGCAAAGGGCTGAAGCTCCAACATTTTTGATCTCGCCAGATCCCGTACCTGTTCAAGTTTGGATGTTGCGTTCATAGATAAATGAACGCCTACTCTCCGAATTTTCAAGTTACTTATTTTTTACCTTTATCGATCTGGGCTTGAGCTTGCGGCACGTCCGCGACTCCAGAGGTTCCGGGAAGTTGAGTTTTATCCCATCCCCCGCCTATGGCCTCGATGAGGAGAACGCTGGTGGTCATGCGGTTGGTTTGAATCCTGATCGAGGCCTGCTCGTCGGCGAGTGAAGTCGCCTGGGCAACGATGACGTCGAGATAACTTTGAGTGCCGGACTTGTAGAGGTTGGTGGAAATTTCCAGGGACTTTTGCGCTGACTTGGCCGCTTCATCCGCGACAACCTGTTCATCGCCCAGGATGCGAAGGCCGGAGAGGTCGTCCTCAACCTGCTGGAAGGCGGTAAGCACGGTTTGTCGATAAGCAGCGACGAGCGCCTCGTAGTTCGCGCGGGCTTCCTGGACCTGGCCGTGGGTGGCGCCCCCGTTGAAGAGGGTCTGCGCGAGAACGGGCCCAACGGACCAGAAGAAACTCGGGCCGGAAAAGAGCTCGGAGAGCTTGATGGCCTCCAGGCCACTCGATCCTGAAAGCGTGATGGTCGGGTAGTAGGCTGCCGTCGCAACGCCGATGGAGGCGTTGGCTGAGGCGACATTACGCTCAGCCTCGGCAATATCCGGACGACGCTCCAGCAGGGCCGAGGGGACTCCCACAGGGATGCGCGGCGGCGTGGCCGTGAGTGGCATATGGCCGAGCGAGAAGAAGGAAGCCGGTCGGCCAATGAGCGTGGCGATGGCATGCTCATATTGCGCGCGCTGGACGCCGAGGTCGATGAGCTGCGCCTGCGCGTTGTCGAGCTGGGTGGTACTTTGGGCAACATCGTTTTGAGAGGCGATACCCGCTTTGTAACGGTTCGTGGTGAGAGTCAGATACTTTTGGTAAGAGACGACCGTGGTCTGGAGAATTTTCTCCTGGGCATCGATTCCGCGCAGGTTGAAATAATCCTCGGCCAGCGTGGCCTGATAGGAGAGACGGGCGTTTTCCAGATTGGCGAAACTTGCCTCGGCGGTGGCTGAGCTGGCTTCGACCTGACGCCGCACCTGCCCCCATACATCGATCATGTAGGACGCTTCCACGGGTAGATTGTAGAGGTTTTTAATTTGGTTCGAGCCACCACCCGAGCCACCTCCGCCGCTGCCTGAGCTGCCGCCCGAACTACTGCCGCCGCTGCCGCTGGAAAGATTTTGGGACGACTTTGAAGCTGTATATGTCGGATTGGCGGTCACCGTCGGGTAGAATCCCGCACGACTAACTTTGACCGCAGCGGCTGCTTCACGGAACTGGGCCTCCGCCTGGATGACATTTTGATTGGAGATATTGACCTGCGACTCCAAGGCATTGAGCTGCGGGTCATGATAAATCTCCCACCAAGGTCCGCGAATCGTGGCGTCCTTCGGTACCGCCGGTTTCCAAGGGCCTGCTTCTTTATAGGCCGTTGCGGCGGGAGCCGTGGGTGCACCGGTGTAATCGGGGCCGACCATACAGGCGCTCAAGAAAAGCGGTAAAACGAGAAGAGCTGCTGAACGGGAGCGAAATTGTACGGAAATAATTTTCATGTTCAGGCTTGCTGGGCAACCGGCACGTTCCCGGAGGAATCCTCGTGTGACTTCCTCCAGAGGCTGAGCTTGTCCCAATAGAGATAGACGACCGGAGTTGTATAAAGCGTCAAAATTTGGCTGAAGAGAAGTCCGCCGATAATCGCGATACCGAGGGGGCGGCGCAATTCGCCGCCGGTTCCGTAGTCAAAGGCCAAAGGCACAGCCCCGAGCATTGCGGCCATCGTGGTCATGAGAATGGGGCGAAAGCGCAACAGGCAGGCCTCGCGAATGGCGTCGTGGGAGTTTTTGCCCTCGTTGCGTTCAGCGGCCAGCGCAAAGTCAATCATCATAATGGCATTCTTCTTCACGATACCGACGAGGAGAATCACACCAATGACGGCGATGAGACTCAGATCTGTGCCCGTCAGGAACAAGGCCAAGACGGCTCCCACTCCGGCTGATGGCAATGTCGAAAGAATTGTGATGGGGTGAATATAACTTTCGTAGAGAATACCAAGAACGATGTAGATGGCGGCCAGAGCAGTGGCGATCAGATAGGGTTCGTTAGCCAACGCGGCCTGATAAATCTGGGCAGTGCCAAGAAAACTCCCATGGATACTTGTCGGCATTCCTATGGTTTGCTGGGCCGTGGTAATGGCATTCACCGCATCCCCCAAGGACGCATTTGGAGCCAGATTGAACGAAAGGGTCACCGCGGCAAATTGACCGTAATGGCTGATGGAGAGTGGTGCGGTGGCAGGAGCGTACTGGGTCAGAGCACTCAGCGGAACCTGTTGACCGGCTGGCGAGGTAACGTAGATGTCGCGAAGAGTCTCGGCGCTCTGCCAGTACTGCGGAGCGGCTTCCATCACCACATGATACTGGTTGAGCGAAGTAAACATCGTGGAGACCTGCCGTTGACCAAACACGTCGTAGAGTGTGTCATCGATCAATTTGGCCGAGATGCCAAACCGAGCCGCGGTGTCGCGGTCGTAGGTCAACTCGGCCTGAAGACCGGCATTCTGTTGGTTGGAATTCACGTCGGTCAGAATCGGAATCTTCTTCATCTGGTCCATGAGCTTGGGAGCCCACGTGGCGACGTCGGAAAATGTATCGCTTTGAAGCGTGTATTGATAAAGCGCGTTCGCCGATTGTCCGCCGAAACGAAGGTCCTGGGTCGGTTGCAGGTAGAGGGTCGCGCCGGGAATCTTGGCGAGTTTGGGTCGCAACCGCGCAATGATGAGATCCACTGGGATTCGTTGACTGAGCGGAGTGAGAACGACGAACATGCGAGCCGTATTGGCGCCACCGCCGCCTCCGGTAAATCCCGCCATCGATTGAACCGCGGGGTCATCATCGACAATTTTAATCATCTGAGTGAGCCGCTGTTGCATCGCCTGAAACGAAGTGTCCTGGTCGGCCTGAATGTTACCTTGAAGACGACCGGTATCCTGGGTCGGGAAGAGGCCCTTGGGAATATTGTAAAAAAGAACGAAATTAAGCGCGATCATCAGAATCAAAACGAGAAGTGTCAGCGCAGGATGAAGCAGGATGCGATCGAGCGTGACCTCGTAAATTCGGACGAGGCGTTCAAAGAAATTCTCACTGACCTGATAGAGTTTTCCGTGTTGTTTCGTTTCCTTTTTCAGGAGCAGGGCGCACATCATGGGGGTGGCGGTCAACGAGACAACCATCGAAACCGCGATGGCGACAGAAAGGGTGATGGCAAATTCCCGGAAGAGCCGCCCGATGATGGTGCCCATGAGCAAAATCGGAATGAAAACGGCAACGAGAGAAGTACTCATGGAGAGAACGGTGAAACCGATTTCCTGCGAGCCTTTCAATGCGGCACGGAACGGCGTCATGCCCTTCTCAAGGTAACGGGTGATATTTTCCACCACGACAATCGCGTCATCCACGACAAAGCCAGTCGAGATGGTCAGCGCCATCAGGGAAAGGTTATCCAACGTGAAACCGAGCAGGTACATCACCCCAAAGGTTCCGATGAGTGAGACGACAACCGCAACGCCCGGTATAAACATCGCGTTGATGCTGCGGAGAAAAGCGAGGACGACGATGATCACCAGGATGACCGCGATGACCAGGGTGGTTTCAACGTCCTGAATGGAAGCGCGAATGGTCGTGGTGCGGTCATTGACGATATCGAGCTTGATGGCCTTGGAGACGTTCGCCTGCAACTGGTCTTTCATCGCATAAATGCGATCGACCGTTTCAATGATATTGGCCCCCGGCTGGCGAAAGACGATGAGCAGGATGGCAGGCTTGGCCACCATCTTGCCTGTTTCATCACGGACCGCCGAATAACCCGCGGTCCGGATGTCCTCCACGGAATCGACGGTCTCGCCGACATCCTCCACGCGTACCGGCGCACCATTTCGATAAGCGATAACGAGTGGCGCATAATCGACTGCCTTGAAGAGTTGATCATTGTCTTGAATAGTCCAAGCGCGGGTCGCGTCGGCAAGGTGTCCCTTGGGCAAATTGGAGTTGGCCGCACCAAGAACGGTCCGGACATTCTCGATGTTGACTCCATATTTGTTGAGAGCGGATGGATTCAATTCCACCCGCACCGCCGGAAGCGAACTTCCACCGACCGTGACCTGACCGACGCCCGCGACCTGGGAAAGCTTTTGCGCCAGCACGGTGGAGGCGACGTCGTACATTTCACCCTTGGTCTTGGTGTCCGACGTCAGGGCCATGATCAGGATGGGAGCGTCAGCCGGGTTCACTTTCCGATAAGTGGGATTGCTGGGAAGGTTGGCGGGCAGGTTTCCGCGAGCCGCATTGATCGCCGCTTCCACGTCGCGAGCGGCTCCATCGATATTTCGATTCAAATCGAATTGCAGCGTTATATTCGCGGAACCCAGGGAACTCTGGGAGGTCATCTCGGTAACACCCGCGATTCTCCCAAACTGACGTTCCAGCGGAGTAGCGATGGCCGAGGCGACAATTTCCGGGCTGGCGCCAGGAAGGCTCGCATTAACGTTGATGGTGGGATTGTCAATTTGCGGTAACGGGGAAACCGGCAGCAATTTGAACGCAAGGGCCCCGGCCATGACAATGGCCGCCGTGAGCAACGATGTGGCGATGGGACGGCGGATGAACGGCTCAGAGATGTTCATGGGTTTTCCGCCTCCATGGCCGGATCCGTCACGACCTCCTCCTCTTCACGCTCTTTCTTTTTGCGACCGAAAAGCCACGCGCCGATGCGATCGAAGGTCAGGTAAATCACCGGCGTGGTGTAAAGCGTGAGCAGCTGACTCATGATCAGACCACCCACAATCGCGATACCAAGCGGCCGCCGCAGTTCCGATCCGGTGCCGGAACCGAGGGCCAACGGCAAGCCGCCAAACATTGCGGCGAGCGTGGTCATGATAATGGGACGAAAGCGAAGCAAGCAGGCCTGGAAGATGGCGTCGTAGGGCGACAACCCTGCATCACGCTCCGCGTCGAGGGCGAAGTCGACCATCATGATGGCGTTCTTCTGCACGATGCCGATGAGCAGGACGATACCGATCAGCGCAATCACGTTGAGATCGTTCTTGCACAACATGAGTGCGAGCAACGCACCAACGCCCGCGGAGGGCAGCGTGGAGAGAATCGTGATAGGGTGGATGTAGCTCTCGTAGAGGACCCCGAGGATAATGTAGACCGTGATCATCGCAGCGAGCAGCAGCAGCGGCTCGCTGGTCAACGAAGCCTGGAAAGCTTGCGTCTCGCCTTGGAACGCGGTCTGGATGCCCGCAGGTTTATCGAGCTCCTTTTGGGCCTCGGTAATTGCGGTGACGGCCTGGCTTAGGGAATAGCCGGGTGCGAGATTGAAGGAGAGCGTGACGACAGGAAACTGTCCCTGATGGTTAATCGTGAGCGATTCGGGCTGGGTGTCCCAATGCGCGAATGAACTCAAAGGAGTTGCGCCCGAGTTGACAGGAGACGATGAAATGAGATTTGAAGAAACGACTGTGCCGGTACTGGTAAGTGCGGAACTCGAGGGGACGATATAAATCTGGTTGAGGTCCGCCGGGTCCTGACGGAACTCCGGTTTTACCTCGAGAATAACATGGTACTGATTGACTTGCGTGAACATGGTCGAGACCTGACGTTGGCCGAAGGCATCGTAAAGAGTGTTATCGATGGTCGAGGTGGTGAAACCCAGGCGGGAGGCGGTGTCGCGATCGAGTGTCAGGGAGGCGGCGAGACCGGCGTTTAGCTGGTCGGTATTCACATCCTTGAGTTGCGGCAGGGATTGCAGCTTCGCGAGAAACTTGGGCGTCCAGGTATTGAGTTCGACCCCGTTGGCATCTTCCAAGGTATACTGGTACTGGGTACGACTGACTCGATCGCTAACCGTGAGGTCCTGCACCGGCTGCATATAGAGCGTGATGCCGGAGGTATTGGCCAGGGCAGCCTGGAGACGGATAATGATGTCGTTCACGTTGGGACGGCCCGAATCAAGCGGTTT
>Ga0068858_100006475_pt1 | contig 11398 bp, 9 predicted proteins | sample KBSSwiS12_FD_66589 | JGI IMG/M metagenome (GOLD analysis project Ga0068858, IMG submission 66589) | Switchgrass rhizosphere microbial communities from Kellogg Biological Station, Michigan, USA - KBS Switchgrass S1-2 | ecosystem: Host-associated > Plants > Roots > Rhizosphere > Soil ... | reverse complement strand
TCGAGCGCCTTGACGATGCGTGCATCGAGCCCGGGGTCGGGAATCGGCGCGGCCGCGAGCAGGGCGACGGCGGATCGCGCCGTCGCCACCATCTCCGCATCGGCGAGCCTCGAGCCGTAGGCGGTCCGCAGCATCGTCGTCACCTCCGCGCTCAGCGGCTCGGGCAGCGCCGTGATGTCGGCATCGCCGAAGCGATGCCCGAGCGCCCGTCCCTCGGCCGTTTCGGGCTCGACGAAGAGCTGGGCGATGCCGGCGTGCTGCAGCTCGAGCTGGTGCGGTCGATCGGAGGCGACGAACGCGCTCGCGAATTCGCGCCAGTCGCCGTTCTCGTCGCTGCGAAACCGACACGACGCATCGAACGGCAAGGTGATCTGGTGCGCGTGATGCGCGTGCCACTGCACCCGACCGCCCCCGCGCCCGATCCAGAGGCTGCCGCCCTGCCAGAACACGACGCGGCCGCGGGCGGTCACTCCGGATGCGCGGCTCGGCCGCTCGATCGTGCCGGGGATCGCGCGCGCGAGCCGGTCTGCAACGCGGCGGTCGTTCATCGCTGCGAGTCAGCCCTTCGTTCAAGTGCATCCGGCGACGGCGGCAGGGAATCTTCGCACACACGATCCGGCGGGCGCTCGACGGTGCTCGCGGTCGTGGCCTCGTGCTTGAGCCCCGCGCTCGCGCCCGGCGTGCGGCGGCGCTAGCGATCCCGCAGCGCCGCCAGCGCCACGGTGCTCCACGCGGTCGCGCCGGCGCCCTCGCCGCTGCTCTCGTCGCTCGCGATCTCCCAGCGCCAGTCGTCGCCAAGGCCGGCCACCGCGGCCGCATCGCGCGAAATCGTCAGGGCTGCGGCGGTCGACGGCAGCGTCGCGGGCGCTTTCTCGACGGCATCGATCGGCGCGCCGGCCACCGCGGTCGCTCCCGGACCGATCGCGCCGACGGCGATCCGGCCGACGTGGACAACGAGCGCGGTCCTCATCGCCAGCCCGAGCTCGCTGCCGAGCGCTGCCGCGAGGCGCTCGGCGTCGCACGCGATCCGCTCGGCGACCGCGAGCGCGCGGGCGACGGCCGCGGCGCGGTCCTCGCCGCGAAAGACGAGCAACCAGCTCGACGCGGAATGCCTGTGCGGCTCGACCGCCGCGGCCGCGGCGGCCGCGTCGACGATCGCGAACGCCCGCGCGAGCGCGTGCAGGGTGTCGTGCGCCGCAGCGCTCGTCGCCGCATCGCCGGGATCGAGGCGGACGTCGACGAGCAGCAGCGCCGCGTCGTGGTCGGCCGCCGCCTGCGAGGGCTGCGGCGCGGCGCGCGCAGCGGACGTTGCGACCGAGACGAGCGGCTCGACGGCGATGTCGGCGGTCGGACGCAGCTGGCACGCGAGACGGATCGCGGGGTCGTTCGGTGCGATGCGCTCGAGCACGCGTCGCTCGTCCGCCGCCGGCACCGGGCAGTGCGACGCTCCGCGCACGACGCGGACGCGGCACGTCGTGCAGCGCGCGCGGCCGCCGCACATCGCCGCGTGCGGGATGCCGAAGCTGCGGCTGGCCTCGAGCACGGTCCAGCCGCGCGGCACGCTCACCGTTCGCTGCGGATACTCGATCCACACGATCGAGCCAGCGCGGCGCTCGGCGACGCTGCGCCAGCTGCGGCCGACGCCGACGAACGCGATCAGCGCCAGGTAGACGACCAGCGCGCCTTCACGCGCCTCGCGCAACGTCGCGTCCTGCGGAGCCGTCGGCACGGTGCCCGAGCGCCGGACGTCGAGCTCGCGCGCCATGGTCACGAAGCCGACGGCGGCGAAAACCGGCAACAGCAGCGCCGCGGCGAAAAGGACGAGCTTCCAGCGCTGCCAGCTGCGGCGGTGCCCGAACGCATAGCGCAGGCCGAGGCAGCCGTGGATCCAGCCCGGCGCGAGCAGGCCGAGCGCGAGCCCGGAGGTGCCGTTCGCCCAGAGGCCGACGACGACGCGCGAGTACTCGGCGGCAAGCGCGAACCGTTCGAACGCGTAGCGGGTGGCGATGAAGTGGCCGATCAATGCCAGCGGCATCGTCACGCCGAGCACGATCCGCAGCCCCTGCAGCGGCGGCATGCGAAGCGTGCGCCGGTCGTAGACGGCAAGCAACGCCAGGCAGACGTGCACTGCGGCGGCGCCGTACAGCAGCAGCGTCCCCGGCGGGCTGTGCCAGAGCACGACCGTGACCCGCAAGGCGCGCTCCGCGAGATCGAGCGAGACCAGACCGAGCGCATGACACGACAGGTGCAGCGTCACGTACGTGAACAGCACGATCCCGCTCGTCAGGCGCAGATCGCGCCGCGTTCGCGGCATCCAGCGGCCGAGTGGATGGACGGTCGCGGGCAGGCTGGCGCTCATCGGTCGGAGCATGCCTGCAATCGGCGCCGAAGGGGCTGCGCGGTCGCCTGGTGTTCGCTGTTCGTGCTGTGCTGGCCGCTCGCGTTGCTGGCCCTCGTGCTGTGGCCGTTCGTGTGGCTGCTGTCGCTGCCTTTCCGGGTGATCGGCATCACCTTCGACGCCTTGTTCGCGCTGCTGCGAGCCGTCCTCCTGTTGCCGGCGCGGCTGCTAGGGCACCGCGGCAGGATTGCCTAGCGCCGGAGCCGGCTCGGCGAGGAACTCGCACAGCAGCCGGTGGAACTGGTGCACGCCGCGCTCGTGCGCCGGCGAATAGCGTCCGTTGCGATACAGCCGCGAACGCAGCCCGCGCTGGACCGACTCGACGGCGGCCTCGTCCTCGAGCTCGACCTGGTCGAGCGCTGCACCGGCGCCGCTGTCGGGACGACCGGCGTCGAGCACGTAGCCGCGGAACGTCACGCGCGTGCGATCGGGAGCGAGCGGCTCGACGACGTTGAGCGACAAGCCCCACGGATAGAAGTTCAGCATCAGGTTCGGAAACACCCACCAGTAGTAGGCAGCGACGCGCCTGCCGTGGTCGACGGCGCCCGGCGGCGGCACGAACGCGCCGTCGTCGCCGTCGCGCGCGAGCGCGAGCTGGAGGTTGCCGTAGTGTCCGAGCTCGTACGCGTAGCGCTGCACGTCGAGCGCCTCGTTGAGCGCCGGATGCAGGAACGGGATGTGCAGTCCCTCGAGATAGTTCTCGACGTAGAGCGCCCAGTGGGCGGCGATCTCGAAGGCACGGTCGCGCGCCGGGTCGTGGCGCAGCGTGCCGAGCGGCAGCCAGGCGAGCCGCGCGCGCAGGTCGGCGAAGAAGGCGTCGAACGGCGCCACGGGAGCGAGCGATGCGAACGCCTGCCCGGCGAACTCGTCGAGGGCGACGCGCGGCAGGTCGTCGGTGGCGGCGGGGAAGTCGCGTGCGCCGTCGAAGCCGGGCATGAACGTCATCCGACCGGCGAGGTCGAAGCGCCGCGAGTGGTAGCCGCAGCGGATCTGCTCGGCGCGACACGGCGCTCGCACGAGCAGGTTGCCGCGGTGCGTGCAGACGTTCGACAGGCAGCGCAGCTCGCCGCCGGCGTCGCGCGCGAGCAGGAGCGGCTCGGCGAGATGCCCGGGCAGCATCTCGCGCGGCGACAGCGATCCCGCGGCTGCGACGTCGTCGAGGCCGCCGAGCCACTGCCACGTGCGCGCGAACACGCGCTCGCGCGTCAGCGCGTGGATGGCGGGGTCGAGGTAGAACGCGCGCGGCAGCGTTCGTGCCAGCGCGACGTCGGGATCGATCGTGAACGCGAACGTCATGGCTTCCGGTCGGCGACCAGAATACCGCGCCTGCGTTCGGCGCCCGGCGCGCGGCGGCGCGGTCGCCCGCGACGGCACGCGGGCGACGGAGGCGGGCGGTCTACGCCTTGCGGCGCCGCCAGCCGATCAGCGCCAGGCCGGCACCGAGAAGGACAAAGGTCTCGGGCTCGGGAACGGCGGCGACCGCGCCGAACAGCCCGGCGGTCTCGCCGTTGATGCCGTCGGCGAAGTAGAGCGTGTTGGCGTTGCCGCCGTTGCCGGCGCCGCTGCCGAACATCAGACCCCAGAGTCCCCCTGGGGTGTTGCCGGCACCGACGTCGATCGGAATCGAGCCGCGGAACGCGCCGGTCGTCGCATCGAACGCATGGATGCCGCTGTTGGCGAAGCTGAAGTTGCCGACCAGAAGGTCGCCGCCGAACGGGCCGAATCCCGCCGGCGCGAGCGCGAGCCCCCACGGCGCCGCGAGCTGGCTGCCGCTGATCAGCGTCTGCAGGAAGCCTCCGCTCTCGTCGAACACGCTGACGACGCCTTGACCCGGCGTCGCCGCACGCTGCGCGTCGAGTCCGGCGGGCGCATAGGTCACGTAGACCTTGCCGCCGATGTCCTGGACGTTGAACGGCACGAAGCCGGCCGGAATGCTCGGGTCGGCGAAGCCGGCGCCGCTGACCGGTGCGAAGGTGCTGTCGAAGACGTGGATGGCGCCGCCCGCGCTGTCGGCGGCGTACAGGCGCGTGCCTGCGCTGTCGATCGCGAGCCCGGTGTAGACGGCGCCGGGAGTCGTGACCTTGATGGTGGATGCGAGGCCCCCGGCCCAGCCGGAGATCGTTCCGTTCAGGTTCGCGAACAGGAACCTGGCGGATGTGGTCGCGGTCGCGGGGTCGAGCCGGAACGACGCGGTGTTGGTGTTGTTGACCTGGCCGGTCGGACCCTGCGGGCCGGCGGCGGTCTTCGGAATGTCGACGAACCCCTGGTCGTTGACGCCGAGCACTTGGGTGACGTTGGTCACGCCCGTGATCGCATAGAGCGTGCTCGTGCTCTTGCCCTGGTTCGACGTCCAGAACGGGCTCATCGGCGATCTCGCGATGCCCCACGGGTTGATCAGCTGGGGATCGGTGATCGTCGCCAGCCCGGGCACGCTCGAGACCAGGTTGTGCTGCACGTACTGGGCGCTCGCCGGCGGCGCGTAGGCGAGCGCCGCGAGCGACAGCACGGCGGCGGCGCCGACCGGCCAGGCGTGCGAGAGAGCGGAAGACAGCAGGGTTCGCTTCACGTCGAAGTCTCCAATCGTTGTTGGTTGCGCGACCGCGCGTGCGTGGCACACACGCGAGGCCGCGTGACGTGGATGCCGACCGCGGCCAGGAAGGTTCAATCGGTCCTGTTGGCCCCAGGGCCAATGTCCCGCACCGAGCCCGCGCAGTACGCTTGATCGCGCCGAGGCCCGCCCGTGCGCGGACCCAGTCGTTCCGGAACGAGGATCGATGCCCGCGTTCACGACGAAGACGTCTGCCTGCGCGATCGCGCTCGCGCTGGCCATGCCGGCGCCGTTGCCGGTCGCGGCGCAGCAGCCGGCGCCGCCGTCGTCCGCGGCACCGGGCACCGCTTCGCCGGCGCCGTTCAGGCAGGTGGAGCTCGAGCAGCTCGTCGCTCCGATCGCGCTCTACCCCGATGCCCTGCTCGCGCAGGTGCTGATGGCCTCTACCCACCCGATCGGAGCAGAAGCTCGACTGGACGCACCAGCTCGGCGATGCCTTCCTCCGCCAGCAGGCGGAGGTGATGAAGGCAAGGTAGCGCCGGCGCGGACGCCCTGAGCCGGCTTGCAGCCCCGCCACGACACGACCGATCGTCGGCGCCGCCTCGCCCGGCGCTTGTCAAGGCGAGGCGCCGCGCGCCCAATCCGCGAGCTCGCAAGAAACCGTTCAGGAGGATCGGCGTGAAGGTTGTCGTTGTTCTGGCATCGATTGCGGTCGCAGCGATCTGTGCGCCGACGGCCGCCGCGGCGCAGACGCTGTCGTACGTGTTCGTGAACGACCGGATCGGCGCGCCCGGCGCGCAGACCGTCGAGCGCGGCGACGACGGCAGCTACGCCGTGAAGTTCATCTACAAGAACAACGGTCGCGGGCCCGAGCTCGTCGAGCGCTTCCGCCTCGCGGCCGACGGCACGTTCAGCGAATACCACGTCACCGGCACGTCGACCTTCGGCGCAACCGTCGACGAGCACTTCGAGCGCAAGGGCGACGCCGCCGCCTGGCGCTCGACCTCCGAGCAGGGCGCCGCGACCGTGTCCGGGCCGGCGCTGTACGTGCCGCTCAACAGCTCGTACGCGCCGACGAGCGTCTTCATCGGCGCGCTCGCGGCGCTGCGCGACGGCGCGATGAAGCTGCTTCCCAACGGCACGATGCGGATGGGCAAGCTCGACGAGGTCGAGGTGCGCAAGAGCGACGGCTCGCGGCAGCGCGTGCAGCTGCTCGCGCAGACCGGCATCGGCCTGCAGCCGTCGTTCCTGTGGGCCACCGTCGGACCGTCGCCGCGCCTGTTCGCGGTGCTCGATCTCCAGGAGGAGATGTTCATCGAAGCGGGCTGGGAGGAGAACCGCAAGCTGCTCGAGGATCGCCAGCGTGCCGCCGAGCGCGACGCGCTGCGCGAGCGCGCCGAGCGCCTGCGCCATCGCCTCGCCGGCCTGACGGTGATCCGCAACGCCCGCGTCTTCGACAGCGAGCAGGCGACGATCGCTGCGCCGTCCGACATCTACGTGCTGCGCGGCCGCATCACCGAGGTCGTGCCTGCAGGCTCGGTCGACCGCGACGCCGACACCGAGATCGACGCCGCCGGCCGGGTCGTCATCCCGGGCCTGTTCGACATGCACGGCCACGTCTGGCGCTGGAACGGCGCGCTCGACCTCGCCGCCGGCGTCACCAGCGTGCGCGACATGGGCAACGACAACGCCGCGATGCAGAGGATGCTCGACGACATCCCGGCCGGTCGCCTGCTGATGCCGCAGATCGTGCCGTGCGGCTTCCTCGAAGGCCGGAGCCCCTTTTCCAGCTCGTTCGGCTTCACCGTCGGCACGCTCGAGGAAGCGAAGCGCGCGGTCGACTGGTACGCCCAGCGCGGCTACCCGCAGCTGAAGATCTACAACTCGTTCCCGAAGGAGATCCTGCGCGACACCGTCGCCTACGCGCACGCCCGCGGCATGCGCGTCAGCGGCCACGTCCCCGCGTTCATGCGCGCCGCCGAGGTGATCGAGCAGGGCTTCGACGAGATCCAGCACGTCAACCAGGTGCTGCTCAACTTCCTCGTGACGCCGACGACCGAGACGCGGACGATCGAGCGCTTCAGGTTGCCTGCGGACAAGGTCGCCGAGCTCGACTTCGACTCGCCGGCGGTGCAGGAGTTCGTCGCCCTGCTGGCGCGCCGCCGGATCGTCATCGATCCGACGCTGACGACGCTCTACCTGATCCGGCACCGGCAGGGCGAGTTGTCGGCGCCCTACGCGCCGGTCGCCGAGCACCTGCCGCCCGACGTCCGTCGCTGGCTCCTCGTCGGCGAGATGGACATCCCCGACGCCGCGACTGCGGCGCGCTACCAGCGCTCGTACGCGAAGATGGTCGAGTTCGTCGGTCGGCTGTACCGCGCCGGCGTTCCCCTCGTCGCCGGCACCGATTCGATTCCCGGCTTTACGTTGCAGGCGGAGCTTGCGCTCTACGTCGAGGCCGGCCTGACGCCGGCGCAGGTGCTTCGGATCGCGACGCTCGACGGCGCCAGGTACACCGGCACGATCCACGAGCGAGGCAGCATCGCGCCGGGCAAGCTCGCCGACCTGGTGCTGCTCGACGGCGACCCGACCGCCGACATCGCCAACCTGCGCAAGGTGGCGCTCGTCATCACGCAGGGCCACTGGCTGTCGCCGAAGGCGATGCACGAGGAGATCGGAATCGCGCCGTTCGTGGTCACGGTTCCGGAGGTGCGCTCGCGCGCGCGCTGACTGCTGTCGCGACGGCGGGCGCGCCGGCCGGCTCGCCCAGGTTCTGCATCAGCCGGTTCGCCCAGCCGAAGATCGCGACCGCGTGGAGCAGGTCGATGATCTCCTCGTCGCCCATGCCGAGCGCGCGCAGCGGCGCGATGTCGGCGGCGTCGAGCGCGCCCGGCCGCTCGGTGACGGCGATCGCGAAGCGCGCGATCGCGCGCTCGCGCTCGCTCGTTCCTGCCGACCGCGGGTCGTCGAACACCTGCTCGACGGTGTCGCTGCGCTTGGCGAGCTGCTCGAAGCGCTGCGCGTGCACCGACGTGCAGTAGACGCAGCCGTTGGTCACCGAGACGACCATCGCGCCGAGCTCGCGCTCCGCGCGCGGCAGGCCCCCGGGCGCGTACATGATCGCGTTGTACGCGGCGGAGCGGTGGCGCAGCATCAGCGGCTGGTGCGCGAGCGTCAGGTAGTACGGCGACGTGCGCGACTGCGGATGGCTCTCGTCGAGCACCTCGAGCTGCAGCGGCGTCGCGTCGGCGAGCTGCAGCGGACGGAGCCACGAGCGCCACTCGAGCGTCTCGTCGGTGAAGCCGTTGCGGCGGATCATCGCGCCGCCTCCTGCGTGCCTGCGCGCATCGCCCGCAGCCCGGCGACGACGCGCAGCTGGTAGGAGAGGAAGGCGACGAGCTGCGCGAGCGCGACGATCGCGGCGTCGCCGAGCCCGGCTTCGTGCAGTCGCTCGAGCGCGGCACGGTCGCCGCCGCGCGGGCCCGTCGTCAGCGTCGCCGCGAAGGCGAGCATCGCCGGCAGCGCGGGCGACGACGACGGCGCGTCGCGAGCGGACGCAGCCGAGAGGAGCTGCTCGTAGTGGCGCGCGAGCGTCGCCGCACCGGCGACCGTGCAGACGTGCGCGGCGATGCGAAGCCGGTCCGCGGTCGAAACGCCTGCGACCGGTTGCTGCAGCAGCGCGTCGTGGCTCGCCTCCGTCGCCTCGACGACCTTGGCGCGGAAGCGCCGCGCCGCGTGCAGCGGGTCGCCGGGCGCGAGACCGGCGGCGCGGTCGATCACGTCGAGGTCGTCGTCGGCGCTGCGCATGGCGATTCGTTGCGGCGTTGGTCGGCGCGCGATGTTCGCACGGGGCGGCGCCGCCTGCCCGCGGCAGCCTCGGCGAACGCGTTCGCGATCAGGCGATTGCCGATCAGCGCGACGTCTTCGTCGGGTCGGTCGGGCTCGGCAACGGCTCCGCGACCCACTCGTCACCGAGGATCTCGGGCTCGGCGTACGCCTGCATGCGCGCGTAGTGGGTCTCGATGTCCTCGTTGTAGAGCAGCGCGGCGAGCGTGTCGGCGAAGTGCAGCGCGCCTTCGCTGATCGCCGGGATGTCGCCGGTGACGACGCCGAGCGAGAGCGTCGCCGGATAGGTCAGGGTGTGGACGCGCTCGAGGCCGGGGCAGCGTGCGCCGGCGCGCAGCTGGAACTCGAAGGCGTCGCCGAGGTCCGGGCTTTCGGCGAGCTCCTCGTCTTCCTCGCCCGCCGGCGGCGTGTAGCGGTCCTTCCACACGCGGATGCACGGCGCGATGTGGCGCAGCATCGGCCGCTGCTTCCAGTCGACCTGGAAGCCGGTGCCGAAGATCAGGAAGTCGAGCTCGATCGGCCCGGCCGACGTGCGCACGTCGAGCGCGCCGCGCGCGTTCTCCGCGGCGCCGAGCGTCGCGACGCCGAGGTGGAAGTGCGCGTTCGCGAAGCGTGCGACGCGCTGCGTGCTGTTCCTCGGCGGCGGCACCTGCGCGACGTTGATGTAGTGGCGGATGCGCCACTTCCAGTCGTCGGCAAGGCGCGCGAAGCCCTGCACGAAGCCCGGGTTGCCGGCGCCCTTGCCCTTGTTGATGCGCGGCAGGTCGGTGCGGCGGATCAGCAGGTGCACGCTGGCGGCGCCGCACTCGAGCGCGGTGGCGGCGCTGTCCATCGCCGACGCGCCGCCGCCGATGACGCCGACGCGCAGCCCGCCCAACGCGGCGTAGTCGTTGTCGTCCGACGAGTGCGCCCAGCGCGTGCGCGGCAACGCTTGCGCCCAGGCCGGCAGCACCGGCCCGCCGAGGCCGGCGCGGCCGGTGGCGAGGAGGACGTGGCGCGCGAAGACGCGCAGGCCCGTGGGTGGCTCTTCGATCGTCGTCGTCGCTTCGAGCGTCAGCTCGACGACGCCGTCGGCGCGCGGGACGATGTCGGTGACGCGACGGTCGTTGACGACCGGCAGCGCGAGCGCCTTGCGGTACCAGCGCAGATAGTCCATCCATTGCAGGCGCGGGATCTTGTCGACCGCGTCCCACGCTTCGCGGCCGAACTGCGCCTCGAACCAGGCGCGGAAGGTGAGCGACGGGATGCCGAGCGCCGGCCCCGCGAGCTGCTTGGGGCTGCGCAGCGTCTCCATGCGGGCGGTCGTCGCCCACGGGCCTTCCCAGCCCGCGGCCGCTTCGTCGTAGGCGACGACCGTGATGCCGCGCTGCACGAGCGCGGCGGCGACCGCGAGCCCGGTCATGCCGGCGCCGACGATCGCGACGTCGACGACCGGCTCGCCGTCGCGCTCGAGCTCCGGCGTCCAGCGCGGCGCCGGCAGCTGCAGGAACGCGAGCTCGTCGGCGAGGCGCGCCTCGAGTGCCGCGAGGCCCTCGACCATCACTGGGCCTGGATCTTCGCCTCGCGCACCACGCGACCCCACTTCTCGGTCTCGTCGGCGATCGTCTTCGCGAGCTGCTCGGATGTGCCGCCGAGCGTCGAAACCCCGATGTCGGCGAGGCGCTTCTTCACCGCCGGGTCGGCGAGCGCTTCGTTCGTCGCGGCGTTCATCTTCTGGAGCACGGCACCCGGCGTTCCCTTCGGTGCGAGCAGCGCGAACCACGTCGACGACAGCAGCCTGGGCTGGCCGAGCTCGGAGGTGGTCGGCACGTCGGGCAGCCCGGGCGAGCGCTGCGGCGCCATCACCGCGATCGCGCGCACCTTGCCGCTCTTCACCTGCCCTGCGATTCCGGGGATCAGCTGGAACATCAGCTGGATCTCGCCCGCGATCAGGTTGGTCGTCGCCGTTCCCGGCGCGTTGTACGGCACGTGGAGCATCTGCGCGCCGGTCTCGCGCATGAAGAGCTCGCCGGCGAGGTGCATCGAGCTGCCGATCCCGGTCGAGCCGAAGTTGAGCTTGCCCGGATTCGCCTTCGCGTAGCGCTCGAACTCGGCGAGGTCCCTGGCCGGGATGTCGTTGTTGACGACGAGGATGTTCGGCACGTCGGCGACGAGGACGATCGGCACGAAGTCCTTCTGGGCGTCGAACGGCAGGTTCTTGTAGAGCGACTTGTTGACGGCGAGCGTGCCGGCCCAGCTGAAGAGGAAGTGGTAGCCGTCGCCCGGCTCCTTGGCGGCGGCGGCAGCGCCGATGTTGCCGTTGGCGCCGGCCTTGTTGTCGATCACGAAGGTCGTGTTGAGGCGCTTCTGCAGCTCCTCGGCGACGATGCGCGCGATCGTGTCGCCGGTGCCGCTGCCGCCGGGAGCGGGGACGATGAGCTGGATCGTCTTGCCGGGCTGCGGCCAGTCCTCGCCGCGCGACGGCCCGGTGACGAGGAGGCAGAGCAAGCCGAACGCTACTGTGAAGGGAAGACGTCGTGACATCGGTGCGCCTGGGGTTGAATGCGTCGGACGCGATGTTGGCATGTCGCTCACTTGCCGCTGCGGTACGTGGCCTTCCACAGCCG
>Ga0068858_100006474_pt1 | contig 11399 bp, 11 predicted proteins | sample KBSSwiS12_FD_66589 | JGI IMG/M metagenome (GOLD analysis project Ga0068858, IMG submission 66589) | Switchgrass rhizosphere microbial communities from Kellogg Biological Station, Michigan, USA - KBS Switchgrass S1-2 | ecosystem: Host-associated > Plants > Roots > Rhizosphere > Soil ... | reverse complement strand
GGGCGAAGCCGGGGGCCTCCGCGCGGCGCACGAGATCGCCGGTGCGATAGCGGAGCAGCGGGCAGGCGGTGCGGCCGAGGGTGGTGAGGACGAGTTCGCCGGTTTCACCGGGGGCGACTGCTTCGCCAGTTTCCGGGCGGACGATCTCGGCGAAATAGGAGTCCTCGATGATTTCCAAAAGATCGGGGCGCTGCGGAGTCTGATAGGCGACGGGGCCGACTTCGGTCATGCCGTAGTGATCGAGCACGTCGGCGCCGTGCCAGGCGGCACTGATGCGCTGGCGCACCTCGGGAACGCTGCCGCCGGTCTCGCCGGCCACGATGATCTTCTTCACCGCGGCCTCGCGGAGATCGATGTCTTCCTTCGCCGCGGCTTGGGCGAGATGCAACGCATAGGTAGGGGTGCAGCAGAGCACCGTGGCGCGGTGCTGGATCATCGCGCGGACACGCGCGGCGCTGCCGAGACCACCGCCGGGGATGCCGAGATAGCCGGACTTGGCGGCAGCGTCGAAGGCGGTCCAGAAGCCGAGGAAAGGGCCAAAGGAAAAGGCGAAATAGATACGGTCCCCGGGAGCCAGGCCAGCGGCGCGGTAGACAGTGGACCAGTTGCCGAGCATCCATTCCCAGCTTTCGGGCGTGTCGAGAATGACAAGCGGGCGCGCGGTGGTGCCGCTGGTCTGGCAGAAGCGGGTGTAGCGCTCGAGCGGGTAGCTATGATTGCTGCCGTAGGGCGGGTGCGCGGCCTGGTCGACGACGAGGTCCTGCTTGTGTGTAAACGCGACGCGCCGGGAGAATTCCTCCAGCGAGGCGAGGGCGCGGACGTCCACGCCCTCGGCGGCGAGGCGCCGGGAATAGAAGCGATTGCCCGGCGTGAGTTCGGCGAGCAGCGCGCGCAAACGCTCGATCTGGCTCATGCGGCAGGGGGTGCTGCTCCGCGAAAGGTGATTTCCGCCCTACGCCTTTTGCTCGGCGACGACCGGCGCGGCGGGCTTCGGCGCATGCGAAGGGCCGGGCTTGTATTTCGTCACCAAGGCGCCACCGCAAACGGCGAGGAGGATGCCGAGCCAGAATTGTATCGGGACGCTGCCAATACCGTTGGCCGGTGGCTTCACGATAAGCGAGATGATCGCATTGATGACCAGCGCACCGGAGAAGACGATGGTCATGACGACCGCAGGATTACCCTTGGCGCCGAAGGCAAGGAGCACGCCGAGCGCGCCGATGGCGCCGACGATGCCGGCGACCAGCGACAGGACCATGCCCTTGACGGGGTAGTCCCAATTCGCCCCGCTGAGCACGAGGATGAGCAGGGGCGCGAGGACGGCGGCGAGGAAGTAGGCGATGCCGACGAAGAGGAAGGCCTTCATGCGGCCATTGGCCGGGTCGTGCATGTTTTCGGAACCCGTGGCGAGGAAGATGCCGTAGGTGCCCCAGCAGAGCACGGTGAGCAGGGCAAACGAAAGCCAGGTGGCGGAGGATTGGGATGCGGTGGTCGGTGACATGTGGTGTGTAGGGTAGAGTAATCAGGCCGCGACGGGGGGTCTTAGCAATTCCGGCGGGGCGGCGGAGATTTTCGCGCGGATACGGTCGGGGATAAGGACGGGGACGAGCTTGCCGGAGTCTTTATCCACGGTGGCGCAGACGGCGGCGACGCTGCCGCGGGCGACTTCGATGCCGTCGGCGACCTTGCGGAAAAGGAACTGGTAGCGAATCGAGCGGCTGCGGACCTCGGCGACGACGAGATGAATCTCGACTTCCTCCTCGAAGCGCAAAGGGGCGCGGTAATCGCACGCGGCGCTGACCCGCGGCCAGCCGATGGTCGCGTCGTCGTGAAGCCCATGAATGGTGAAACCGAGCGAACGAAAAAAAGCGTGCTCGGTGGATTCCATCATGCGGAAAAAATTCGAAAAGTGCACAATGCCCGCCATGTCGGTTTCCGCAAATTCGACGCGGTGAGTGTGCTTGAATTCGTAAGGCATTGCGGCGGAACTTAATGGACGGGCTGCGGCGCGTCGATCATTTCGCGTGTGATGGCGGTGAGGCGTTCCGCGAGGCGGGCGATGGTATATTCGCGCTGGACGGCGGCGCGTCCACTGGCGCCGAGGGCTCGGGCCTCTTTCGGCGCAATGAGGAGGGATTCGAGGGCATCGGCGAGGCGCTCAGCATCGCCGGCGTCATTGCCCGCCAGAGTAAAAAGCCGGCCGCCACCGGTACTCTCGACGAGCTCAGGGAAAGCGGCGACGTTCGGCAGGACCACGGGCACGCCAGCGGCGAGCGCCTCGATGACATACATGCCGAAGGCTTCGCCGTAGGTGGCGGGAACGGAGAACAGGGTGAGGCCTTCGAGAAAGGCGATCTTATCTTCGCGGCTGACGTTCGGGCGCCACTCGACGTCCTGCTCGCAGCCGGCGGTGCGGAGGCGGGCCTGGAGGGTTTCGACGTAGCGCTGGTCGTGCTCGGTCATGGAGCCGGCGCAGCGGAGTTTCGCCTGGGGAAACCGGCCGCGCTTTTTCAAGGTGATGAAGGCGTCGACCAGGAGGCCGAGGCCTTTTCCCGGGATGAAGCGCGCAAGATAGCCGATGATCTGCGGCGGGGGCTCGGGGGCGGCACCGTAGCCTTCGAGAGAGATGCCGTTGGGCACAACCTGGATGCGCTGTTCGCGTTCGGTGGCGTTCCAGCCGAGGCGCTGGGCCATGAGCTCGGCGAAGTATTGGCTGGGAGCGATCCAGCGATCGGCATCGCGCATGCGCTCGCCCAGGAGCGTCCAGACGCGCTCGCTCCATGGGGAGCCGAGGCCGTCGATGAAGGCGTCTTCGCCTTGTAGAAATCCGAGGACGGGCACGCCGAGTTCGGCCTTGATGCGGCGGGCGAGGCCGGCCTGAAGTGCGGTGGAGAGCCAGATGGCATCGGGCCGGGCGTGCCCGCGCAGCCAGGCGATGAGTTCCTCGATTTCGGTGGCCTGGTTGCCGAGTTCGCCGCGCAACATGGAGAGAGTCATCTCCGCGACGTCGGGGCCGCCAGTGCGAGCGGCGGCCTTGCCGGCGACGAGGCGCAGTAGGGCGCGATGGGAAAGCAGGCGGTCGATCCAGCGGGGCATGTGGCGCAACCACGGAATTTTTTCCCGGAGATAAGTGCTGACGCCGCCAAAGAAGATCGGGGTGTCGGGGCTGGCGGCGTCTTCGTCAAGCGTAAGCGGGAGATACATCGGCAGCATGAGGGCGTCATGGCCCTGCCGGTGGAGTTCCTTGGCGAGGGCATTGTCGCGCATGCAAACGCCGCAGTGGTAGCTGCCGGTGCCGGGCGTGAGCAGGACGATCTTCATCGGGAAAATTACTGGCCGCGCAGATCGTAGCAGATAAGGCGGGGCCGGGTGCCGTTGGCGCCCGCTTCATTCTGGCAGATGAAGAGCCGGCCCTCGCTGAGGGCGGGGGCCGTCCACGACTCCGGGGCGTGGAAGAGCTTCGCGGCGGCGGTGATCTTCGCGCCCTTGCGCGAGAGATCGAGCCACGCAAGGTCGCCATTTTCGCCGAGGCAGAGGAAACCGCCATCGGCCCGCAAGAGGGAGCCTCGCTGGAAGCGGCCGCCGAGGTCGTCGCGCCAGAGCTCGTTGCCGGAAGCGACGTCGTAGCAGACGAGCGCGGCGTTTTGCTGGTGCTGGCCGGCGAAGCCAAAATAGCAGCCGTCGTGAGGCACGGCGGACATGAGGTAGGTGTCGAACTTGCGGGCCCGCCAGGCGACTTTCGCGGTGAAATCGGGCGCGATCTCCACGCATGCGCCACCTTCCGTGTAGGCCTCGGCGACGAAGACGCGATTGCCAGATACAACCGGAGCGGAAATGCTGACACTGGCGAACATGCGCGCGCGATGCGGGGTGGCGCTGAGCACGGTACCATCGGCGGCATCGATTACGAGCAGGCCGCCGGTGGGTGGGTCGTCCATGCCGCCCTGGAAAGCGAGCACGCAATCGCGGCCGTAGAATTTCGCGGGCACGGGCGAGGAGTAGCTCGATCCCCAGGCGTACTTCGCGGCCCAGAGTTCGCGACCGGTTTGCTTGTCGAGCGCGACGACGGATTTTTGATCTTCGGTGCCGAGCGGGACGATCAACTTGTCGCCCATCACGAGCGGGGTGCCACCCTGGCCGAAAAAGGTGGGAAGCAGCTTGTACTCGCTGGCGAGTTCGCGTTTCCATTTCACGGCTCCGGTGGCGAGGTCCAGCGCCTGGAGCGTGCCCTTGATGCCGAGGGTAAAGACGAGGCTGCCGTCGATGACCGGAGCGGTGCGCGGGCCGGGACCGGCGCCGAACTGCGCCTGGTAATCCGCAGGATAGCTGACGCGCCATTGGCGCGTGCCGGTGGCGATATCGAGACAATCGATGACTTCATTCCCATCGAGCGCATGAAACAAAACGACGTGGCCGCCGGCGATGACCGGGCCGGTATGGCCATCGCCTTTGGCATATTCCCAAACCTTGTGCGGGCCTTCCTTCGGCCATTCGTGGAGGAGTTTCGTTTCCGGGGAAGCGCTGTCGTTGTTTGGCCCGAGATAACGCGGCCAGTCCGCGGCGCGACTGGCCGCGGTCATCAGCACCAGCACTGCGATCTTCGAAAGCAATCGGCCCGCGATCATCTATGATTGGGCCGCGTCGGCCGGCCGCAGAACTTCCACGATGCGCGCGAGGACCCGGTCGTTATCGCCGAGCAGGACATTGCACCGTCCGTAAAACTCGCCCGCGTCCGGCACGCGAAAGACGCGCTGCATCACCGCATCAGCGCCGAGCTTGATGAAACCCTTTGGCTCGCTGCGATAGCGAATAGCGAAGCGGTTGAGGAGCCCGCCGAGCGGAAGGTGCTGCTCGAGGATGAGGCGCCGCAGTTCGCCGTCGAACGCGCTGAGATCGATCTCGATGGCTCCATATTCCACGGGAAGATCGGTCTGCTCGATGTGCAGTACGACTTCGCGGCGATAGACCTCCGGGGTGTGCTCGCGATGGAGAACTTCGAGGACAATGTCGCCGCCCCAGAACTTTTCGAGGCGCGAGGTCATGTCGCCATTGTGCACGAGCAGGCGGTGATACGGCTCGGGCACGGCAGCGCCATCGAGCACAGCGTACTCCGGCAGGGCGTGGCCGCCCGTTTGCCAGAAAAGCGTGAGCGGATAGAGCAGCTCGGTTTCGTGCGCGGTGATCATACGTAACGGGGGCCGCGGTGTTGGGGCAGGAAGAAGGCGTGGAGCAGCGTGTCGACCTTGAGCAAGGCTTCGCGCGTAAGCACGATCCACTCACCCTCGGTGGTCAGAAGGTTGCGCCCACGCAGATCTTCAAACTCCTGGCTGAAGCGCTCGGCGAGGTTCACCCTGAATTTATCCCGGAAGTACTGGAGACTCACGCGTCCCAGTTTCATTTGCAGGATGAACTCGCGGATCATGCGCTCTTCCTCAGTGGTCGTCATGGCGCGCGAGATGGGCAGCTCGCCGCTCTGGATCGCCTCGAGGTATTGCGAGAACTCGTTGATGTTTTGGAAATGCGTACCGGCGATGTGGGAGAAGGAAGCCACGCCGAGGCCGATGAGGTCCGCGCCGCTCCAGAGCGCATCGCGATAGATGAACTTCGTCTTTTGCGGATCGCGCACCGCGGTGTAGCCGCTGGTGACGGTGTAGCCGACCTTTTCCATTTCGCTGAACGCGTAGTCCACCCAGGCGCGCTTGGTGTGCCAGTTGGCCACCGGGGCGGTGAGTTTGCCCTCGGCCTTCATGTCCTTGTAGATGCCCGTATTGTAGGGCACTTCCATTTGGTAGATGGTCACGCTGTCCGGGAGCAGCTCGATGGTCTTGCGGACGTTCTCGCGCCAATTCTCCTCGGTCTCCTCGACCATGCCGGAGATGAGATCGATATTGATCTGCGGGAAGCCGATGGAGCGCGCGAAATTGTAAGCGCGATAGATTTCTTCGGTGCGATGCGCGCGGCCATTAATCTCGAGGATGTGACTGTCGAAATTTTCGACGCCCAATGAGAGGCGGGTTACGCCGATCTCGCGAAGCGCGCTGAGCTTCGCCTCGGTCAGCGTGCCAGGCTCCGCCTCGAAGGCGACCTCCTCGGCTTCGTCCCACGGCAGCAGGGCCTTCATGCGATCGGTGAGCGATTTCAACTGCGAAACCGACAGATAGCTCGGCGTGCCGCCGCCAAAGTAGATGAAATGCGGCTTGCGCCCGCGGATAAGCGGCGAGTGGGCGTAGATTTCGAATTCGGCTATGCCGGCATCGAGGTAACGCTTGATCTCATCGGCGTTCTTGTCGGTGTAGACGCGGAAGTAGCAGAAGTGGCAGCGCTTCCGGCAAAACGGCACGTGGAAATAGACACCGAGCGGCACGCCCGGCTTCTGCGGCTGGTCGAGGAGGCCGCGCACGGTCTTGGCGGTTTCGGCGTCCCAGTAGGAAAATGGCGGATAGTTGGCGACGAAGTAATTACCGACCTCGGTTTCGTCGTGTTTCTTTTCTTGTTCGAGAATTTCGAGGACGTCGTGGCTCATGGTTTCGCGGGTGTTGCAGGTTTACCGAATGCGTAAAGATTTCCGTCCTCGGCACCGACGATGACGAGGCCATCGGCAGCGGCAGGCGAGGCAGTGACAGCGGCGCCGATCTCGTATTCCCAGCGCTCTTTGCCGTCGGCGAGATTGACGCAGTAGAGGCGGCCATCCTCGCACCCGACAACAATCGCGTCGCCGCAAATGATGGGCGAGCTATCCACCTGGCCGCGGGCGTCAAATTTCCACACGCCATTGCCCGTGGCGCGGTCGATGCAATGCAGGCGCTTGTCTCGTCCGCCGATGATCACGCGGTCCGCCGTGAGAGCGGCCGAGGAAAAATACGGGAAATTCCGGTCGCGGTATTTCCATTTTATCTCACCGCCTTTCGAGCCATTCGGATCGAAGGCCAGGACGAGGTTGCCGTAATTACCGACATAACCGAGGCCATCCATGATGGCCACCGAGGAGGCGATGTAGGCGTCGGAATCGATCTGCCGGAGCTCCTTGCCGTCGCTCAATTGCAGCACGTGAATGAAACTGTCGCAGCCGCCGAAGACGATTTCCCCTGTGGAGAAAATGGCGGGTGAACCGTTGATGTAATTGTCCGTCGCGTGGGTCCAAACCACTTTGCCCGTGGCCGCATCGACGCAATGCAAATTCGTATCGTAGCTACCGATGAGCAGCCATTCGCCGTCGCCGTTGGGATTCTTCGCGTAATTCGCGCCGCCGAGCACCTTGTCGCCGGTCTCGTATTTCCACTTCAGTTTGCCCGTCGCGGCCTCGAGCGCGTAGACGTTGCCGTCGCTGGAGCCCAGATAGACGACATCGTGCAGCACGAGCGGGGTCGCCTCGATGCTCGCCTCGGTCTTGAATTTCCAGAGCTCCTTGCCGGTCGCGAATTCGACGGCGTGGATCATGCCGTCGTCGTCTCCGACAAAGACACGTCCGCCCACGATCGCGGCGCCACCCTTGATCGGTTTGCCAGCGGAAAAGGTCCATGCAAGATCGGGCTTGGCCGGAGCAGGCATGTCCGCACGGCCTTGCAATTGCGGTCCTCCGCGGTGCATGGGCCAATCGGCGCCATGGGCGACGGCCGCGAGCGCAAGGATGGCGACGAGCATCTTCATCCGAAGACCTCTTCGTAAAGCCGTTCGAAATCGGGGGCGTCGATTTTCCGGGGATTGAAACCCGCGGTCCACTGCTGCGCAGCTTCCTTGGCGAGTTCCGGGAACTGCTTGGGGTCGATACCGTATTGGGCAAGGCCTTCGCGCATTTTGGCAACATCGAGCAGCACTTCCAATTCCGCCACGAATTCCTCGATCGGGCCGAGGTCCGCCGCCTCGCTGAGCTCCATGTAGCGCTCGTGCGCCAGGGGATCGCGCGCGTTGAAGCTGATCACCGCCGGGAGCATTAATCCCACCGCCTGCCCGTGTACCACACCGAAACGCGCGGTCAGCGGATTGGCCGCGGAATGCGCCGCGCCGAGCATGCTGTTTTCGATCGCCGTGCCGGCAAAAGCCGCACTGAGCTGCATCATGCCGCGCGCCTCGAGGTCCTGCGGATCGCGCAAGACGCGCTCCAGCCCGCCGAGGCAAAGCCGGAAGGCTTCGCGGGAATAGATTGCCGAGAGAGGCGTGCGCTTTTTGGTGACGGCCGTTTCGATCGCATGCACGAGCGTATCGATGCCGGTGCAGGCCGTGACGCGCGGCGGTTGCGAGACAGTGAGGAGCGGATCGAGGATCGCCACCTTCGCCGCGGCCTTGGGATCGCCACAGGCAATCTTCAGGTGCGTCTGGTCATCGGAAATCAAGGCGAAGGATTGGCATTCGCTGCCCGTGCCGGCGGTGGTGGGAATCGCAATCAACGGCAACATCGGCTTCGTCGCCTTACCGACGCCCCAATAGTCCTTCATCTGCCCGCCATTGGTGAGGATGAAGTTCGTGCCCTTGGCCGTGTCCATGCTGCTGCCTCCGCCGAGGCCCACGATCAGGTCGATCCCGGCCGCACGGGCGACAGCAACACAACGATCGACATCCACCGTAGTGGGGTTTTCGCGTACTTCGTCGAAAATGGTGACATGCAAGCCGGCGGCCTCGATGAAACCGACGGCACGCGCTGGATGCCCGGCCGCGACGATGCCTTTGTCAGTCACGAGCAGGACGTGCTTCGCGCCCATCTCGCGGGCCAGTTCACCCACCCGCTCGATGGTGTCCTCGCCGAAAATCACCCGGGTACGGGGATTGAAATCGAAGCCTTGCAGCCCGGGAGTGGTGCCGGAATTACGGGAGGTGGCGTGCATGATCAGGAAAGTTGGATCGCCCGGGTCAGAATGAAATCGTCCATTACGAATCCGCCGCCGATGTCGAAAACGGCGGAGCGCTCGACAACGTAACCGGCGCGCTCGTAAGCGCGAATGGCCCGGGCATTCTGTTTGTTGACCTGCAACCAGACCTGTCGGGCGCCATGTTGCGCCGCCACCGAATGCACGCGGTCGAGCAATTGCTGCCCCAAGCCGAGGCCTTGCTGTTCCGGCAGCAGGTAAAGCTTGTTGAGTTTCAATCGCTTCGCCTGCGATTCCAGGGTGCAGGAGTGGAAGCCGATCAATTCCCCATCAAGCCACGCCGTTTCCCAAATCGTACCCTCCCCCATCTCACGGGCGATCGCCTCCGGCGCGTACATCCACCGGAGCATGTAATCAATCTGCGCGGGCGTGAGCAGCGCGGCGTACGATTCGCGCCAGATGCGCTCTGCCAGCGCCCGCAATGCCGGAATCTCCGCCTCACTCGCGGAGCGAATCGCGAGGGAAGCTGCCGGGCGTGCGAGGGTGGGCATGTCGTTTCTGGGATTTACCAGCCCCGTTCAATCGAGCGCCGGCGGTAGAGGAACTCAAACATGTTGCCCTCGTGCGGCTGGTCCCACGAGATCTTCATCGTCGAAACCGGGCCGATGTTGAGGCGCTCGATCTCCGGGAAGGCCTGGATCTGCTCGATGAACGCTTCGTCCTTGGTGATCGCGGACACGGAGAGCGAATAGCCGATCTTGCTCAACATCTCGGACTGCGGGCACTGCACCACGCTGGCGTAGGGGCAGAGGTATTCCTTGTTCGCCAGCGGGTGGGCGAAGCTGTCGCACTGGATGATCGTGGGGCGCAGATACACACCGCCTTCAAACTCCACCTTGCGCGGGCCATTGCGATACTTCGCCGTGGCTTCGACTGCTCCGGGAGTCTTCAGGCCGTCCTCGATTTGCGCATCGATGAAGTCCGCCATTTTCAGATTCGCGAAACCGCTGAGCCTCGCCTCGGGGTCGTCGTTCCGAGTCGGCGCAATGGGACCGAGCTTCTGCGCGAGGGCGTCGGCAATCTCGGGCGCGTATTTCGGCACCACGATGGCGCTGGCATTGATGCACGAACGGCCGCCGTTATCGGAAATGCTCGCGGCCATCACGTCGATGTAGTCGCGCCAATTCTCGATCTGGTCGTCACCAACGATGAATTTGCTCCAGCCGGGGCCGTGCAACTGGATGGCGGGATTGTTGGCGTACTGCGCCATCGTCGACTTGTCGCCGAAGATCAGCGAACGGCCGCAAGTCTTCAAAATCTCGGCCGCGCCTTCGTGGTCCGTCGGGTAAAAGCCGAATGCTTCCGCCGGGATGCCCGCGGCAATGAACGCCTGGATCAAGCGGAACGGCGTCCACGGTTCATCGCGGCCGGGCTTGATCACCACCGGCGTCTTAAGCGCGATAGCGGGAAGCCAGAGCGAATTGACGGCCGGCGAATTGCTCGGCATCACGAGCCCGAGCGCCTGGCAGGTGGGGAAAAAGGAAAGCTTGGTCCCGAATTGCTCGCCAAATCCGGAATCGATGATCGAAAGATCGAGCCCGCGAGAGAGACCGTTGAGCACCTCGCCGAGATGGGTCAGCGCGTAGTGAATCTTGGTCATGTTGCGCCGCACCATGACGTGCGGCAGCCCGCTGGTGGCGCTCAGCGTGGCCACATATTGGTCCGCCGACTGGGTGTGCCCCTTGTCGCCTAGGGGCAGCGTTCCATTGAGGAAAAGCTCGCCGGCCTTGGAGCACATCTCGATGAGCTGGGCGACCGTGAATTTCTTGAGGGCCGCCCGGGCCTCGCCGAGCTTGCGGAAATCCTTGCGCAGGATGCCGGCGTTGATCGTGGAAACGACGGCTTTGACCTCGCCGGTACGGTGATCCTTGATCTCGAGTTTATCGAGACTTTCGTAACTGCGACCGAGACGAAGGACAGGGAGATGCGGGACTTGCATGGTCGAGAGGGTTTGGCGGAAACGGGGGAGCGGGCTTTTATACGTCTGCGTATTAAATCCTGCAATGGGTTTTTCCTTGGCGGAATTCGCCACTCTCCCACGTCCGGAGCGCTTTCCCAGAGTAAAAGCGCCTCGTCATGGGGCGGCGAAATCGAGCCATCCCCAAAGCTTGGGGTCCAGTTGGGCCTCGCTGGGCACGTCGGCAACGCGGGCGGCCGCTTTGTTGGTCCAATAGACGCGCTGGAGCGTCTGGCTGCCATTGCCGCGGAGAATCCTTACATCGCAGCGCGGGCCGGAATTGGTCGAGACACCGTATTTGAATCCCGAGTGTCCAAGATGGTCCTTCGGCAAGCCGACCACCCACTGCGGCCCTTCCTTTTGGTCGACCGGATGAGTCGCGCCGTCCACCCATTCGGTGAAGGCGGCCGCGTCGAGTTGCGTGGAACTCAGCGGCGTCTCAAAGGCCGCCGGCGATTGCGCAAAGAGCGCGGCCGGCACGAGGAGGGGGAAGAGCAGACGCTTCATTCAGTCGCGCATGGTGAACACCGGCCACTGCCCTGCAAGGCGGCGTTTTCTGATTAGTAGACGCCTTCGACGAT
>Ga0068858_100006472_pt1 | contig 11403 bp, 24 predicted proteins | sample KBSSwiS12_FD_66589 | JGI IMG/M metagenome (GOLD analysis project Ga0068858, IMG submission 66589) | Switchgrass rhizosphere microbial communities from Kellogg Biological Station, Michigan, USA - KBS Switchgrass S1-2 | ecosystem: Host-associated > Plants > Roots > Rhizosphere > Soil ... | reverse complement strand
GCTTGCGAATATTCCTGCTGGTGGTTTTAAAATCACAGGATTGGCTAATGGTATTAATTCAACTGATTCTGTGAATTATGCGCAGGTATTCAATAACCCAACATTCACTGGCACTGCAACATTCGCTAATCTAACTGCTGTTGGGAATATATCGTTTTCTGGCGGTGCTGTTTCAATGGCGTCTGCAACTGCCGTAACAGTACCTACTGTCTCTGTTGGTGATAACTCAACAACCGCAGCATCCACTGCATTCGTAGTAGCTACTGCCTTTCAGGCTGCATTACCCGCACAAACTGGTAATGCAAATAAATTCATTACTACTGATGGTGCAAATGCTAGTTGGTCTAATCTAATTAAAGTCGGCACTATGCTCTTTGCCGATAATACGGATTCAACTAAACGCGCTCAATTTATTGCTTCTAGTATTACTAGTGGGCAGACACGGACTATTACTTTGCGTGATAGAAATGCTGTATTAGGTGCTGATCTTCAATTAGATAGCCGCACTTCTAATACTTTATTGACCGTCGCCGACATTGGTAAGTTTGTTGATATTACATCAGGCACTTTTACACAGACATTTGATGCAGCTGCTAATCTTCAATCAGGTTGGTGGATTCGTTTACGCAATAATGGCACTGGCAATATTACACTAGATCCTAATGGTGCTGAACTGATTGATGGTCTTTCCAGTTACATTATGTATCCTGGCGAAGTGCGAGATATTCAATGTGATGGCACAAAACTGACTACGGTAATTATTAAGCCATACCGGGTAAGATTTACGACTTCTGGGACATGGACTAAACCGCCTGGATATTCAGAGCATAGCGGTATGGTGGGCAGTGGTGGGGCTAGCGGCTATAAAAGTTCAGCAGGCTCAATTTCACCTGGTGGCTGTGGTGGCGGTGCATTTCCTTTTAATATTCCAGACGCTCAACTAGGCGCAACAGAGACAATAACCATTGGTGCCGGTGGCGCTCCTCAAACTGTTGCCAATACAGCAGGCAATACAGGCGGGACAAGCTCTTTTGGGTCATGGATTTCTGTTATTGGGGGCGCTAATGATGTAGTAAGCGGAGCAAATAATCTTGGTGGAACAGTAGCTGATAGTAAAGGAAATAGGCTTGTTTCTTCTACTTCGCCGGTAGTTGGATTTGAAACCAATCAATCAGCGTCCGCAAGTGAGGGCATATGGGCAGGCGGCAAAAGTGATATTGCTGCCGCAGTTAATTCAGGAGGCTCGATTAATGGCGGCGGTGCGGGCGGTAGTATAAATGCTGGTGGCACTCTAAGAACTCCCGGAACGTCTAAAACAGTAGGTTCTGGTGGCGCTGCAGTAGTTGCTGGCAATGGTGTAGCTGGCACTTTCCCGTGCGGTGGTGGCGGATCAACTCAAACAGGTGCTCAGTCTGGTGCGGGTGCAAATGGCTATGTTGATGTATGGGGGGCAGTATGAACAAAATTGCTGCTTTGCTTGATGAAAATGGCATTGTCATCAATCGTATTGTTGTCGATAATGTCGAAGATTTTCCGAATGCAATTGATGGCGAATTGTGTTCAATTGGTGATAAATGGGATGGTCAATCATTTATCAAATCTGTTGTTCCTGAAGTTACTAAAATCGAAATTTAATTAAAGGATATCAAATGAAAAAACTGAATATGGCTACTGGTGGTGGTGGTCAGCAACGCCCACCAGATCAAAAAACGATGATTCCACCAAAGCCAAAGAAAACAAAATGAATGGATGGCGGCAACGATTCCTACTGATTGCTGTGTTTTTCATATCAGCAAAAGTACATGATTGGATAATGTTCGGATGCGCTAATACTCCGCAGATGATGTTTATCTATCATGGGAGCGCTGCCGCTGTTGATTTATTTCTGCTCTGGATAACCCAGCATCTTATCTCAGGGCGTTTATGCGACCACATACAAGCCTCATGCATTGCTTCAGTGGTCATTAATTACGTAGGTTATCGCCTATATATGGCCTATTCCCCGCCAGATATTTATAACTATCTGATTGCGGGATTAAGCTATGTGCAATATCTACGATTACTTTATGTGGGCCGCCACGATGCTGACTATTACGAGCACGCTGTGGTTCCTGGCGCTCCTAGTGTCAGGGCTCAGGCTAATCATTAAGCGGAAACGAAATGAACGATCAAATCGACAACGCAAAAGAAGCCATTTTCACAGCGGCTAGTAATCCGAAAGTTGCTACATTTGTTGCTGCTGGTGCTGGTGCAACTGGAGTGGCCTCAAGGATGGAGATTATCACCGGATGGATGGGATTTATCTCTGTGACATTAGGTATGTGCACAGCCGCTGTTGTATTGACAATTCAGGTCATTAAACTTGTCAGGGAATGGCGTAGCTATCGGCAGGAGGATGAAGCATGAAGTTCATTCTCAAAAAGCTTCGAAAGCTTGCTGATGATCACCCTGAATTATTCATTTGGATTAATCTCCTAATAAATTACAAGGTTTAATCATGAATCGTGAAAAACTGATCGCTCATCTCGTCCAAGAGGAAGGGAAGGTAAATAAGCCTTATCGTGACACTGTCGGTAAATGGACAGCAGGTGTAGGCCGAAATCTAGACGATGTTGGCCTATCTGATGATGAGATCATGTACTTACTGGGCAATGATATCAATCGGGTAGAGAAACAGTTAGACACTAATCTAACATGGTGGCGCGGCATGTGCGATGCAAGGCAAAATGCTCTTGCTTCCATGTGTTTTCAGTTAGGCATTTCAGGTCTTTTGGCATTTAAAAATTCATTGCAATTGCTTCGCAATGGGCAATATTCTGCCGCAGCCGATGAATTCTTAAATAGCAAATGGGCTAGCCAAGTGCCAGCCAGGGCAAAACGTGTTACCGATATGATCCGAGCAGGAGAATATTAATGGACTGGAAAGCTACCATTGGAGCAATTGCTCCTACTGTTGCAAGTGCTCTGGGTGGGCCGCTTGCTGGCCTTGCGGTTGATGCTGTAGGCAAGGCATTTGGATGGTCTGATACTACTCAGGAAAAAGTCCAAGAGGCATTAACTAAAGGCCAACTTAGCGGCGATCAAATCTTGGCGCTCAAGCAAGCAGAATTGGCCATCAAGCAGCAGGAAAATGAGCTTGGATTCAAATTTGCCGATCTTGAAGTGCAAGATCGCAAAGATGCTCGAAGCATGCAGACTTCTACACGCTCTTATATGCCTGCGGTGCTTTCATCGCTTGTAACAGTAGGATATTTCTCGATCCTAATTGGAATGATGCGTGGAGCGCTCAAGGTTGATGATAGTCAAGCTCTACTAATCATGCTAGGTTCTCTTGGTACTGCGTGGGGTGCGGTAATGGCGTTCTGGTTTGGTAGCACATCTGGAAGCGCTGAAAAAACAAGACTTCTTGCTCAGTCTCAGCCCTCCAAGTAATAAAAAAGCCCCAATTAAGGGGCTTTCTGCTTTATGCGATGATCGCTTAGAAAGCATTGGCTTTCACTGCATCCGAAAATGCACAGCCATCATTGACAGTCTCAGCACCAGTAGTGCCAGCGAATGCCACAGTAGAGATACCATTAGAGCAGGAAGTATTAACGGCCACAGTGACTAGCAGATATTTATCAGTTGCGCCGACACGCATTGCCCCACGAGCTACCAATGCGGCTTTCATGGCATTGTACTTAGTCCATGATGCATCATCAGCGATATATTGCACGCCAGAACCATAAGGATATTTCACCCATACACGATTTCCCGACGAAGTATCCTTGTCCACACCCAAAGCTTCCAGAGCGCCATAGGTTGCAGTGCCAGTGGTGTTTTTCACCAGATTAGCATCTGCTGCATGAGCGCCACCACAACCAGTCAGCATTACGAGTGCTGCCATTGCCGCAAAAATTGCCTTTTTCATTTAAAACTCCTTCAGGATATTCCAGGCTGCCGGCCTGGTTTCGGTACAGCAAAATTGTACATCAGCTATATTGCAAGTAATGGTTATTTCTCACCCTGCTGTAGCGGTGCTGCGCGGTACAGTGGGATTAGTCCCGGCCTGTCCTTGGCATATAACAGCGATTCGTATTGCTGGCCTGTATGCTGCAATTCTTCGAATTTCGATAGCGTTGCTGGATATGTCCACGCCACTGGCTCTGCTGCCTGCTGGCTGGCCGCAAGGGCAGCGTGAGCTTGCCAACCTAAGAATCGATCAGCGGTGCTACGGATAGAATAAGTTTTTGCGTGTGAATCCCATTCCAGATTGCTTCGCTTTCCTAGTTCAGACTGCTCAAACGCTGCGCGCTCATCACGGCCGCCCTCTGGCGTGGCTTGATCTTTATCAGTCATGTTCAACTCCATAGAAAGTCAGTAATGCGTTGTAGGCGCGTGGGTCCAGTTCTTCGCGATATTTATTAGCAACCAAAGTTATCAATCTCTGCTTCTCTCTCCGGTGGGCATCAATCACCGAATCTTTTGACTTGAATGGCCCCAATCTCTTATAACCCTTCTCGTAATGCTTGCTGTTGATTAAAACCGAATATTCTCCATAGGACGAAATGTAGACTTTTGGTTCCTTCTTAGCAAATGCAAGCAGTTGATTCAGTTCAGATGGTATGAAGACGCAGTTATCTGGACCGTAGATATGATCCCCTGAACTCAACAAATCCTTATCCATCTGCCATCCGGCCTTATCAAACCCTATCTGATTCACGGCCCATGCGCAAAATTCTTGGAATGCAACGAATCTAGGATCAATTTTCGTTTTAGCATAGGATATGTATTGACCGCTAGGTTGCGTAACACGGCGAAGCATCGAACTCCATCGGACATAGAGAGGATTTTTGTTATGAGCCATGAACTCGCCTATCTCCATAATGCCTATGCCGCATCTTGGTGGATAAGAATGCCGCCTCATTCTTTGCTCCTTGGCTCTTGCTGTGCGGGCGAGAGAATGGCTTGCAGGATACGTGGTGCCCACCAAGCAGGATCACCAATTACCGTCCCTGCAGGCATTTCACGGGCTAACCAAGCGGTCAGCTTCGACATATCAGGCGCTTGCCGGGCGGCGAGCTGTCGATTAGCTGCCAGCGCAGTATTCATGCGATGCGTCATGTGCGTGATCTGCGCTTTCAGCTTCTCGCGCTCCGCTTCCCTATCCTTTTCGCGCACGGCTTTGATGTGGGTGATGATTGCGGCAATAGATGTGTTGGTGACGCCAAGCGCAATTGTTCGTTTATAGTCAAGCAGGAGGTCGCGAAACTCCGGCGTATCAATCGTGCTCTCTGCTTTGCCAGAGGTGATCTGGCTTTCGGTGGTGGTCGTCATAGATAGCCCTTAAGCGGCGCGTTTGATGAAGCCGTAAGCCAACATGCCAAAGCGGCAATCGTCGTCGGTTTTACCGCGTACAAACGGTTCTTCCTTCCCGTCGATGACAGTCACCATCAGCCCATTCGGAATAATGCTGTACCATTCTTTCGGGAACAGCCAGTGCGTGCCGTTATTGTCTTTGTCCCAGATGCCGAGCCCCAGCTGCTTCAGGGTTTCATCTTCCATGCGCGGGAGGTTCGCCCACTGCTGCGGCGAAAACATCGGAATAGGTACTTGCAGGCCGTCCGTGCGCTCAAATTGCGGCGTCACGATCTGGATGGTTTCGCCGGGTTGGATGCCCAAAGCATTCGCCAGATCCTCGGCAAAGGTCGGGGAATCCAGCGACAGCATTGGGGTATTTTCAGGCAGTTTCATTTGTGTGTTCTCCCTTAGAGGAATGAATGGGTGGTTAGACGTCCGCTGTATCAGCGCTTTGCGCGAGTTGAGCGGCGCGTGGCTTTACGTCACCGGTCTTGACCCAGCGAGCGATACCCAATTCGCAGGCGCTAGTAAGCGCGCATCCGTTCGCCATGCCAACGTGAGTGCGAGGCCCGCCGCAGCCGCACCAGCACTTCCTTTGTCGCCCCGGCTTCTTCGGCAACGGCTGGCTATAGCGGATATGACGCTGCGACGATCCAATCTCACCCCAGCCTTCGGTGCCGCCGCGAGCCGCTGCTGAAAGCGCGTTCTTGTGCAGTTTGGTCAGATCAGCCATTTTTCACATCCCGCTTCAATAGATTTGCGCGGTAGGCCTCAAGCCCGAGTTCTATTTCTTCCAATGTGTGCTTCTTCATGGGCCAGTTGTCACCGACATAGGCAATGAGCCGCCCTAGGATTTCGTCAGGCGAGTTAGCCTGCTCTTGCGCTGGAACCTGTTTAGCAAGAGCGGCAGCATGGCCCAGCCGATAAGCAGCGTCCTCAGCGTTCTTGACGATCTGCTGAAAGTCCGTTGGCCAATTGCCCTGGGGAGTGGCGCTAGATGCTAAAGCAGCGATACTGGCTTCCCAGCCTTTTTTGAAAGCCATAAAAAGATCGCTGTCATAACAGAGAGGGTCGTCGCATCCCATTCCATGGGCGTAGCGGAATTCTTCTTCGAGCTTATCCATTTGTCACCTCGCCGGTAGCAAGAATAGCGCGTGCAAAATCGCGGAAGCATTTGCTCGGGCGAGTTCCCGGCATGCACGTAGCCATCACAGCATCAATCTGCTCATCGGTCATCTGCACTACTGCCGGAGCGGGAGAGGTGGCAGCTTCCAAGCGGTCGACCAACTGCGAAAGTGCGTTGCCTTCAAGCTTCGGATCGCGGTGCAGCTTGATGGTGTTCGCGTCGATGCTGTGCGCGCAGTCGATAGCGGCATGCAGCAAGCTTTGGCGCGGCTGCGCTGCTTGTAGTGCTGGTGCGCGGCGGTTCCAGGCTGCTTGCCATACATTCCACGCGAAAGAAGTCGCTGCCAGTCGATATCCGCCATTAATAGCCTTTTCGACGGCCATTGGGTTTTCTTTCTGGTCGCTGAACCATGCTTCAAACTCAGCGCGGCATTGTTCTTTGTTGTCCATGTCATTCCTTAGATGGTTGTTTAGTCGCGGCTTTCTTTGGCGGCGATGATCCAGTATTCGCTGCGCTCGTTGATGCGCTTGTGCGGCTGCTCGGGGTCGATGTCCCAAGTTGTCCGGGCCTCGATGATGGGGAAGTCAGCGCCGGGAAGCGCCCACGCGGTCTGCATCTCGCCGCGCTCGCCTGGGCCGCCGTTGAAAGTGCCGTCCGGATCGCTGAAGCTGGAATAGACGCCCATTTCCTTGCCGTGCCGGGAACGGATCACGGCCCATACTTCTGGGCTTGTCGGGATTTTCAGGTAGTCAGCCATTATTCTTCCTTCTTAGATGGTTGGGTGGCGGCCATAGCGGGCGCGGAATTCAGTTTGTAGATGTTGGAATTCCAAAACCCTCCAGCCATCGTTGGCGACTTATTCGCGTGCTTGACCGGAGAAATTTCGATTTCGTAGCCTAGAGAAAGGCCCTTGCGCACAATCTCATTCCACGCCGTGAAGAATGCCCACGTAGGATCTACAGCGCCACCGCAAGAGGCACGACCACCAACTTCGACTTGACCGCGCTTTACCAGCTCTTCGAACTGTTCGCGCAATGGCGTACTTGATACTGGGTTCTTCATGCGCTTGTCGCGGGTAGCGATATATTTTTCGAGCTTTGGATTCATTTCGGCTCCTGTTGCTTGGTCTGTTCTGCTACTTGAGGGGCGGCGGGGAGAGGCATCCAGTGACTTATGCGGCGGTCCGCAGGTAAGCCCTTCTCACGCCCGTTTTCCCATTTCTGCGAGGTGCCATAGTTGGCGATCCGCACTGGCTCGGGGAACGATTCCTGGTATACGAGATAGCGGCCACGCTCTGGCGGATTCCCATTTGTGACGCTTTTCCAGACGTTGGTAGCAGCGAGATCAGCGCGGACATAGCGAACGTCCATGTTGTCGATGCAGTCTTGGCACCACGTGATCTCCGACAACTCGGAGAACGGCGCGCACTCCGACGCATCGCAATCGCCCACCTGAAGCCAGATCTCTTTCGGGAACGTCGCGTAATGCGGGTTAGTCTGCGGCACTCCCCCTGCTGCTTTGAGTGCGGAGACTTGCGCTTTAAGGTCGGCAATGCGGGCAGCGCTCTTAGCTCCTGCAGCATCTTGCATGACACAGAATGCCTCCAAAGCGCGCTCAGGATCGCCTTTGAAGTAGTCCCAGTATTCAACGCGAGCAAACTCACGAATCAGCGCCATAGCTTCAACTGCACGATCACCGTAGATATCGAAGGTCATCGATGCACCTCTTTACGCTCGCTCAAAAACTTCTGATACGCCGGGAATAGAGAAGAACGATAGATTGCAGAGCGGGTACAGCCTGCCTTATTCGCCGCATCGGTAATTGTCATCGTATCTGGATACTTGCGCAGCAGCTTGAATGCCTGGCGCACTTTTTCTGTTGGCTTTGTCGTCATTACTTCCTCCTGTTGAATAATCGCAGTATACACACTTGCGACAGGAACGCAACACAAAATATACAACAAAGCGGAAATAAAAAAGCCGCCACTGGGATGGCTTGTTGCTTACTCTGAACGGCTTCCAAGCATTTGCATTTCTTCTCCGATGATGTCGGTTGCGTATTTCTCTACGCCGTCTTTATCGGTGTACTTGCGGGTCTGAAGACGTCCTTCAATGTATACAGCGGAACCTTTTTTTAGGTACTGCCCAACGATCTCAGCCAAACGGCCGAAGAAGGAAATTCGATGCCATTCTGTGACAGGATCTTTGTCTTTAGGCTTATAAGATGTTGCTACTGCTATATTCGCAACAGCATCGCCGCTTGCCGTATAACGCACTTCTGGATCGCGGCCCAAATTTCCAACGATAATCACGCGGTTTACGGATGCCATCATTCCCCCATATTAATAAACAGTCGTACTTTTGCCTCAACTTCATCCAAGAAAGTACAAATCTGCTTTTCCAAATCTGCAATGTATTCCTCATCACGCATGATACGTTGGCAATAAAGCTTTAAGTGAGACCCTCCGTTCTGCATGCGCGGATCGTAGGAGCAGAAATCAATCCATTCCAGATCAAGAACCCACATTTGCCCGAATACTTGGGGCTTATGATGTTCTGGCATACCATCGACCCATGTCTGTAAATGGATTGCACTATTGAATGGAGACTTTATTTCAATGCCTCCAGAATCACCAACAAGGCCATCAGATGATGCGCCAATCCATTTAATGGATGGATGGCGACAGAACCCAACTTCACGCACCATGGAGCCAGTATCAGCCTCGTATTGCGCCCTTGCATATGGTTCAGCATCAGTTCCCCATTTCATGGCGAAACTAGCCGCAGTCTCAATTGGTTCGCCAGTAATTCGTTCAACTACAAGCTCCATCAAATAATCATCACGAGCTTTGGTAGGACTACCATCACGCTTGACTGCCAAAATGTCACAGAATCTGGATGCTGTAGCATGACCGGCACGCTCTCTTAGCCAATCAATACCACCCTGGTTACTCAGTCGTTCCAGCATTGGCTTCTCCCTGTTCTTGAACGATTACGTTTTCAGCGCGCTTTTTCAGGTCTTGCAGCTTGTTAGCAAAAAGTTTTCGCTGTTCCTTGGACAGATTTCCCCATGCCTCTTCCAGAGCTGCCATACCTTGGTCGGCCACATTTTCAAGAGCAGTCAGCAATGGCAAATCTTCTGGCGTCAGGCGGTCTGCATGCTCTTGCTCTGCGAGAGCTGCGGGATTTTTACGTTGTGTAGGACGAGGATTAAGTTCAACCTCGGCAATGCGTTCAGCTTCGTCAAGGTCATAGATGCCAACATAGCCGAATGCCAAGCGTGCGCATTGAATCAGTGCTTTGTGCCGTAGCATTCGCTTTGGATGAGACTGCCATGGGCCAGCAGGGCGCTTACATTCGCTCATGTATTCGGTTGTCTTTACCGGGTGAGCACGATCTTTACGATAGATGATGCAGGTGCAAGATTCGTCATCCTGCTGGAAGTCCATACCGTCAAATTGTGGATGACTGTTAATGATTCGGGACCACCCATCGACGCCAACCACTGGAACAATCCCGTTGTTTTTGTCTGGGAAAGCGTAAATTTCCTTTGTCCATGGATTTAATGAGTATTGTCGAGCTACGATCAGAAGTGCCGACATTTGCGCATCATTGACCTGACCCTTGAAGGCTGTTGCCTTCAGAACTGCAGTGAGGTCTTCAGACTCAGGAATGTTGAGAGTTTCGGCCAATTGGGAGATTTGCTTAACTACGAGAGCGTTGCTCATTTGATGCCTTTCTGCTGCGACTATGGCAGCGTTAGCTAGGTGGGATTAGTATGTTACTGCTACTTCGTAGAAACTTCAATATTCTGCTGCTCCTCCTGTTCTTCAGTCATTGTTGGTCGCCAGACATACTCTCCCATTGGGTAGAGCTTAGCAAGGTAAGCGTCATGTTGCTGGCGCTTCTTGGCTTCATCGATTGTCATGATCTGCATCACAAATTACTCGCGTTTGATCGAGAAATAGTAAGAGTACCGTAGCGAGTACTAAGCTTATCCATTGCATCATTTGCCACTCTTACGCACTCTGCCTTTTCTAAAAGCATAGCGTGCCTTATAACTCTTTCCTACGTTCCCCGGCTAACGATCACCCCGTCAGCCAGGTCTTTCTTTACTTGCTCTAACTCTTGCAGCGTCATGATCATTCTCCTAGTGTTGTAGAAGCCTTTCAGCTTCAGTGTAAATACTCATCGTTTTCTTGAACGGGAAGCGCTCGTTATCAACTCCGAATTCGTCTTCCCATTCCTTCTGTGCAAACCATTGGGCCAGTGCATAGGCTTCGTGGTAAGCAACATCAGCCTCTTCCTGCAGGCGGCGATATTCCTCGATGCTGACCATCTTAGAGCTGCCGTCTAAAAAGTGATAGCGCGGCATTACCAGCTCGCGATTACATAGCCTACTGTGCTGGCTGACAAGATCAGAATCAGCAGACAGACCGGCACGTTGAAACGTGGGCGAGTGGTAGGGATTTTGGTATTCATCAATAGTCCTCTGCTTCTTCTCGGGTCATAAAGAAGTGAATGCCATGAGAGCATTCAACCTGTTTATCTTCGTCAAACTTGTCGGGCAATACCTCACAGCCGGTAGCGTACACCGTTTTGCCAGTATGTTTGTCTAAGGCCATCCCGGTGTAAGTCTCACCATTCAAGAATAGTTCATGCACGATTACTTTAGAGGCTCGGCATTTCCGGGAGCCGTAAGAATTGAAACGATGGGCGTCATGAGGAATAACAAGGCGCGCAATGACATTTCCTTGGAGCTTTTTCCAGCCAATGAATGCGCCTTCCTGTGGGGTGATCTGAGTTCTGGCTAAAACCAATGTTCCATTCTTTATTTCTTTCAGGTTGGCACCGTACAGGGCGGCACCGGACAGGTCGGCACCGTACAGGGCGGCACCGGACAGGTTGGCACCGGACAGGTCGGCACTGGACAGGTCG
>Ga0068858_100006471_pt1 | contig 11404 bp, 7 predicted proteins | sample KBSSwiS12_FD_66589 | JGI IMG/M metagenome (GOLD analysis project Ga0068858, IMG submission 66589) | Switchgrass rhizosphere microbial communities from Kellogg Biological Station, Michigan, USA - KBS Switchgrass S1-2 | ecosystem: Host-associated > Plants > Roots > Rhizosphere > Soil ... | reverse complement strand
TGCGTAACGGCCTGTACGCTGTAATCAACATACTGGGTCTCGCGCTCGGGTTCGCGGCCGTCATTCTGATCGCGCTGTTTGTCCGCGATGAATACAGCTATGACCGGTTCATTCCGGACCGCGATCGCATCTACAACGTCACCGAGGTTGTGTCTCCGCCCGGGGAGGCGAACCTTCGCATCGGAGTGACGGCTCCCCACATCGGCGGTGCGGTGAAGCTCGACTTCCCGGAAGTCGATGCATTCACGAGGCTGGGACCTGCCCAGGCGGCTCTGCGACACGCGAACATCGAATCCTCGGCTCAGGTCTATTGGGCGGACCCCAACTTCTTTGATCTGTTCCCGCTTCGGACCTACGCCGGAAATCTCCACGAAGCGCTGCGCAAACCAGATGGGCTGGTGCTGACCCGGACAGCCGCACGGCAGTATTTTGGCCGTGAGGATGTGTTGGGAGAGCCGATCGAGCTCGACCGCAAGTACACCCTCCATGTGACCGCTGTCCTGGAAGACCTGCCGTCCAACACCCATCTGTCAGCGCAAGTTTTCGCATCGGGAATCGCGAGCTTCTCGGCTCTTGCGTATTACGATCGGTCCCCGTTGAACCCTGATAGTCTGGTGCCCGAGAATACCTACACCTACATACGTCTGAAGCCCGGCGCCCGTGTTGAGCGGCTGACCGCGGCGATGCCCGGGTTTGCGGTCCGGCACGTGCCCGGGATGTTCGCTGGCATACCGATCGGCCAGGCGTATCGATTCAACCTGATCCCGCTCTCGCAGATTCATCTGCAGCCGGGAAGCATAGCGGACATGAAGCCGAATGGTGACGTGCGAACGTTGCAGACACTCACGGGCATTGCTGTGTTGATTCTCTTCATAGCGGCCAGCAACTTTGTCAGTATGATGACGGCACGCGCAGCGGGTCGGGCACTGGAGATCGGCGTTCGAAAAGCAGAAGGTGCCACGCGACGTCAGATCATTGTCCAGTTTCTGAGTGAGTGTCTCAGCTACGCCGCTGTGGCGCTCATCCTGGCAATGATTGCGGTGGAGCTGCTCCTGCCAATGCTGAACACGTTCCTGCGGCGTGAGATCGTGTTTGACTATGTGCGCGAGCCACTCATGGGCGGGGTGCTGTTTGCGGTCTGGCTCGTGACGGGGCTTGCGGCCGGCGCGTACGCGGCGTTTGTTTTGTCGATGTTCCAGCCCGGCGCGGTTTTGAAGGGCGTCGTGTTTCTGCCGGGCGGCTCGGGACGCCTGCGTCAGGCGCTGGTGGTCTTTCAGTTCGGCACGCTCATTGCGCTGATTGTGTCGACCATGACGATCCAACACCAGACTGAATACGCGATGCGGGACCGGCTGCGCCTGCCAACTGATCAGATTTTCCTGGTCAACGTAGGTTGTCCCCCGGTATTCAGAGACACTGCCGCCCGCATTCCGGGCGTCCTGTCGGTCAGTTGCTCATCCGGATCGGCTCTGACCTATGACCGCTTCAGTGTTTCATTCGAGTCGCCGGACGGTCATCCGGTATCCCTGCGCGGGGCTGGCGTGGACTACGGCTTCTTTGAGTTGTTTGGAGTAAAGCCGACAGCCGGTCGCCTGTTCTCTCAGGATCGGGGCGAAGACGATCTGTTGCGCAGCGGCGCCGACAAGTCGGCGAGTCCGTCGTTTGTTGTCAATGAGACGGCGGCGCGAGCCCTGGGTTATGCGAATCCCCACTCCGCGGTCAACCAATATCGGATCTGGAGCCGGATCACGGGGGATTTCGAGCACATGAAAAACTCGCAGGCCCAAAGCTCGCAGCTCATTGGTGTGGTGCCGGACTTCTCGGTGGGCTCCGTGCGCGATGTCATCGAGCCGACGGTGTATTTCGTCGACCCGGACAGATTCTGGTTTACGGTTCTGAAGCTCGACGGGCGGAGGATTCCGGAAGCCATGCAGGCGCTGAAGGACCTTTGGAACCGCACGCAGAACAAGCCTTTTGACGGACTATTCCTCAGTGAACGGGTCAACGAGCTATATGGCGACATCCAGCGGCAGTCGACCCTTTTTTCCGTGTTCTCAGCGGTCGCAGTGGTGAGTGCATCGTTGGGTTTGTTGGGGCTGGCTGTATTCACGGCCGAACGCCGCACGCGCGAGATCGGATTGCGCAAGGTCATGGGAGCAAGTCGTTGGGACATTCTGCAGTTTCTGGGATGGCAATTTGCGCGGCCGGTTCTGTGGGCCAACGTGATTGCGTGGCCATTGGCTTATGTCGGCATGCATCGGTGGCTGCAGGGGTTCGCTTACCACGTTGACCTGAGCCCGTTGACGTTTCTGGTCGCCAGTGTTCTGGCGCTGGTGATTGCGTTGGCGACTGTTGCGGGACACGCGTTGATGGTCGCTCGGACGCGCCCGGTTGAGGCCTTGCGGTATGAATGACCTGTGACGGCGGGAAAGGATCGCCTAAATCTGCCGGGCCGCGCAGGTTCGCTGGGGGCCAGAGCCTCGCGACGGCCCGTTAGTCAGACAGGCTCCTGGAATCGGCGCGATCCGCCGGACGGTTGGAAGTAGGCGACAGGATGCAGTGGCGGCGCGCGTTTTGGAGCTACGATTGAGCTGGGTCTCAACGTGGAGCCGCGCGTGTCCAGGTTTATTCAGTGGGCCGTCTGCCTGGTCCTGCCCGCTTTTTTCGATTCTGCGATCGCCGCCCGTGCCCGGCAGGCATGGCAGCCTGATGAAGTCCTATACGCCTATGGCGCGGACAAGGACATTCCCGTTCGGATGGACGACGGGATCGTTTTGCATGTCGACAAATACTTTCCAACTGATCCTGCCACCGGCGCCCGGGCGCCCGGGCTCTTTCCGGTGTTGCTCGTGCAGACGCCCTACGGAAAAGCGAAAGGGTTGCAGAAGTTGGGGGATTACTTCGTACGGCGCGGTTACCTGTTGGTGATCGCTGACATACGGGGTTTTGGCGCCTCGCAGGGGCAGGCTGAGTGGTTCGGCTCGCGCGCGGGGCGCGATGGCGCCGAGCTGGCGGACTGGGCGTCGAAGCTCAACGAAGCTGACGGCAAGGTGGGGCTTCTGGGGTGTTCGTACCTGGGCATCATTCAGTTCTTTACCGCCAACCAACTACCACATGATTCGCCGGTCAAGGCAATGGCGCCTACGTGCATCGACTCCAACTTTTATCGCGACTTGTTGACCTTTGGCGGGGTGCCTTCCCAGCTCATGTATTCCGTGCGCGCACTGACCGCCCCTGGAGTAGAGGACAATCGCACTACGGATCCTTGGGCCCAAGCGGCGGTCTCGCTGACTACCGCAGACAACGCCTACTACAACGATTATTGGGATTCGGTGAATGTCACCACGTTCATGCCCCATATTGTTGCAAATGGAATTCCCATTCTCACTGAATCGGGCTGGCGGGACCTGTTCCCCGGCGGCAATCTGGATGTGGGGATCGCCGCGCAGAATGCCGTCCAGCATCGGCAGATCGATCAGCCTTTGCGGGCTGGCGGCAGACTTTCAGGGAAGTATCAGTCGATTGTGGGTGATTGGACTCATGCGGAGCACACGGGCGGCAGTCTTCTTCCTGTGGTGCTCGAGTGGTTCGACACCTGGCTGAAGGGTCAGAAGACAGGCATGGCGGATACGCGGACGCCGTTGCACTTGTTTGTGCGTGGGGCCAACCGGTGGATCGATGCTGCGACATTTCCTCTCACCGATGAAGCGACGAGCTTTTATCTGTCCCCTGGGCAGCTATCTGCTAACACCTGTGGCGACTGTTCTCAGGAGTTGATATGGGCGCCGGAAGGTGAGGGCACCACGTTGCGCTTTGATTCTGCCCGGCTGGATGCGCCCTTGATCATCGCCGGCCCCGGGAACCTCACATTGCACGTTCGTTCCACCCGACCTGAGATTGAGCTGAGCGCAACGCTGTATGATGTTGACCCTGACGGCGGCATGATCAAGATCACGAACGGCGCCCAGTTGGGGAGTCATCGTGCGTTGAATACTGCGGGTAGCTGGTACAGCAAGGACGGTCGTCTGGTGCGCCCGAGCCACTTCTTCACCAAGGCCAAGAGCAGCGTCGTTCCAATCGGCGCGACTGTCGGCATTGACATCGAGTTGCTCCCCGCCATGTACCAGATCCCCGCTGGACACCAACTCCGTCTGGTGGTCGCCACCCAGCCCCCGGAGGCGTTCCGGCAATACAGCCCGATGGTGCAATTGCCGAATGTGCTCACACCGACCCCGGAGCAGTTGTTCAACCTCGCGGGCGGGATTTACACTCTCTCCCTGGGACCCTCCGTGGTCAACCTGTCCACGGCAAAAGAGGGGGATCTCGTGCCAAGCACGGTGAGCTGGGGACCTGCGGATTGAACGCAACGCCGAGAGGGATATGGCTCCCAGGAGTGGATTGGCATCGGAGAAGGGTGCAAGGGGCCTGATGTCCGGATGCAGGATGCTGCCCAACAGAACATGCGAGTAAGCGCGTCGGACGTCAAGCAGCAAAATGAACGTCGGCTCCAGGAGTTGGGGGTCACGGTCAATCCAGCGTTGCCGCAGATCGAACCACCGTCGGAGCTTCGACCCAGATCACCTCAACAGGTGGCTACTCGCGCCTGGGTGCTCAATTGTGTCGCGGCTGCTGGATCCGGTCGCAGTGCCGACGATGTAATGGACCAGCTCAGGGCCACCGAGTTGCTGGACTTCCTGACACCCCGTGAGCGAGCGTTGCTTCGCAAACCCAAGTTCACCCACTCAGACCGGGCCTGGTCTGCCTGCCTATCCGAAGCGGTACACGGCTGCGCGTGGGCGATGGGCCTCCTCGAAACCGGCCCGCTCGAAAAATCCCCGGCCACGCTGGCATCCCACTTTCTCCACGGCGATCCCCATCCCTCCATCCACGCCGCCCGTCTTCGCACCTTCGACGAGCTCTACATCCGAGCCGATCTCAACTACCGCCTGCACTGGGCAGCCCGCCAGGCCCGCTTCGACGGCTCATCCTTCCCATTCCCTGAGGCCTACATCCAGGCTCGCCGCCACGCGATTGACTGGATCGTTGGCATCCCGCATGACTGGGACGACATGCCGCTCGATACGTGAGGACACGTGGCATTTCCGCCACCTTGGCTTCACGTCAAAGATAATGTTAACAACGTACGGCCCAGGCTATCGCGTGTGTTTATCCCAGCGCGGTCCAGTTGCTGTGCCAGTGTTAGGGGGCGGCAACGAGCGCATGCAGGACTGTGACATCGGCGCGGAACGTCTACTTTCGATTCCGCCCTGACAGGGAGCCCTTCGTCCCTGCTATTCTGGGTGAGCGCGGCATGGACATGACAAGAAAACAGCAACAGCCATGACGGCGGTGATTCCCAAGGGTCTACGGAATCGGACAACGCAACATGCTCAAAGCGATCGCCCGCAAGTGCATTCCCCGACTCGTACGCGATCTGATCTCCGGGGTCAGGGAGCATCGCGCGTCCCATGGTGAATATCCGAGGTTGGTGAGACCACGTACATTTAACGAGAGAATCCTACGCCGCAAGGTCTTTGACGGACGGCCGATTCTCACTCAGCTCGCTGACAAATCTGCAGTCCGGAACTACGTGGCGCAACGATTGGGCCCAGAGATCCTGCCCAAAGTGTACTGTGTCACCAGCGATCCTGCCGCGATCCCGTTTGCGGACCTTCCAGGACGATTCGTGGTGAAGCCGACGCATGGATCAGGTTGGGTTCGCCTGATCCTCGATAAGGCGGCGCTGGACGTCGATGAGTTGCTCAACGCCTGCAATCATTGGCTGGCAACCAACTACTACGATCGATCGCGCGAACGGCATTATCGCAAGATCCCGCCCCGAATCATGGTTGAGGAATTTATCGACGATGGGTCCGGGGCCGCTCCCATGGACTACAAGTTCTTTACCTTTCACGGCAAGGTGCATCTGATCCAGATCGATGGTTCCCGGTTCACTCATCACCGGTGTGCGCTTTACGACCGTCACTGGCAGGACACCGGTGCACGGGTGCAGCTCGATCGGTTTGACAGCCCCGTGCGCGAGCCCCCGAATCTGGACCTGATGCTGCAGACCGCTGAGACCCTCGGCGCTGGTCTGGATTTCGTCCGCGTCGACTTATACGACGTCGGCAACCGGATCTACTTTGGCGAGATGACCACCACACCTGGCGGTGGGTTTGCGCGCTTCCATCCGCAAGCCATGGACGAGCACCTGGGGTGGTTGTGGGGAAGTAGGCTGACCTTGCCGAAAAAAACACGAAGCATTGGGCGCAGTGGCTCCCAACGAGCTGGCATTGAGCGCCTTGCTACCGTCGGTCGTGCGGACCGCGGCACCTGATCCCGCCGACGCGATAGAAGCGCTCTCACGGAGCGGATTCCGGCGCGGCTCAATGCCGCGCCGGGATGCATGCGCTACTTGGTCAGGCCTTCTGCCTTCAATGCGGCTACGACCGCCGGACGCGCGGACGTGCGTTCCTGGAACGCGTGAAGGTGCCCGAACTTCGAGAGATCCACTTTGACCTTCGCGGCCCAGGTGGTCACGGTGAAGAGATACGCATCTGCAACGGAAAAACGCTCTCCGAGGAGATACTGACGCCCCTGGAGCTGCTGATCGATCAGGGCATAGCGCTTGAGCAGATGCTCCTTACGCTCGGCCTGAACCTCCGGTGGGGTGTTGGGCCGGAAGAGGGGGCTGTAGGTCTTGTGGAGCTCGGAGTTGACGTAGCCGAGCACTTCCTGAAGGCGGTAGCGCTCGATCGTGCCCGCGGGAGGTGCAAGACCGCTCTCGGGTTTGAGGTCCGCCAGATATTGAACGATCACGGGACCTTCCGTTAGAACCTCCCCGTTGTCGAGCTGCAGGGCCGGAACATAACCCTTCGGATTGAGCGCCAGAAAATCACCCTCGGTCTCGATGGTCTTGGTTTTCAGATCGACCTTCTGCAGGCGCAGGTTGATTCCGGCCTCGTGGGCCACAATGTTGGGCGACAGCGAGCAGGCGCCGGGCGAGTAAAAGAGCTTCATGCCTATACCCCTCGATGAGGTTGCTAAAACGGGGCGCCAAACTAGCATTGCGAAGTTACTTTTGTATAGTAGATACCTTTCGGTAAGAGAAAAATTCCGCTATCCTTCCGGTTACTGATATCTCTTATTTCGGTCGGCGTTGGCCGCCGCGCCCTGACTCGTGGCACTCAAAATCCGTAGAAACAAATCACCTCCGCCTCCTCCCGGATGTCCGATGGGAACCTGCATGGCGTTGCTGGGCGGTGCCTGGACGACGAATGTCATCTGGCAACTCAGCGGCGGGTCGCGCCGCTTCGGCGAGCTTTATCGAGACATGGCCGGCATTTCCCCCAAGATGCTGACGGCCCGGTTGCGGGACCTCGAGAAGAAAAACGTCGTGATTCGTACAGTGACGCCCTCATCACCGCCGTCGGTGGAATACGCGCTCTCCGAGCTTGGAAAGGAGCTCGTTCCGGTGATCGACACGATCGTGAGAGTAGGAACGCGCTTGCTGCATGAAGAAGGCAGAAGTGTGCAGGCCAAGACTGGCGGATCGTAGCAGCGAGCTGGAATTCAGATCGCGCTCGTCAGAATTCTGGCGAGTTCCGCCGGTTTGTCGATCATCACGTCGTGGCCGCAGTCCACGGTGTGCGTGCGCCAGGCCCCGTCGCTCGACAATCGGTCGTAGTTCGCCTGAAAGTGCGGCAGCGTGCCGATCTTGGCCAGTACATACGTCTTCTTCGCAATCTTGTTGATGGCGCCCGTGAGCGCCAGCCTTTCCGAGAAACATGCGGCTGATTGCGGCGTCATTTGCGCATCGACCCAATCGCGATCAGCCGCGTTCACGTTGAACCGCTCGGCCGTGATCGGTATCGCCATCCCGTTCGTGGCCGGCCCCGGGGCGCCGACAATATCGTCGAGCGATTGACCGTTTCGCGGAAGAAATGCGTCCACGTATACAATCGACGAGATGTTGTCGTGTATGTGCTCCGCCGCACCCGTGATGACCATGCCGCCGTATGAATGAGCGCACAGGATTATGTTGTCGAGCCGCTTCCACTTCACTTCGTTCACGACGTCGAGCACATGCGTCGTGAGATTGACGTGCTCATTCGAAAGGTGAGAGCGCTCCCCGACGCCCGTCAGGGTCGGGGCGTGAACGGTGTGACCGCTATTCTGTAAGATGTTGGCGACGCGCTGCCAACACCACCCACCGTGCCACGCGCCGTGAATCAGCACGAACGTTGAGCGTTTCATTCCAGTCACTGAGCGATCCCCTTGTAATTCTGATGGCGGCTCTATTTGGCCTTCGCCAAGTGCACTCTACACCACCGGGACCTTCGCTGAACCAGACGATTACTGCCAGGCGCGCACCGGCCCGCGGTCCTCGATTATTACGACGCCGTGGGCGTGCTTGGGTGATGTCGACCCGCCTTGGCGCGGCGCGCCCGACGCAGGTTGGATCAAGTTCCTGGTGTCTGCGGAAGCAGTGTCGGGGTCAATGTCAACGAGTCGGAGGTGCGAATTGTCTTGCTCAACCGGATATCTGCCGATGAAGCGCCCACTAGCAGTTCTACTTTTCCGGCCTCGATGACATACTGCTGCGTTGCCTGTTCCCAATAGGCCAGCTGTTTCGCCGCCAGCTCGAAACTGACCCGCTTCGTTTCACCGGCCCTGATTGCAACGCGCTGAAACCCTTGCAATGAACGCCGCGGGCGCGGCACCTTCGAGTCCGACAACCGCGTGTACAACTGCACGACTTCCTCTCCGTCCCGACTGCCCACGTTGCTGACATTCACACTGACATCGATTGATCCGTTTGCAGATAACGTTCCAGAATCGATGCGCAGGCCCGAGTAGCGAAAGTTCGTGTAGCTGAGACCGAAGCCAAAGGGATAGAGCGGCGTCCCCTCGAAGTACATGTAAGTGCGACCATGGCGGACATCGTAGTCGAGCATTGGCGGCAGTTGGTCAATCGAGGTGGGCCAGGTATGCACGAGCCGCCCGGCCGGATTGAAATCACCGAATAGGACATCGGCCAGTGCGTGACCCGACTCCTGGCTGTTGTGTGTCATCAGCACAATGGCAGGCACGTGAGCCTGACTCCAGTTGATTGTGTAGGGGAAACTCGACACCAGCACGACTACCGTACGCGGATTCGCCGCGCAGATCTTCCGAATGAGCTCTTCTTCCGGGAGATTGAGAGATTTGCGGTCGACGCCTTCCTTGCCGTCGCTGGGATTCGGGCAGCGGTTCCAACCGGCGTTGCATGTGGGGTGGTTACCCACTATGACTATGGCAACCTCAGCTGCCTGCGCTGCGTGGACCGCCGCTTCGCGATCGTTGTTCGCCGCGAACTGAACGTTGACGGCCGAACCGAGTGCCTCGCGGATGCCCTGGAGAGGTGAAACGGTGTACGGGGGCGTGCCGCTGTACCAATCGAGCAGAACCTGATCGGCGTACGGGCCGATGACGGCCACGGACCTGAGGGCCTGTCGCTTCAGCGGCAACAGGGCCCGGCTGTTTTTCAACAATACGATCGATTTCCGGGTGGCCCGGCGAGCGGCGGCGCGATGCGGTTCGGTAAGCCAGGGCTCGGTGTTGCCAATTGCGGTATACGGTACCCGACCCGGTGGATCGAGCAGGCCGAGGCGGATCATGACTCGATAAACGCCTCGCAAGGCCGAGTCGATGTCTGCCTCCGTTAGCAGATCGTGGTGCAGGGCATCGCGGACCGGCTGCTGCTGTCGATCGAGAAATTGATTGATGCCGGCGTGCACAGCCGCTGCGGCCGCTGCGTCCAGTGAAGAGAACGCCGCGTGCGTGGTCACCAGCTGCGTCAAAGCGCCGCCATCGGTACAGATGATGCCGTCTTCGTGCCACTGCGCAACGGTCATCGAACTCAGGATTGGATTCACGGCCATCGGTATCCCGTTCCACGCGTTGTATGCCGCCATATAGGCTCGCGCGCCACCGTCCACGATCGCCATGCGGAACGGCACGGAATAGTATTCGCGCATCAGGCGCTCATCGAAGTTGGATGAGGAATGGTCGCGGCCGTCCTCGTTGCTGTTGGCCATGAAGTGTTTGAGGAGTGATGCGGCCTGCCAGTAATTCGGATCATCGCCCTGCAGGCCGTGTACGAATGCGGTCGCCAGCGTTCCTGTTAAAAACGGGTCTTCACCGTAGGACTCTTCGATCCGCCCCCAGCGGGGATCCCGTGCGAGATCGGCGTTTGGGGCTCGAATTACGAGCCCCCCTCGTCGGTATCTTTCGCTGTGAAATGCGTAACGGGCTTCTGAACCTTCGATTGCAGCAACGGTGCGCAGGACCTCGACATCCCAGGTTTCGCCGAGACCCACAGCTTGTGGAAATTGCGTAGTCGGGACGGGCTCGTTACGCACCGTCCCATCGGGATTCGAGATGCGACCCCAGGCGCCTGGACCTCCCAGCGCGACACCATGCAGACCCTCAATGTGGCCGGACAGTCGCAGGCCCAGTCGCGGGATGCTGGGGTCGGATCCGAGCGCCTGAATCTTTTCGTCGAGTGTCATCGAGGCAATGAGGCTGCTGATCCGTGCTTCGAGGGGTGCCGTTGGAACTGCGTAGGTCGGTTCTTGCGCCTGCGCGTTGGCCAGGGCAAGCACGTTGGCCAGGGCAAGAGGTGCCAGCACAATGAGCAGCCACCTCGGCCAGGTCAGCGGAATTCTCGAAGCCGGAGGCAGGGCGGTCGGTCTGGACATCGTCGCGCATTCTGCTGAGGTTCGCGAGCAGCCACAAATGCGATTTGGATGCAGACCCATATCCATTTCGACAACTCCCCTCGTTTCTGGAACATCTCGATTTTGGCCGATTCGCGCAGCAGAGGGGCCAACTGATTCACATCGTTCTATGGAGGCTCGCCGTTGTTGTGGTGTTGGTGCCGGTGTACTCGAAGTTGACTTTGTCCCCTGGAGGCGAGAGACATGTTTTCGTTGTGTGTGTTGACTGAACGAGAACGACAGTGCTTCAACAGGCTCCCGCAATGAAAGCAGGGTATAGCGGAGAAGTCAGGCACTGGCTGGCCGGCTGGCCCGGACCGCCCCGAAGAAATAGGTGGGACGCTCAACCCTGCATTGTCCTATCAGCGCCGAGATGTCGGCACGTGACCCGTACTGCGAAGGCGACAACCGCGACGGGCTGTCGGCGATATTGCGATGGGAAGTCCAGCTTGGTGAGATTGAGGCTTAGACGAAATTCAGGCGACGCCCATTCGTGCCCAGCCTCATTCGCCTAAGTCATTGAATAAATGGCGTCCCCGACGGGATTCGAACCCGTGTTACCGCCGTGAAAGGGCGATGTCCTAGGCCTCTAGACGACGGGGACGCTGTGTCTTGGCAATGCCGGTGGCCATTCGGCAGGGCGC
>Ga0068858_100006467_pt1 | contig 11409 bp, 8 predicted proteins | sample KBSSwiS12_FD_66589 | JGI IMG/M metagenome (GOLD analysis project Ga0068858, IMG submission 66589) | Switchgrass rhizosphere microbial communities from Kellogg Biological Station, Michigan, USA - KBS Switchgrass S1-2 | ecosystem: Host-associated > Plants > Roots > Rhizosphere > Soil ... | reverse complement strand
ATCTGAAGCCAGGGAAAGTCCGGCATCATGACGTCTTTCATCAGGATAGGCACTCGAATCTGCGGCGCCTGCGCAGGATCGAGGCCGGCGAAGCCCTGTGCGGAGACGCCGACGATGGTCATCGGATAGTCGTTCACCAGGATCTTCTTCCCGACCACTCCTGGATCACGCGCGAAGCGGCTGACCCAATAGCCGTAGCTCAAGACGACGGTCGGATGTCCCCGGTAGACCTGGTCGTCTTCCTTCGAGTTGAAGACGCGGCCGATGGCGGGCTTCACGCCCAGCATCGAAAAGTAATTGCCCGAAACCATTTCGGCTTCGACACGCTCCGTCTGGTTGTCGACGGCAATCGAGACGGGCGTCAGCCGCCGGCACAGGACCTCTGAGAGCGGCTCGGCTTTCTGTTGAAGGTCCTGGTACAGCGGATAGGAGTTCATCCGCGATCCCATGTTGCTGCCCATGTTGTTCGCCTGTTGGTACAGCATGACCAACTGATGGGGCGAGTCCACGGGCAGCTTCCTCAGCAGGATCTGGTCGATCAGCGTAAAGATCGCGGTATTGGCGCCGATGCCCAGCGCAAGAGAGAGGATCGCCACGATGGCGAACAACGGACTGCGGAGGAGGCCTCGGATCGCGTAGCGGAGGTCGGACAGCACGGTACTCATATCAGTCCTTTGACGGAACTGGAGCGTCCGAGGTTGACGGAAATTTCGGTCGAGGCGGGACCATCGCATCTGTCGACGTGCCGGCTGCGGGCCGGCACCATCCCGTTCACGGCGTGGTCGTGGTGGAGGACGAGCATTCGTCGGCCCTGCGGCGGACCTCGGACTCGATCATGTCGGCGCCGGGCGCGACGCGTGGCGAAACGCGTCGAGGGTGTTCGGTGCGGCAGTGGATCGTACAATCGTTCGGATGAGATCCCGCCAGGCGCTCCTGGCCGCGGTGGTGATTGCGGCCGGCGTCGCCGTGTTCGATTCGGCATGTGGCCCCTCGGCTACACCCGCGCCGCAACCGGACACGAGAGCATCATCCGGCCCCGCTGGCGCGGACTGGTTCGTCGATCGCGCCGTCGCAACCGGTCTCGATTTCACCCACTTCAACGGCATGTCAGGCGCGCAGTACTACGCCGAGCACATGGGAACGGGCGTCGCGCTGTTCGATTACGACAATGACGGCGATCTCGATGTCTTTGTTGCGCAGGGCCAGATGCTCGGCGCAGGCAGGACGATCGACCAGGCGCTGTTTCCGCCGAAAGGTCCGCGGCCGGTGAAGGGCCGGCTGTTCCGCAACGATCTGCACGTGAACGCAGACGGCACCCGCACTCTGCGGTTCACCGACGTCACCGACGCCAGCGGCCTCAACGCGACCGCGTACGGGATGGGCGTGGCGACGGGCGACTACAACAACGACGGCTGCGTCGATCTGTACGTCACCGCCCTCGGCCGGAATCAGTTGTTCAGGAACAACTGCGACGGGACCTTCACCGACGTGTCGAAGCAAAGCCGTACGGACGATTCCGGCTGGAGCAGCTCCGCCGCCTTCGTCGACTACGACCGGGACGGCTGGCTCGATCTCTTCGTGGGCCACTACCTCGCCTACAGCACCGAGGCGAACATCCAGTGTTACAGCGTGAACGGAAAGCCCGATTACTGTCCGCCACATGTGTACTCGGCGCAGCCGAGCCATCTGTTTCACAACAATCGCGACGGCACGTTTACCGATGTCACCATCGCCGCCGGGATGTCGCGCGAGTTCGGTCCGGCGCTCGGCGTTTCGACGGCCGACTTCAATGGGGACGGCTGGATCGACATCTTCGTCGGGAACGACGGCCAGCCGAACCAGTTGTGGATCAACCAGCACGACGGCACGTTCAGGAACATGGGGCTGCTGGCGGGAATCGCGTTGAGCGCCGAGGGCGCTGCAAAGTCCAGTATGGGTGTGGACGCCGGCGATTTCGACAACGATGGAGACGAGGACCTGTTCGTCGCCGAGTTGACCGGACAGGGCGCGGACTTGTACGTCAACGACGGGACCGGTACGTTCACGGACGAAAGCGCGCGGTCGAGGATCCGCTTCGAGACCCTGCCGTTCACCGGGTTCGGCGCGGCGTGGTTCGATTTCGACAACGACGGATGGCTGGATCTCCTCATGGTGAACGGCGCCGTGACGGCGATCGAGCAGCTGTTGAAGGTGAACGATCCCTTGCCGCTGCGCCAACGGAAGCAGTTGCTTCGCAATCTTGGCCACCGCGATTTCGAGGACGTCACCGACCGGGCCGGCGCCGCCTTTCGAACGTCATCGGTCGGGCGCGGTGCGGCCTTTGGGGACATCGACAATGACGGCGACATCGACGTGCTGGTCGGCAACAACAACGGGCCGGCGGAGCTGCTGATCAACGAGATCGGCAATCGCAATCACTGGATCGGGATTCGAGCTGTCGGGGCGCTTCCCGGTCACACCGGTGCGGAAGCGGCGCGGGCCAACGGCGAGAAGGCGGCGGGTCCGCCGAAGGAGGCCGTTCGCGACATGGTCGGCGCGCGTGTCGGCATAGTGCGCGAGAACGGCCAGGTGGTGTGGAGACGGGCGCGGGCTGACGGCAGCTACGCGTCCGCGAACGATCCGCGCGTCGTCGTGGGTCTCGGGTCATCCGCCAGGCCGTCGCATGTGCGCATCGTCTGGCCGGACGGTCGCGCCGAGGAATGGAACGACGTAGCGATCGACCGGTACACGACGTTGACGGAAGGCACCGGAAAGTGAAGACGCGGACCGCCATGACGGCATTCGCAGCCCTTTTGCTGACGGCTGGATGTGGGGGCGATACTCAGCCCGCGCCTAGCTCTTCACTCGCTTCGACGTCCGCGCCTGTTGACCGCAAGTCCTTGCGACCAGTGGTCCTTCCCGACGTGTCGAAGGCTGTCCCGTCAGTGCAGAAGCAATTGCGTGAAGGCTACGCGGCGCTGACGGCAAAGATACAAAATCCGTCGACGTCCGACGCTGAGCTGGGTTTCGCGTACGGCGAAATGGGAAAGCTGCTGATGGCTGCCGAATATCGCGACGACGCGGAGTTGAGCTTTCTTGACGCGCAGGCGCTGACGCCCAACGAGGCCCGCTGGCCGTACTACCTTGGCCATCTCTACAAGCTTCGAGGCGACTCCCTTCGAACGTCTGCATCATTCGAGCGCGCCCTGCAGTTGCAGCCGAACGACCTGGCGACGATGGTGTGGCTGGGCAACGAGTATCTCGATCAAGGCAGGGCCGCCGATGCCGAGCCGTTGTTCACGAAGGCGGCGGCGATCCAGCCTCAATCGGTACCGGTGTTGTTCGGGTTGGGCCGCGTCGCTCTCGCGAAGCAGGAGTACGCGCGGGCGATAAGTACTCTCGAACAGGCGCTCTCGATCGATCCCAAAGCCGCGGTGATTCATTATCCGCTGGCGATGGCGTACCGCGGGATGGGCGATGTGCAGAAAGCGGAAGCGCATCTTCAGGCGAGAAGTCCCGGGGAGATCCGCCCACCCGATCCGCTGATGATCGAGCTCGACGCGCTGATCGAAAGCGCGGTGGCGTACGAGGTGCGCGGTGCGGCGGCCCTGGACGAGGGCCAGTGGGACGCGGCTGCAGAGGCGTTCCGCAAGGGAATTGCGCTCGCGCCGGACGAGCCGTCGCTCCGTCACAAGCTGGGAACGGCGCTGGCGATGAAAGGGGACGCGCAAGGCGCTGCTGAGCAATTCGAGGAGGTCGCGCGCCGCTGGCCGAAATTCGCGAAAGCGCAGTACAGCCTTGGCGTGATTCTCGCTGCGTCGGGCCGTCAACGTGAAGCGATCGATCATCTGTCGGCGGCGGTGAAGGCCGACCCCACCTACTCGGAGGCACGGCTTCAGCTGGCGGAAGGTCTGCGTCTGTCCGGGCGTCTTGGTGAATCGCTCTCGCAATACCAGGAAACGATCAGGCTGAATCCGCGGCTCGCCGAGGCGCGCCTTGGATACGGGATGGCGCTGGCCGGCCTGCAGCGCTTCGACGAGGCGCGGACCGCGTTCAGTGACGGCGCAAAAATCTATCCGGACCGTCGGGAGTTTGCCGATGCCCTTGCCCGCCTGCCGCCTGCGAGGGGAAGTCGCCGGTGACGGGAACGCGATTGCGGACCGCGAGTTGGGCAGCGGCGCTGTTACTCGTGTGTGTGGCCATCGGGGCGTATCTCTACGTACGCCGCCGCAATCGATTGCCGGCGGCCAATTCGCAGGCGTACGAACAGGTCGTCCGCCGGTTCTACCGAGGTCTTGCTTCCCTGGAGGTCGGTCTTCTTGACGATGCGAAGAAGGAGTTTGCGGAAGCGACGGCCGTCGTGCCGGACGAGCCTGCGGCGTGGGCGAACCTCGGCCTCGCCCGCTTGAGACTCGGTGATTTCGACGGGTCGGCTGAGGCGCTCCGGCGTGCGTCTGCGCTGGCTCCGACCAACGGAGACATCGTGTTTCTCCAAGGTCAATTGGACTCCTCGCGCGGACGCCTCGACCAGGCTGTTGCCGGTTTCCGCCGGACGATTCAGCTCGATGCCAGGAATCTCAGGGCGCGTTACGCGCTGGCCCAGGAAATCGAGCGAGCCGGCGGCCAGAACGCCGACGCTGAGGCGCTGGGGCTCCTGGAGGAACTGCACCGGCTGAGTCCTGACAATCTCGCGGTGCTCCTCGAACGCGCTCGTCTTGCCGCCAAGACCCGGGATGCGGTACGGCTCAAGGAGTCGGTCGGCGCGCTGGCGAAGTACGCCGACGCCTGGCCACCGGTGGCGGTAGAACAGTACACCGCGCTTCGATCTGCTGCCGATACGGCCAACCTCGCCGACGCCCCTCGCGCGGCGGCGTCGCTGCGAAACGTGCTGGTACGTCAGCCGGCGTTTCGCGAGAGCCTCGCCGAGATCAAGCCCGCCTCCGAGCTGATGGCAGAGCCATTCGATCGGTTCTTGAGGTTGCCGCCGCCCAGCGCGACGCCGTCACCGTCTGACGAGGCGCTCACGTTCGCTCGCGAGCCGCTCGACGCCGGCGGTTCCGCGCCGGTCGGAAACGTCGTGGCGTGGTCGTTGAACGGATCGGACGCGCCAGCCGTGTTCGCCACCACCGCGGGCGAGTTACGCCGCGTGGGCGGGTCCGCAGTCCTGCCGTTCCGGGGCACGGTTTCCAGTGGATCCACCAGCAGCATCGCCGTGCTCGATTGGAATCGCGACTTCAGGATGGACTTCGCGATCGCCGGCACCGGCGGCGTCCGCCTGCTGACGCAGTCCGAAGACGGGACGTTCAAAGACGTCACGCGGGAGGCCGAGGGTACGGAGCCTGTCACCGCCGATTGCTTCGGCGTCTGGACGGCGGATCTCGAGATGGACGGCGATCTGGATCTCATCGTCGGAGTCAACGGCGCGGCGCCCCTCGTGTTGAGGAACAACGGCGACGGCACGTGGAAGCAGTTGCATCCCTTTGCCGGCGTTGTCGGCCTCCGCGGCTTCGTGTGGGGCGACTTCGACGGCGACGGCGATCCGGACGCTGCGCTCCTCGACGCGACAGGCGGTCTCCACCTGTTCGAGAATCGGCAGGCCGGCGTGTTCCAGGAGATGCCTTCGCCGAACAGTGCGACCAACGTCGTCGCGCTGACTCTTGGCGACATGAACGCTGACGGCGTGCTCGATGTCGTGACGCTCGATACGACCGGATCCATCCGGCGTCTTTCGTACGACCGCAACGGATGGCAGCAACAGCAGGTGGCCGCCTGGACCGAACGCCCTCAGGCCGGCGCTCCAGGCACGTACCGGCTGTTCCTCGCCGATCTCGACAACAACGGTGCGCTCGATCTCGTGGCCGCCGGTGCGGGGCGCTCACGCATCTGGTTGGCCAGCGCAAAAGGCGAGCTTCAGCCGTTGGCAGCCGCCGTGGACGCCGAGGTGTCGGGCATCGCCGACCTCGACAACGACGGCCTCCTCGATCTTGTCGGCGTTGCCGATGGTGCTGCCGTGCGGCTGCTGTCGCGCAGTCGCGCCGGGTATCACTGGCAGATCGTTCGTCCGCGCGCGCAGCCGACCGCCGGCGATCAGCGCATCAACTCGTTTGGCATCGGCGGCGACATCGAAATCAGGTCCGGCCTGCTGACGCAGAAGCAAGCGATCGCCGGACCCGTCGTGCATTTTGGATTGGGCACTCGCACCGGCGTCGAGGTCACGCGGATCGTCTGGCCGAACGGCATCATGCAGGCTGACTTCGATCGGCGTGCCGACCAGGCGATTCTCACCGAACAGCGGCTGAAGGGCTCGTGTCCCTGGGTGTTCGCCGACGATGGGACAGGGGTGCGGTTCGTGACCGACTTTCTGTGGCGCTCCCCGCTCGGGCTGCGGATCAATGCCCAGGACACGGCCGGCGTCACGCAGACGGAAGACCGGATCAAGATTCGCGGCGATCAGCTTGCGGCAAAGAACGGCTCGTACGACGTGCGCATCACCGCGGAGCTCTGGGAAACGCACTTCATCGACCACGTGTCGCTGATGGTCGTCGATCATCCTGCCGGCACCGAGGTGTTCGTTGACGAGCGGTTCGCGAAAGCCCCGCCGGCGCTGACGACGCGCGTCACGAAGACCCCGAAGTCCGTCGAACGGGCGTGGGATGAAACGGGTCGCGACGTGACCGACATGGTGACGCGGCAGGACGGCCGGTATCTGTCGACGTTTGCTCTCGGCGACTATCAGGGAGTGGCCCAGGATCATTTCGTCGAGATCGATCTCGGGCGAGAGATTCCGTCTGATCGGCGGCTGTGGCTGGTAGCGGCCGGCTGGATCTATCCCACCGACAGCAGCATCAACGTCGCCATCGGCCAGGGGCGGCGCGTGCAGCCGCGCGGCCTGTCGCTCGAAGCGCAGAATGCCGCCGGCCGTTGGGTCGTGGTCTCTCCGGATCTGGGGTTTCCCGCCGGAAAGAACAAGACCATTCTGATCGACCTGACGCAGGTGACCGCCTCGGGCGCCGCGCACGTGCGGCGGTTGCGGCTGCGTACCAATCTCGAGGTCTACTGGGACTGGCTGGCGGTCGCCGACGAGGTGAAAGACGCGCAGGTGACCTCGCGGCAAGTGCCGCCGGACGTTGCCGAGCTGCGGTACCGCGGGTTTTCAGAAACCGATTACGCCGATCGCAGGCGGCCCGAAATCCCCGTCTACGGCAAGCTCGCGAACGTCACCGAGCGGTGGCGCGATCTCGTCGGCTATTACACGAGGTTCGGCGATGTGCGCGAGCTCGTCGCCGGCGTGGACGATCGCTACGTCATCATGAACGCCGGGGACGAGCTCCGGCTGCTATTCCCCGCGTCCGCCCCGTCCGTTGCCGGCTGGAAGCGCGATTTCGTGCTGGTGGGTGATGGCTGGGAAAAGGACGGCGACTACAACACGACCTTTTCGAAGACCGTGGGGCCGTTGCCGACGCACGCTCGAAGCGACTACGAGGCGTCTCCGTCAGTCGAGCTCGAAGACGATCCGGTATATCGCCGGCATTCGTCAGACTGGCAGACGTACCACACGCGGTTCGTAGCGCCGCATGATTTTCTTCGTGGCTTGAAATCCAGGGAGCGATGACCGAGCGATGAACGAGAAGCTTCGGCAACAACTGCTCTGGGTCGTGTGGACCGCGGTCTTTGTCGCATCCCTTGTCGCGGTGAAGATGCTGGACCGCGTCAGCGCGCGAAGCGCCGGCGCCCTCGATCGCGGACGGCCGTCCGAGGCGCTCGATCGGTACGGGTTCCGGCTCGAAGAGGTGGCGCGCGCACGGGGCGTGGATTTTACGCATTCCGCGCCGACCTTCGACCGACAGCTCGACCACATCATGCCGCAGGTCGCGTCGATGGGCGCGGCCGTGGCGGTGGCCGATTTCGATCGCGACGGGTGGCAGGACTTCTACGTGACCAACAGCGCGGAAGGGAGCCTCAATCGACTCTATCGCAATCAGGGTGACGGCACGTTCAAGAACGTCGCGCCTGACGTGGGCCTGGCCGCGGTGAACCGCATCGGCACCGGCGTGTCGATGGGCGCACTGTGGGCGGACTACGACAACGACGGCTACGAAGATCTGTTCGTCTACAAATACGGCCGTCCCGAGCTCTTTCATAGCGAGCAGGGCCGCACGTTCACCCGCGTCTCCGATCGTGCGGGCCTTCCGCCGTGGATCAACGCGAACAGCGCCGTCTGGTTCGATTACGACCGCGACGGCTGGCTCGATCTCTTTGTCGCGGGTTACTGGCCCGAGGACGTCGATCTCTGGCACCTGAAGACGACGCGGATCATGCCCGAGAGCTTCGAGTACGCAAACAACGGCGGGCGCAAGTATCTGTTTCACAACCGGCACGACGGGACGTTCGACGAGGTCTCGGCCGCTGTCGGCCTGAACTCCCGCCGCTGGACGCTCGCGGCCGCCGCGGCCGATCTCTTCGGCACCGGCTATCCGGATCTCTTCCTGGCCAACGACTACGGTGTCTCGCAGATCTACGCCAATCGAGGCGGCAAGCAATTCGTCGATGTGAGCCTCGAGACCAACGTCGGGCGCTCACCGAAGAGCGGGATGAATGCCGCGTTCGGCGACGTCTTCAACGACGGCCGGCTCGCGATCTACAAGACCAACATCTCCGAGCCTGGTGTCCTCGTGCAGGCCAACGATCTCTGGGTGCCGAAGAGGTCGGTTGGGTCAGGTGGGTCGGGTGGGACCGGTGGGTCGGGTGGGTCAGGTCGGTCGGGTGCCTCGGGCGGGAGCGTCGAGTTCGAGGATCTTGCGTCGAGCCTGGGCATCGATCTCGGCGGCTGGAGCTGGGGCGCGCAGTTCGGCGATCTGAACAACGACGGCACGCTCGACCTCTACCTGGTCAACGGGTACGTGTCGGCGGGCGAGCGCACCAGCTACTGGTACGATTTCGCGCAGATCGCCGTCGGCCACAGCGCGATCATCGGCGACGCACAGAACTGGCCGGCCATGAAGGGCAGAAGCCTGTCCGGGTACCAGCGCAAGCACGTCTGGCTCAACGACGGCGCGGGGAAGTTCACCGACGTGGCGCAAGTGGTCGGCGTCACTGACGTGTACGACGGCCGATCGATTGCCCTTGCGGACCTCTCGAACACCGGTGTCCTCGACGCCATCGTCGCCAACCAAAGGGGACCGCTGCTGGTATACAAGAACACAGTGCAGACCGGCCGCCATTGGATCGACGTCGAGCTCGAGGGCGCCCCGAGCAATCGCAGTGCGATCGGCGCGCGCGTCCAGGTGCACTGGAACGGCCGGTCGCAGCTCCAGGAGGTCAGCGGCGGCAGCGGCTTCAGCGCCGAGAATCAGCGGCGTCTGCATTACGGCCTGGGCGCGGCCACTCTCGTCGACCGCGTGGACATTCAGTGGCCGTCGGGGCGGCGGCAGACGATCGAGAAGCCGCCGATAGATCGGCTCCACAAGATCAGGGAATCGCCATGAGCCCCGAGGGCGCGGCGCTCTCTGCGCCGACGCGCGAGGTGGCGTCGCGACGCCGGTTCGTCTTCTCGCTCGAGAACCGGCTCGTCCCGCCGATCTTCATCACGTGCATTCTCGTCGCGGCGCACCTGTCGTTCGGCATCCTCGAGAGTTACGAGCGGACCGCTCTGGCCATTGCCACGGCGATCGCGGCGGAGCTGGTGATGGCGCGAGTCGCCTACCGGCGATGGCCGCATCCGGCCAGCGCGTACATCACAGGCATCAGCGTCGGCATTCTCGTGCGGTCGCCCTTCCTGTGGCCGTACGTGCTCGCGAGTCTGATTTCGATTGCGTCGAAATACGTCTTGCGGCTCAAGGGGCGCCACCTCTGGAACCCGTCGAACTTCGGCGTGAGCGCGGTGTTGTTTCTCGCGCCGGCGACCGTGTCGTTGCTCAGCATCCAGTGGGGCAACAACATCTGGCCGATGGTCGTGATCTGGATCCTGGGGTCCGTGATCGTATGGCGGGTCGGCCGTCTGCACATCAGCGCGACCTACGTCGCCTCGTTCTTGTTCTTCTCGTTCGTCCGCAGCGCGATTACGGGGAATCCGTGGCTGGCCGAGATGGCGCCGATCACCGGCCCGATGTATCAGTTGTTCGTCTTCTTCATGGTGACCGACCCGAAAACCACCGTGCGGCCCACGTGGGCGCAGGTCCTGGTGGTCTTCATCGTCGCACTTGTCGAGACGGTGCTGCGGCTCCAGGAAGTGGTCTACGCGCCGTTCTATGCGCTGTTCCTCGTGGGGCCGTCGGCGCTGCTCCTCGAGACGTACCTGGAGTCGCGGAAGGCCCGCTCGCCTCGTTGATCTGAGAGTCCTCCGGTCCACCCCACGCGCCGGTGATCCTTGCGGGCACCATTCGCGATGCACTACACTGTAGTGCATGGCCAAGACCGACGTGTACAGCTGGCGCCTTTCCCGTGCTCGCAAATCGGCGCTGGAGGACGCGGCACGGGCGGAACGGATGAACCTCGCGGAGCTGCTCGACCGGGTGACGGACGAATGGATCAAGGCGCGGGCCGCTCGAGTCGGTTCTGACGAGCTCGAACAGTCGCGGCTCCGGAAGGCGGCCATGCAGTTCGTCGGAGCGCTTCATGGTGCCGATCCCGATCGTGCCGGCCACGCGCGGGTCCGCCTGAGGGAGAAGCTGGCTCGACGCCATGCCCGCTAGGGGTCTCATCGATACGGGCGCGATGCTCGCGCTTCTCGATGCGCACGACCGTTGGCACCGCCGCTGCACTGAGGCGTTCGCTACGCTTCGTTTGCCCCTCGCCACTTCGGCCGCCGTGCTGGCGGAGTTGTTCCATCTGCTCGGTGACGATCGGCGCGAACTCATCGCCGGGTGGGGTCTGGTACGTTCGGGCGCTATCACGATGCTTCCGATCGACGATGGCGACGTGCCCGACCTCGAGGTCCTGATGAAGCGCTATGCCGACCGGCCGATGGACTTCGCCGATGCGACGCTGGTCCATCTCGCGCGCCGCGAGCGCCTGAGCACGGTCTTCACGATCGATCACGACGATTTCGAATCCTATCGGATCGACGGCCGGCGACGTTTCCGGATCGTGCCCGCTCGCTGAGGGTACGAATCGATCTCGATATCGTGGAGCGACTGCGGAGATCAGGACCGGCCTGGGCCGCCCGCGCGCGCTCTCCCGGCGGCCGTCGAATGCACTTGTTGCCAGGCCGGCTTCGTCGCGATCGCTGGAGCTCGCGATGATCGCAGCACTGTGTCGCCTGAGACGTTAGTTCGACTCTGTCACATCCTCCATGTGGCCGGAAACTGCGGATTCAGCGAACGTGTGAGCGCCGCGACGCACGCGCAAGACGGGAAACCGCGAACGCAGGGCCGATTCCGGCGCAGCTCACGGAGCTGCGCCGCTGCCTCCATGTCCCGGAGGAGCGGTTTC